>Ga0173483_10000618_pt1 | contig 10341 bp, 10 predicted proteins | sample NitcycUS178409R2_FD_122621 | JGI IMG/M metagenome (GOLD analysis project Ga0173483, IMG submission 122621) | Soil microbial communities from Arlington Agricultural Research Station in Wisconsin, USA - Nitrogen cycling UWRJ-S178-409R-2 (version... | ecosystem: Environmental > Terrestrial > Soil...
AAACAATTATGCCGCTGCCTTTCTTTAGCACTTTGAAAGATCTTCTGTATGTTTCGCCTGCTACAGTATCAAATACTGCATCATAGTCATGCAGCAGATCTTCGAAATTCTGGCTCTTGTAGTCTATTACTACATCAGCCCCCAGTTCTTCAACAAACTGCTTGTCATTTGCACTTACTGTTGTTGCTACATGTGCGCCTAGATATTTTGCAAGCTGGATGGCAATTGATCCTATTCCTCCTGAGCCGCCATGAATTAGAATCTTTTGATCTTTTGATAATCCAATATTTTCCACAAGTGCTTGCCAAGCGCTAACGCCTACAAGTGGTAAAGCTGCTGCCTCAGCATGACTTAGATGACTGGGCTTGTGTGCTATACTATTTTCATTTGCTAAAGCCAGCTCTGCAAATGCTCCTGAACCTCCGTTTGTGACTCCAGCCTGTCCGTATAGCTCATCTCCTTGCTTCAAATCTGAAGCAGAGACCCCTTCTCCAACTTCTTTTATAACACCCGAAAAATCAATGCCCAAGGTTGATGGGAATTGAAGTGGTATCATTTGTTTCATGTAGCCTTCACGAATTTTCCAATCTACTGGATTTACCCCAGCTGCTTTTATGATGACTAAAGCTTTTCCAGAAGATACAGTTGGTTCAGATGTGCTTTGGTTAATCTCGACAACTTCGCTAGTTCCGTACTTCTTAATTTGAGCAGATTTCATTGTCAATATTAGTGAGTTAGAATATTAAAGAGTATATCAGGCGGCTAGAATTAGCAAAACTGCTAGAAGCAAACAAGACCAAGGTAGGTTCCAATAGCATCACATTAATGCAACAATAATAAGGTTTTTTATCATTATCGGCTGTGTCTGCTAATTTAAAAATAGAGCTTAGCTGTGAATTTTACCCTTATTATGTTTGGCCGTAGAAGGATGTTTGTATATATCTATCTTTCGATTAAAAATACTGAAATAATTAACTGTGGAAGAATGGTATAACTATATAGTTATAGAAAGCAGGATATCCAATATCTATATAATATTTTCTCATCTATTATATCATTAATTCTGTTCTCAGTTAGGTGAATAAATTTATCACTTTTCCAGCATTCACCTTTTTAATCATTGCAATGGCCATATCCTATCCCATATTTAATTCGGGATCATCATTGTTGGACATCCCAAAAGCAAGGGCTTTGTCTGCAGAACAAAAAGAACAACAAGATAGGCCTCCATTCCTACTACCAACACCATCATCATCACCATCAACTTCACTGCCATTTGGAACAATTACAGGATCTGAAATGGGGATAAATAGACAACAACAACAACATGAACAACAATCACTATCAAAAAATAATAATAATAATGGCAATAATTCATCAACGCCATCCAATCTAGTAAGAAGAATACAAGCATCCAATTCAGGAATAAAAACATTGATGGCTACAGCAACCGAGAACATACCAAATCAATACATAGTAGTTCTCAAACCAGGCACTGTATCTGCCCAATCAGAATCAATGGCTACCGAAGCTAAAATAGCAGGAGCCAACATCATCCATACCTATGAAGATACAATTAAGGGATACACGATAAGAGTTCCAAATCAAAGCGCAATTGCTGCTATTCAAAGTGATCCTAGAGTGGATTTTGTAGAACAGGATCAAAAAGTAACCATTTTTCAACAACAAGCCTTACCAACCGGCATTAATAGAGTGGACGGAGATCTTAGTCCTGCTATATCTGGAAAGGTGATTGGCAGAGCCGTTGATGCAGATATTGCCATCATAGATACTGGTATAGACTTGACACATCCTGATCTCAATGTATATCGAGCTACAAGCTTTGTAGATGGTACGAATTCAGGTAACGATGATGAAGGCCATGGCACTCATGTTGCTGGAATTGCAGCAGCCAAAGATAACAATGAAGGTGTAGTTGGAATAGCTCCTGGCGCAAGGCTATGGGCTGTCAAAGTTCTCAACGGCACGGGATCTGGACTAATTTCTACCATTATTGCTGGAATAGATTATGTAACTCAGCATGCAAATGAAATAGATGTTGCAAATCTAAGTTTTGGCTGCGAATGCCCTTCAAAGGCATTAGATACTGCCATACATAACTCTGTTGCAGCCGGAATAACTTATGTGGTCGCAGCTGGAAATAGTGCTTCTGATGCAAGTGTTTTTTCGCCTGCTAGTAATCCTGATGTAATTGCAGTATCGGCTATTGCAGATAGTGATGGAAAATGCGGAGGTCTCGGTCCTCCTACGAGATATGGAAATGATGATACATTCGCTAGGTTTAGCAATTACGGTCCTACAGTAGACATGGCTGCTCCAGGAGTAAACATTTACTCTACATACAAGGGCGGTACGTATGCCACGTTAAGCGGCACTAGCATGGCATCTCCTTTTGTTACAGGAGCGGCTGCTTTATACAAGTCTTCTCATATAGGAGCATCACCATCCGAAGTCAAGCAAGCGCTAATAGATATGGGATCTACACCTTCAACAATATGTGATGGCCATGCTCATGGATACTTTAGCGGAGATCCAGATAACACACATGAACCACTATTATATGTGAATTGAGTCTTGCTGGTAGTGGTGTTATAAAAAAACTCTAAATCGTTATTAGTCATCTATTTATTAAGGAACTTCTTTTCTATAGTCCTTATATTTTGATTTTTACTTTGCTTTGTAAGAATCATTTATATGGTAATTAATAGTATAAAATACTGCACATTATATTATAGAATAAGATAAGATAATGCTTATAATGATAAAAACATAATAATATTATGTGAGATCTATTTGACTTCCTTCTTTTTTATTGTGCCAGGAGCATTATTGATACTGCTACTGTTTATAAGAGCTACTGGCAGTTTACTATTTGTTCAGGCTGTGGAAAATGACAACGCGACGACGGCTAACCCAGTCTGTAATCCGCTAGGATACATAGTGGTACTGAAAGATAATGTGTCAACTACTCCCAAAGCTGTTTCACAAGAATATGAAAGCAAGGGTGTTAATGTAACTCACATATACGAATCCGTACTCAAGGGATTTAACATAAAAATCCCAGAAAATTTGTGTAATAGTATTCTTAATGGCTTAAAAAATGATTTAAGGATAGCATATTTTGAACCTGATAACATTGCAAGTATTCGTTAAACGCAAACAAGAATAATAATAACGAGATAAGCTGAACAAAAACCTCTAAAAAACAAATGAGTCTAACAGCATGTGTACAGACTCAAATAGAAAGTTCTGGCTTCTCAGAATTCCAATTCATCTCCATCAACAAATAATAATATTAGTGGCTCTTTAACTGTAGGTCCCCTTCAATTGCCGTTATCGGATCAACCTATTCATGGTTCAATATCAGGAACAAGCGCCATAAAAAATTTCTTCAAATTTCCATCAGAATAAGGATTCTATCTACCTACCTATGAATATTGGAACGAGATTTGCTTCTGATAAATTATTAGTAATACCGTTTCTGTCACACTAAATAGCATTTGGAAAAATGTCAATACTGTTCCAGAACAAATGATTGAACATCCCTCTTTCCCAAATGTAAAATAAGTTCAGAATGGTTATTATCTTGCCCCATATCTGTAAAGATAAACAAACTTGCAATAACTGAGCTTATCATCAATCTTATAAAATATGTGAACATAGAAGTATGAAGAAAAATACATGCATCTTTAAAATATCCTCTTGTTAGTATATTATATTTATGTCTTCAGAAAGAATAGTATCATTTTTGCCAAGCTCTACAGAGATACTTTATGAGATTGGTGCAGGCTCCCAAATAGTAGGCGTAACACATGAATGCAAGTATCCTGATGACGCTAAAAGAAAACCTAGAGTAATAAATTCCTCCTTTGATGCTAGTAAAATGAATAGTAAAGAAATCGATGAGAAAATTGTAGAACTAATGCAATCTGGCAGAGATATATATGTAATAGACGACCAGAGGCTAATAGAAGCAAAACCAGATCTTATTATTGCCCAAGGCATGTGTGAAGTTTGTGCTCCATTTACAAAGGAGATAAATCGCGCTGCTTTTGTATTAGGTTACAAACCAGACATACTCGTACTTGACCCACATGATTTAGATGATATTTTGCTAAGCATAATGGACATAGCAGAAAGGGTTGATAAAGTAAAAGAAGGCCGTAAGTTAGTGACATCTTTGCAAAGCCGTATTGACAACATAAGGATGAGAACAGTACAAAAAAGAAGAAGAAGAAGTGGTAGTAGCATCGCTAATAATAATAATAAACAACCAAAAGTACTTTGCATTGAATGGATTAACCCTCTCTTTACTGCTGGTCATTGGATTCCACAAATGGTAGAAATTGCAGGTGGAATTAACGGCCTAAGTTCTCGCGGACAGCCTTCGCGTCCCATGTCTATTGATGAGATTATAAAATTCAACCCAGATAGAATAATTCTGATGCCTTGTGGTTTTGATATAGATAGAACATTGATAGAAGCAAAGACATTAGAAATTAACGATAAATGGAAATCATTGCATGCTGTTCAAGGCGATGAAGTTTATGCAGTTAATGCAGGAGCATATTTTAGCAAACCCGGACCTAGAACAATAACAGGATTAGAAGTATTATCAAATATAATTGACCCAGATAGTTTTAGAGATATTAAAGTACCTATCGATCCATTTACCAAAATCCACTATAATTAAAAAGTGATAAAAAAACAAATACCATGATAAAAAACAGTATTAGAACAAGTTTTGTAAGCAAAGCAAGGGTCTTTTAGCTACAAGCAACTGTCGTGACAAACTTGTAACCTGACTTGTCCAATCTACCTCAGCGATCTTAACCTCTTCCCTTTTTGCCGCTATTGTTGCTGTTGCTCTCGCTGTTCTTGCTTCTAGTTGTGGTTCCAGTCCTTCTTCTACGTTGGTTTGGTTGTTATATTCGCTCTTTCTTGCTCTTCTTCTAAAGTTAGCTTTGATGATATTTCTAAATTATCTTGAATTATTTTTTTCTCCTTTTCCCTGTGACATGACTATTACTAATTTCTTTATTTTCCCAATTTATATTAGAACTTCTTATAAATAAGACAATTGAAAGTCTTACATGCATAAAAAAGAGCAAGTATTAACAACCGTAACAACAATAACCATAACTATTCTAGCAGCAGTTCTTACATTAGCAATAGCAGTAACAACTACAGTAGATTTTGCTTCAGCTCAGGACCTCAACCCTCCTACCACCGGTAAAACATCACCAAATGTTACTTCTACTTTCGGTCCTAATATGCCAACAACAACATCATCATCGTCAGCTGCTACTAGCAATACGACATCACACGGTAGTAGTAGTAATAGTAATATGACATCTAGCAGCGGAAATATATCGAAGTAACAAATAATATAATCCTAATCTAATCATCTTTCTAGTTTTATCAAAATATTTGAAGTTATATTTTATTTAATCTTATTATGTTTCCAAATATTAACCAAGGTGATTTTTTCTGAATTTATAAGTTACTATTTATTGATAATATAATTGTAATATTATAGAAATAATGATCATACAATATTTGAGAAAAATAACTAGCAAGACCACTGGAGTAACTTTTTTATCTGTTATTAAGGTAAATCACATTCTTTTATTTTTTCATCATATTGTTTATGAACCCATTAAAAAGCATAATATCACAATGGACTCAATGGAATTTGAAACGATATCGTTCTTAAAATTTGTTCCAATTTGGTAAGCTATGAGACAATTAAAAAAATTTTGAATGGCAGCCCAAGGATTTATTGTAAAGATCCTTTATAACCAAAAAATAGCTACTGATACTAATGGAACTAATTTACTTGCAATTTGTAATTTGTTATGTCATTTAGGAACATTTGGTGATGATGATGCCGCGCTATAAATCTATATATATACGCCCCGTCGATTGCAATGTTCACTAATATAGTAATTAAATATATTTGATTAATAACTAATATAAGTATAATAATTGTGCCAAATATATAGTAATCCATACTATTTTATAATTATAAATCTTTTTATATAATTACTTACACTGCTATATTATGAGACCGGCAACTATCGCATGAGGTCGGTGCTTGGCGGAGTCGTAAACAAAACTGACACTATGGAACCTCTTTAACGGCAAAGGCTGTAATATTAGGTTCACATATGTTCAGAATCGCCAAGCACCAACAATATCATACTTCAAGGTAATGACTACATTTGTTTTGTTATAAATGATGATTGCCTGTGTTTTATTTTATTTAGAGATTTGAATACATTTCTGATGTTATTTCTGTTACTCTATATACATTTGAAATGTCCACCTGGGTTCCTTTCTCCAGTCTTCATACACTACAAGTAAAGCATTGTTGCTGCAGATGTCATAGGATTTTTTCAATCCATATCTCTCTTTATGGTAGGTCAAATGATCATCTTTAACATATTTTCTGAACTTTGCAGAAGGATTTGAATATGGGATAATCATCGTCGCTGCAATATTACGTCTATTAATTAATGTATTCTAGTTAACAAATATCCAAAAACTGCTAAAGTATTATGAAATAGGAATTGTAGGAGTTATATGGCAATAAACTGTAGTTGAAAAGATTGAGACTCTTTTTTGCTACTTATGATTCTGCTGAAATTTAAGCTCGGTTTTTACCAAGACATCCATAAAGATCAATATAAACTCAGAGTAACTGGTCTTAAAGAATAAAAATCCACTATTATTATTGGCTAAAAGATGTCTTTCCTAGACAAAAAGCAGTGTTTTATTGTTACTTTCTAGACAGCTCACATATATGCTAGTTTAATGTATATATAATAAGTGATGATCTTTTTTTGATACAAAACAGTTTTCCTATGAGAGAATGGCATGTTAAACACATGGAAAAGACAGTAGTCAAGTTTGTAACTGGTTTATCTGTTAATGCTACTGCTTGGGAGAAAAGACAGAATAAGCGCTATGGTAGAATAACGAGTGTTTGTAGACAGATAGGCTATGATATGAAACAGGGGGTTACAAATGAACAAGTTCTTTTGCTATTACAAAAAATTCGAAATGATTCTTCCTTTTCCAGTCTTAGAAAAAATGACGGATCTATAGAAAGATTAGACGAAGTAGAGAAGCATTTTCTGCCATCAAGAGAAAAGAACTATTGGTATTAACTTCACCTCTAGATATTACTATCCCGTCATCTAAATTTAAGTATGTCTAGATCTACAAAGGGAATTCCTGATGATTTTATGTGATAATGCTATAGTATAATTAGGGGAATTTTATTTATTCTCTATTTTTTATGATTTCTAATCTTATATCATCGCTACAATCAATTCTTGCAATCTTTCCTAGCTTATGAATCACTTCCATTTCATCATGCTTTATAAAAAGAGCCCTATCTTCGTTACCCAGGGATCTAAGACCTACCCAAACAGAAAATCCATTCTGTATTTCATATACAATAAAACCCCTTTCTTTAAGGAAAGTTTTTTGTTCGTCTTCCATATCGACAACTATGAATTTGGCGCTATTGGCCATTATTTACTACAGTTGCTACACTCATAAGAAGGTATGTATTTCTTATTCAGTTTTTCAATTTGTCCAACGCACTATGCCCTATTATAGTTTTTAGTTTATGAATTCCATATCCAGTCTTAGACGATATAGCGATTGGATTTGATATCTTCAGATCATTTGCAATTTCCTCAATTTTTCTTTCGGTACTTATATTATTATCATATTTGCTCAAAATTACAAAAACTTTGGATTTGTCTACTTTTAGATCATCTAAAACATCCCAACAGCTTGAATACTTTATTCTAATATCTTCAATCTTCTCTGAAGCATCTATTAAAAGTAGCACCAAATCAGCAGCGAGAGATTCTTCCAATGTGGATTTGAATGCATCTATCATATAGTGTGGAAGTCTGCTGATAAAACCTACCGTATCTGTAAGTAATAAATCTCTATTATTGATTTTAAATGACCTAGCAGTAGTCGAAAGTGTTGTAAATAAACTACTCGATGTTGCCTTATACTCAGATGTAAGCAGGTTGAACAACGTAGTTTTTCCTGAGCTGGTGTAACCTATCAGTGAAACAACTGGCATTCCAACTTTCAATCTTTGTTTACGATAAAGCTCACGTTTTTGGTGCGTATCAGCGAGCTTATCTTTGATAAAAGACATACGTCTTTTCAGATCACGGAATTTCACATCGATTACATATTCTCCCATGCCTCCTTTTCCAGGTCTTTCATTTCCCGAGGCTAGTTTAGCATTTTCTCTTATTCGAGGCATTTCGTATTTAATTTCAGCCAGTTCGATCTGTAATTTTGCCTCCGTTGTAGTAGCTCTAGAGTAAAATATGTTAAGTATTAGTCGTTCCCTATCTATTACTTGTGCACCCGTTAGTTTTTCAAGATTGTGAATCTGTTTTGATGTCAAATGTTCGTCAACAATTATCTGATCAGCGTTACATTCTTTTACAAATTCCTTGATTTCTTCAGCTTTACCTGAACCTAAACCATATTCTGAATGATTTAGGTACTTTTGGGTAACAACTTTTGAAATTTGATAATCTGTTAATGATTCTACCAGGCATTTTCCTTCATGCAGACTAAAATTATCTGGATACGTTACCAGTATTACTTTTGCCGAATTCAAAATATATACTCAAGACCAGTCCATATAATCTACTGTAACATATTCGTTCTTATGTCCTCTTGAACAAGTATGGGAAGTATCAGCATTTGTAGCAGATGTTTTAAAATCATCAGTACTTCTCTCTGGAATATAAATTCCTGGAAAGACTTCACCACAGGTTTTGCATTGTAACATTAACATGGGCATTCTAGTTGTTCATCTTCTTTCCTTCTAATATTATATTAGATTGTGTTATTATTATAGATTTATGAAACAAAAAATACATATGCAATTCGGTAGTAGCGTGTTCCATTACCTTCAGCACAACCTCATAATCACTTTCGCTCCTGTAACTTTTCTCCCTACCGTTGCATTATGTCGTAACGGCCGAGGTTTCCTAAGCAAAAGGCCAGAAAAGTACAAGTGTAGTAGTGCATTAATAGTAAAGACATTTTGAAGACGTTCTGATGCTTCTTTTGAATTTGACCATTCATAAAGAAATAGGACATCTTAAACTATAGATTTATCGTTAAGTGAACAGAGCCCCCTTGTACTCATTAAAGCTATATTTTTTCCTCTGCCAAAGAAGATTATTAAATTTCCTTTGGTTTATCAGGCTGTGCTATTGTAAACCTGGTATATACTTCCTGTTTTTTCATTTAAATAGCTCCAGGTATTAGGATTAACATTCAATGTTTCAAATGTGGACTTTTGTTTTTCATCTAATATGTCATATACGGATTGACCAATGGTAAAACTATTAGGTTTTGCAAGACCTGTCATTTTTACTGCAACATTGATAGTATGCCCTAGAATGTCATAATGCGGTTCTTTAACTATTAATTGCTTTTTATCTAATGTATGTATATCCCAGCCATATTGTATTATTGCGATTTCTCCAACATCTATGCCAATACGGACTCCAATATCAGGGTAGTCAGACTGATTAAGAATTGGATTAATGCCCTCTTTGACTACTTTGATCATAGATCTAGCACAATTAATTGCATTTATACATGGTAGATAATACTGGTACTGGTACTGTTTCTGTAGGAGACTGTCGTCCCTATCCTCATTGTCGCCGCCGTTATTTGGATTAGTCACAAAAAAAGCTAAAACTGCATCTCCTACATACTTTAGGACATAGCCGCCATACAGCTCTGTGACTAGCGACATTTCTTGACTGAATGTTTGAATTATAGTTGTAAGCCTATCAAGTGGTAAGGTCATTGATAGGTGGGTCGAACCAACAAGATCAATATGCAATATTACAAAAGTAACTTTAGATTTAGAAAGTTTTTGTAATATCGTATCTGTTTCTTCCATTGAGATGTCGAAATGAGGCTCTGATTTTAATGCCTTCCACATTCTAGTTTGTGCCTTTCGAATAGCCAGATCAATGTTAACTATGGCATCAAGATAAAATGAACTTCCTATAGAGGTATGAATAGCATCTGACATTTGTTTTTCAGACGAGGATAATAATAATTGCCTTTTCTGTTTTTCTTCCTCTTCTATAATCTTGTCAATCTCTTCTTGGCTAATATCTAATTGATATGAGATAATATCCTTCTCAATTCCCGAATTATATAGATTCAGTATTGTTTGACGTTGATTAGAAGTATTTGTAGAATTAAGAGTGTCTTCTGTTGCCATCTTTTTCTGTACAGATA
>Ga0173483_10000619_pt1 | contig 10326 bp, 9 predicted proteins | sample NitcycUS178409R2_FD_122621 | JGI IMG/M metagenome (GOLD analysis project Ga0173483, IMG submission 122621) | Soil microbial communities from Arlington Agricultural Research Station in Wisconsin, USA - Nitrogen cycling UWRJ-S178-409R-2 (version... | ecosystem: Environmental > Terrestrial > Soil >...
CACGCCGACATGACCCACGCGCTGGTCGACTCGAACCACGACTCCCGGCGGCCATCGCCGAGCCATAGGAGCCGATCGGCAACGGCGATGCCGGGCCAGCGACGCTGGTGTCGGCGCATGGCCGTGAGCTCGCCCCCGGTGACGAGCCCCGCCCTGATCGCCGCATCCAGGACGGCGAGGGCGTCGCCGGGGCGCATCTCCCGCATGCAGTCGACGACCGTGCGCGCCGGGACGAGGTAGGGGTGGCCCTCGTCGATGAGGATCTGCTCGGGGGGAGTCCGGCCCCGATGGAACCGCCGCCAGCCGTCGTCCTCGGAGGTGCGACCGTCGTCCAGCAACGTCATGGTGGCGCGTTCGGGTGGTTTCGGCGGCATCGGCAGACCGAGGAGTGCCGCAGCGCTCGCGTGGCTCACGATGGCGTCGGGAGTGGTGCGCACCGCCGCCCGCGCAAGCGCTAGGTGACGTTTCCAGGGTTCCAACGGCGTCCACTGGGACGAGACGGCATAGACACCTGGGGCGATGCGGTCGAGGTCACCACGCAAGAGTGCGCTGTCGATGCGGCGCGAGCTCACGTCGTGGGCAAGGGCCTCGGCGCGGAGGAAAGGCTGTGGGAGGTCGGAGAACGGCATCCCACACCGTGACGTCGGGACAGCCGGCGGCGGTCGCGGAGGCCGAACCTGTGGACGGACCCCGCAAGGTCGGGCCGCCTGTGGACGACCCCACCCCCGACACATTGCGAATCACCCACCTCGATGGGCCGTCCGGGGCCCCCCGCAGGTGGGTGATTCGCAATAAGTCGGGGAGGGGGGCGGGTCAGCCGAAGCGGCCGGAGATGTAGTCCTCGGTGGCCTTCTCCGTGGGGTTGCTGAAGATCCGCTGGGTGTCGCCGACCTCGACCAGGCGCCCCGGCTCACCGGTGGCCTTGAGGTTGAAGAACGCCGTCTGGTCGGAGACGCGCGCGGCCTGCTGCATGTTGTGCGTGACGATGACGATCGTGTAGGTCGACTTCAGCTCGTTGATCAGGTCCTCGATCGCCAGCGTCGAGATCGGGTCCAGCGCCGAGCACGGCTCGTCCATGAGCAGCACCTGCGGGCTCACCGCGATGGCCCGTGCGATGCACAGCCGCTGCTGCTGCCCGCCCGACAGCCCGGCACCGGGCTTGTCGAGCCGGTCCTTGACCTCGTTCCAGAGGTTGGCGCTCTTCAGCGAGCGCTCCACGACCTCGTCGAGCTGCTTCTTGCCCTTCATCCCGTTCAGCTTCAGCCCGGCGGCCACGTTGTCGCGGATCGACATGGTGGGGAACGGGTTCGGCCGCTGGAACACCATGCCCACGGTGCGCCGCACCGCCACCGGGTCCATCGACGAGGCGTAGAGGTCCTGGTCGTCGAGCATCACCGAGCCGTGCACCCGCCCGCCGGGGATCACCTCGTGCATCCGGTTCAGGGTGCGCAGCACGGTCGACTTGCCGCAGCCGGACGGCCCGATGAACGACGTCACCGAGCGCGGCTCCACCGTCATCGTGACGCCCTCGACGGCCTTGACGTCGCCGTAGTAGATGTCGAGGTCCTTGACGTCGATGCGCTTTGCCATGGTGTCGGTGCCTTCTGTCGTTTCTCGGATGCCGTGGGGCGGGTTGCGTTGTCGGGTGCGGCGAGTGCGCCGTCAGGCCTTGACCTTGCTGAAGCGGCCGATGAACCGCCCCAGCAGGTTGAGCACGAAGATGAGCAGGATGAGGGTGAGGGCCGCAGCCCAGACCCGGTCGACGGCGGGCTGGAGGTTCTCGCCGCGGTCGTTGTTGATCATCGTCGGCAGCGTCGCCATCAGGCCGCCGAAGAGGTCGCTGGCGATCACCTTGGTGTACGGGCCGAGGATGATCAGCGGGGCCGTCTCACCCATGACCCGCGCGAGGCCCAGCAGGATGCCGGTGATGATGCCCGAGAACGCCGTGGGGAGAACGACCTTCATGATCGTCTTCCACTTCGGTACGCCCAGGGCGTACGACGCCTCGCGCAGCTCGTTGGGCACGAGCTTGAGCATCTCCTCGGTGGAGCGCACCACCGTCGGGATCATCAGGATGACCAGCGCCAGGGTGACCGCGAAGGGCACGCGCTGCAACCCGATGGTCGAGACCCACAGGGCGTAGATGAACAGGGCGGCGACGATCGAGGGGATGCCGGTGAGGATGTCGACCATGAAGGACACGAGCCGGGCCAGCCGCCCGCGGCCGTACTCGACGAGGTAGACGGCGGTCAGGACCCCGATCGGCACGGACATCGCCGCGGTGACCAGCGCCATGTAGATCGTTCCCTGGATCGCGTGCGCGGCGCCACCGCCGACCCTGCGGGGGGTGATGCCGGCCTGCGAGTTGGTCCACCACTGCGACTCGAGCAGCATCTGGCCGCCCTTGATGATGACGCTGCCCAGGATCCAGACCAGGGGGACGACGGCGATGAAGAACGCGGCCCACATGACCACCCGCGCGAGGAGGTCCTTGGTGGCGCGCGAGGACGACTTGGACGCGAGCTCCGGGCGCATCGGTGATGCCGGCGGAGCCTGCGAGGTGACGTCGAGCTGCACGGTGCTCATTCGGAGAAGGCCTTCCTGCGCTCGATGACGATGCGGGCGACGGCGTTGACGGCGAAGGTGAGGACGAACAGCACCAGACCGGCGGCGATGTAGGCGCCGGTCTTCTGCGGGGTGTCGAACTCGCTGGCACCTCCGGCGATCTTCGACGCGAAGGTCGAGCCGCCGTTGAAGACCGACCAGCTCCAGCCGGCGGTCGAGTTCAGCCCGGAGAGCAGGATGACGACGGCGAGGGTCTCGCCGAGCGCCCGGCCCAGGCCCAGCATCGACGCGCTGATGATGCCCGGCTTGCCGAACGGCAGGACCGCGGTGCGGATCATCTCCCAGTGGGTGGCGCCGAGGGCCAGGGCGCCCTCCTTGTGGGCCGTCGGCACCTGCTGGAACACCTCGCGCGAGATCGCGGTGATGATCGGCAGGACCATGATGGCGAGGATGACGCCGGCGAACGCGAGCGTGCTCTTGGCACTGAAGCCGGCGTCGTCGAAGACGGGGATCCAGCCGAACACCTTCGAGAGCGCGTGCTGGACGGGGGTGAAGAACTGGCCGGCGATGGTCAGGCCCCAGAAGCCGTAGACGATCGAGGGGACGGCGGCGAGCAGGTCGATGGTCGCGGCGGCCGGCCCGCGCAACCACCCGGGGGCGTACTGGGTGATGAACAGTGCCACGGCGACGCCGAGCGGCACGGCGATGACCATGGCGATGATCGAGGTGACCGTCGTCGCCCAGAACATGTCGAGGATGCCGAAGCGTGGCTCGGTGCCGCTGGGCACCCACTCCCTCGAGGTGAGGAAGTTGACGTTGTTGTTCAGCAGTGCCGGCACGGCCTGGATCACCAGGAACGTGCCGACCAGGGCGACGATGCCGACGACGAGGATGCCGGCCCCCTTGGCGAGCCCCCCGAACACCCGGTCGCCGAGTCGGCCGGTCGACGCGCGGTCGCCGCTCAGCGGGCTACGGCCGTCAGGCCCCGGCAGCTCGTCGACCGTGCTGCGGCCGGTGATCGTGGGTGTCACGGCGGGTCGTCCCTCTCGTGGTGCGGGGGGCGGGCCGGTTCGCGGCCCGCCCCCTCGCGGTCGGCCGGCGTGTCAGCGCCGGTGGTGCGGGGTCAGGACAGGGCGTTGACTGCGGTCGCGACCTGGGTCTGGACCGAGGTCGGGAGGGGCGCGTAGCCGATCTCCTCGAGGCTCTTCTGCACCTCGGCCGACGAGAAGTGCTTCAGGAAGGCCTTGATGCTGGCGGCCTTGGTCGCGTCCGAGTTCTTGGAGCAGACGATCTCGTAGGTCACCAGGAGGATCGGGTAGGCGCCGGCCTCCTTGGTCGTGTAGTCGAGCTTGAGGCGCAGGTCGTTGCCCTCGCCGTCGGCCTTGGCCGCCTCGACGGCCTTGCCCACGCTCTCGGCGGTGAGCTCGGTGGCGCCGCCACCGTTGTCGACCTGGGCGATGCTCAGGTCGTTGTCCTTGGCGTAGCTCCACTCGACGTAGGTGACGCCACCGTCAGTGGACTTCACGCCCTCGGCGACGCCGGCCGACTTCTCCTTGCCCTCGCCCTTGCCGCTCCAGACCTTGGCGGGGTCGGCCGTCCAGTTGTCCGGGGCCGCGGTGTTGAGGTACTTGGTGAAGTTCTCGGTGGTGCCCGACTCGTCGGAGCGGAAGAAGACCTTGACCGCCGTCGACGGAAGGGTGACGCCCGGGTTGATCGCGGCGATGGCCGGGTCGTTCCAGGTGGCGATCTTGCCGTTGAAGATGTCGGCGGCCACGGCCGGCGTGAGGATCAGCTTGTCAACGCCCTCGACGTTGTAGGCGATCGCGATCGGGCCGGTGACCATCGGGAGGTTCCAGGCGGGGGAGCCGCAGGTCTTGGCGGCGGCGTCGGCCTCGATCACGCCGTCCTTCTCCTCGGTCTTGAGCGCCGAGTCCGAGCCGGCGAAGTCGACCTGACCCGCGATGAACTGCTTGATGCCCGCACCCGAGCCCGTGGGGTTGTAGTTCACGGTGCCACCCGGGCACGCCGCGAGGAAGCTGGAAGCCGCCTCCTCGAAGGCGTTCTTCTGCGCGGACGAGCCCTCGGCGTTCAGGGTGCCCTCGAAGCAGTCGGCGGATGCCGCGGAGCCGGTGGCGGACGAGCTCGACGCGGATCCGGTGTTGTTGTCGGAGCCGCAGCCCGCGAACGCGATCGAGCCGACCAGGGCGAGAGCCGCCACCTGGCCGAGACGTTGGATCTTCACTGTGTGTACCTCTCGGAGGACAAGGGTCAGGGAGGCGGGCGACACTGCCCGACACGAGTGAAGGTATGGATGCCGGGTGACGCGCTGGCTCGCAGCGGGTGAACGCACCGTGAACGGCATCCGCACATTCGTCGTCCGGACGGTCAGGGCGAAGTGGCGTGCGCCGGAGGGGCGCCCGGGTCCCGAAGCGGCCCGTCCCCGGGTCAGGGGCGGTGGCGCTCCACCGCGACGACCCGGGCCGTGTCGCCGCTGCCGACGACGTGGCAGACCAGCGCCTCGCCCTTGACGAGCTTCTCGTCCCGGGCCTGGGCGAACTCCTCGACGACCTCGACCGACCCGGCGGCGTCGAGGTCGAGCCGGCCCGCGAGGTCGTCGAGCAAAGCCGGCAGCACGGGCCCGTGGGTGCACAGCAGGGACGGCTCGCCCCGCTCGAGCAGCCGCGCGAGGTGGCGGTGCGCCTTCTCGGGCGCGGCCTCGAAGCCCTCCTCGGACAGCCCTTCGCGGGTGCGCAGAGGCGTGCCCGCTGACACGGCGTACGGCTCGACGGTGCGCAGGCAGCGCTCGGAGGGCGAGGTGACGACACGGGTGACGCCGTAGGCGGTGAGCACCCCGCTCAGCGCGGCCGCGCGCTCACGACCGACGGGGTCGAGTGGCCGGGTGGTGTCGTCCGGCCCGCGCCAGGAGCCACGGGCCACGGCGTGGGCGTGCCGCACCAGCACGAGCGGCCAGGTGTCGAGCCGCTGGGTCTGCTGCAGGCGTACCAGGGCGAGCAGCTGGTCGCGGTCGCGGGCGTAGTCGAGGCGGGCGTGCGCGCTGGCGACGTCGAGCCAGACGACCTCGTCGATCTCGTTGAGAAGGTGCCCGTCGCCACCGATGACCCGGGCCGACCAGTAGCGCACGACCTTGTCGTCGGGTGTGCCGTCCCGGCCGAGCAGCGTGTAGCGCGCCTCCGGCAGCGGCGGCCCGAGGCGCACCACGAGACCGGTCTCCTCCTCGGTCTCGCGCACGGCCGCCACCGCCCAGTCCTCGCCGGGGTCCAGCTTTCCCTTGGCCCAGGACCAGTCGTCGTAGCGCGGTCGGTGGACGATGGCCACCTCGAGGGCGCCGTCGACGAGCCGCCACGGGAGGGTGCCGGCCGCTGGGATCCTCACGTCGCCCCCCCGGTCGGTCGAGTCACCGCCGGCGGGCCTTGCGGCGGCGCCGTGCGTGCATCTCGATGAGGTCGGCCTGCAGGTCGGTGCGCGGGGAGCCGTCCTCGTCGAGGTGGTGGCGCATCCACCGGCCGTCGCCGCCGAGCTTCCAGTGCGAGTACTCGTCACTCATCCCGCGCTCCATCAGCGACTCGAGGTCGGCGAGGTGGCGGGGGTCGATCAGCCGGACCAGCGCCTCGACCCGACGGTCGAGGTTGCGGTGCATCATGTCGGCGCTGCCGATCAGGGCCACCGTGTCGCCACCCGCGCCGAACAGGAAGATGCGCGAGTGCTCCAGGAAGCGGCCGAGGATGGAGCGCACCTCGATGTTCTCGGACAGCCCCGGCACCCCCGGGCGCAGCGCGCAGATGCCGCGCACCCACAGCTGCACCTTCACGCCGGCCTGCGAGGCGCGGTACAGCGCGTCGATGAGCTGCTCGTCGACGATCGAGTTGACCTTCCAGGCGATGTGCCCGGAGCCCGGCTGGCGCTGCTCGTGCTCGATCTCGGCGTCGATCAGGTCGATCAGGCCCGAGCGCACCGACCGGGGCGCGACGAGCAGCCGCTTGAACCGGCTGCGCGGCGCGATGCCGGAGAGCTGGTTGAACAGGCGGGTGAGGTCCTGGCCGACCTGGTCGTCGACGGTGAGCAGCCCGAGGTCCTCGTAGAGCCGGGCCGTCTTGGGGTTGTAGTTGCCGGTGCCGACGTGGCAGTAGCGGCGCAGCCCTTCGGCCTCCTGCCGGATGACGAGGCACAGCTTCGCGTGCGTCTTCAGCCCGACGATGCCGTAGACGACGTGGACGCCCGCGTGCTCGAGCTTGCGCGCCCACGAGATGTTGTTCTGCTCGTCGAAGCGCGCCTTGATCTCGACGACCGCGAGTACCTGCTTGCCGGCCTCGGCGGCGTCGATGAGGGCGTCGATGATCGGGGAGTCGCCACTGGTGCGGTAGAGCGTCTGCTTGATGGCCAGCACCCTCGGGTCGACCGCGGCCTGCTCGATGAACGCCTGCACCGACGTCGAGAACGAGTCGTAGGGGTGCTGGAGCAGGATGTCCTGCTTGCGGATCGACGCGAAGATGTCGCGGGCCTTGGCGCTCTCGGTGGGGGCCAGGTCGGGGTTGGTGCGGGCCACGAACGGGTCGAAGTGCAGGTCGGAACGCTCGAGGTCGGCGATGACGTTCAGGGCGCGCAGGTCGAGCGGTGCCGGCAGACGGTAGACCTCGGACCCGGCGACGCCGAGCTCGCGCACCAGCAGGTCGAGCACGTGGTCGTCCATGTCGGCCTCGACCTCGAGGCGCACCGGCGGGCCGAAGCGGCGGCGGGTGAGCTCGCGCTCGAGTGCGGTGAGGAGGTTCTCGGCGTCGTCCTCCTCGACCTCGAGGTCCTCGTTGCGGGTGACCCGGAAGGTGAAGTGCTCGCGCACCTCCATCCCCGGGAAAAGGTGGTCGAGGTGGGCCGAGATGACGTCCTCGAGCGGCACGAACCGGGTGTCGTACATGTCGGCCAGCGGGGACTCCTCCGGGCCGGGCTCGACGCGCAGCAGGCGGGGGAGCACCGGCGGCACCTTGACCCGCGCGAAGTGCTCCTTGGCGGTGCGCGGGTTGACCAGCACGACAGCCAGGTTGAGTGAGAGCCCCGAGATGTAGGGGAACGGGTGGGCCGGGTCGACGGCCAGCGGGGTGAGCACCGGGAAGAGGCGGGCGGTGAACATCGCGCTGAGCCGGTCGCGCTCGTCCTCGGACAGCTCGTCCCAGCGCACGATCGTGATGCCGGCGGTCTCGAGTGCCGGGCGCACGTGGGTGCCGTACACCTTGGCCTGCATCGCCAGCAGCTCGTGGGCGACCAGCGAGATCTGCTCGAGCACCTCGCGTGGCTCGAGCCCGGAGGCCGAACGCACGGCGATACCGGTGGCGATGCGGCGCTTCAGGCCGGCCACCCGCACCATGAAGAACTCGTCGAGGTTCGAGGCGAAGATCGCGAGGTAGCGGGCCCGCTCCAACAGGGGAACGTTCTCGTCGGCGGCGAGCTGGAGCACCCGCTCGTTGAACTGCAGCCAGGAGATCTCGCGGTCGAGGAAGCGGTCGGCCTGCAGCACCACGTCGTCATCGGCGACCGGCGCCGAACCGGGCGGGCCGACGACGAAGCGGCCGTTCGCGGCCCGCGGCTGGTGGGTGCGGGTCTCGGTCGCAGCGGCACTGGCGATGGAGACCTCGCTGACGAAGCTCGCACCAGCGGCTGCGTCGGCCGCGGCATGGCTCGCCGACCTCAGCTCGTCTACCTCGACTCTCGGATTCGCCGTCATGACCCAATCCTGTCAGGTCGCCGCAAGGGTGTACTGCCCGTCCACCGCTGCGTCGGTGAATCCGAGCCGCTCGTAGGTACGCCGGGCGGCCGTGTTGTCGCCGTCGACGTACAGCTCGACCTCGTGCAGACCGAGCCGGGCGAGGTGCGCCAGACCGAGCCGGGTGACCGGCCCGCCGAGCCCGCGGCCCTGGTGCTCCGGGTCGACCCCGACCACGTAGACCTCCCCGGCTGGTTCCTCCGGCTCGGCCTTGGTCCAGTGGAAGGCGACGACGTCCTCGGTGGCGTCCTCCACGACGAGGATCAGGCCGGCCGGGTCGAACCACGGCTGGGCCATCCGCTCGTGCAGGTCCGCCACGGTCAACCGCCCCTGTTCCGGATGCCGTGCGAAGGCCGCCGCGTTGAGCCGCACCCAGGTCTCGTCGTCGCGGCCGGGCGCGAACGCCCGCACCGAGAAGCCCGGCGGAAGCGGCGGGTCCACGGCATCCGCATCGGTGAGCGGGCGCCTCATCAGGTGCAGGCTGCGCGTCATCTCCAGGCCCGCCGCTCGGGCGAGGGCGGCGGCGGCCGGGAGCATGCCGTGCGCCCACACGCTGCGGGCCCCCTCGGCCAGCGCGGCGTCGAGCAGCGCCCGGCCGTGGCCCTGACGGCGCTGGGGTGGGTCGACCACCAGCTCGGCGACGGCATTCGCGGTGCCCGCCTCGGCGACCTGCGCGTACCCGACCACGGTGCCCTCACCGGCATCCCGCAGCAGGTGCACGACGCCGTCGCGGGGTGGGCCGACCGCCAGCCGGAACGCCTCCGACACGGCCCCGACCCCGTCGGCCTCGGCCGCGCGGGCCCACAGCCCGCGCAAGGCCTGCGTGGTGGGGTCGTCGACCCCGAGGACGCGCTCGGTGCGCGCCACCTCAGGCCTCGAGCTCCGAGAAGGAGTCGGCCACCTCGGGGACGAACCGGTAGCCGACGTTGCGCACGGTGCCGATGAGCACCTCGTAGTCGGTGCCGAGCTTGGCGCGCAGCCGGCGCACGTGAACGTCGACGGTGCGGGTGCCGCCGAAGTAGTCGTAGCCCCAGACCTCCTGGAGGAGCTGGGAGCGGGTGAAGACCCGGCCGGGGTGCTGCGCGAGGTACTTCAGGAGCTCGAACTCCTTGTAGGTGAGGTCGAGCAGCTTGCCGCGCAGCCGCACCGAGTAGGTGGCCTCGTCGATGACCAGCGCCCCCGCCGTGATCGGGCCGCCCTCGTCGACGGCGGCCTCGACGGTGCGCCCCACCGCCAGCCGCAGCCGGGCCTCGACCTCGGCCGGCCCGGCGGTGTCGAGGATGACGTCGTCGACCCCCCAGTCGCTCGTGAGGCCGGCCAGGCCGCCCTCGGTGACGACGACGATCAGCGGGCTCGAGATGCCGGTGGTGCAGATGACCCGGCACAGCGACTTGGCCATCGCGAGCTCGCGGCGGGCGTCGACGATCACGACGTCGGCCTGGGGGGCGTCGACCAGCGCGGAGGCCTCGGCAGGCAGGATGCGAACATGGTGTGACAGCAGCCCGAGCGCAGGAACGACCTCGGCGCTGGGCGCCAAGGTGTTCGTCAGCAGCAGCAGATGGGCCATCGTCGATCAGGATAGGCGGTCATGCACAGCAGCGAAGGCGTGGAACGCGTCACTGAGACGGTGCTCGTCCGGTACTGGGCGGGCGCCCGTGCGGCGGCGGGCGTCGACGAGGAGCGCGTGGCCGGTGTCGCGACGGTGGGCGACCTCCTGACCCGGCTCGCGCGCGCACATCCGGGCCTCGAGGCGGTGCTGCCGGTCTGCTCGGTGCTCGTCGGTGGCCGCGCCAGTGCTGGCGAGGACCCGGTGCCGCCCGAAGCGGTCATCGAGATCCTCCCGCCGTTCGCCGGGGGATGATGGGAGGATGCCGCGCGTGGACGACCAGCCGACCGACCTGAGCCGCGAGGCGGAGTCGGCGCAGTCCGAGGCCATGGACGGCGGTGCCGACCCGTCGTCGGCGACGGCCGAGCCGGAGGCGGCGTCG
>Ga0173483_10000620_pt1 | contig 10324 bp, 5 predicted proteins | sample NitcycUS178409R2_FD_122621 | JGI IMG/M metagenome (GOLD analysis project Ga0173483, IMG submission 122621) | Soil microbial communities from Arlington Agricultural Research Station in Wisconsin, USA - Nitrogen cycling UWRJ-S178-409R-2 (version... | ecosystem: Environmental > Terrestrial > Soil >...
AGTCTCTAGCAATAGTACGGTGTCAATATAGTAATTGGAATTTAGCAAGAAGTTTGTGGGTTCGTAGGGAAATCAAAAATATTCCTCGCCGTCATAATAATTTTTAAGAAAATTTATACCTGTATTTTTGAACTAACCAATACATGATAGCAGTTACTGCAATTAAGACTATTAGAGTAATGATGTGACTTGAAGAACTCAATATTTTTATTAAATTTATGCCTTTCCCTTGCTCTATTGCCTTCACCGAAATATCTCCGGGGAGGTTTATGCGTGCATCATCTTGCACTATAGTACCATTTGTCCACAAGGAATGAAGGTAATTTATATACTGTCTGCTAGTGCCGCCGCGGTAAGGTTTATCATAATGGTCTATAAAGTCAATTTTCATCTTTAACGTCCCGTTCAAGTCAAAAGCATCACCATTTAATAGTGCCCCCCTGTTGTCTAGATATTCGTTAAAGTATGTATTCTTAATACTTATATTTCCATTAACTGTGATTTCGGGATTTTTCAGGAGCACGGGGACAAATTTTATTGGAGGTGAGGCTCCTACGTTATACAAATCTATCTCAGAGTCACTTTCGACTCTGATACTCTTGACAATCGGATTATTGTCAGCGATGATCTCCAATTGACCTTGTGTTTTTGGGCCTAGGTGTATTGACATATTAAACTCATTTGGTACAGATACGCCCGTGAAATCATTGCCCGAAAACATGTTAGGCAGGTTTAATGGTCCACTTACATTAATATTTACATTTGACTGCCCAAATATTGATATTCCTTTTAGCAACAAATTAGCATATGTTATTGGCGTGTCGTTACTCCTGTTATGTACAGTCAATGTCGATGTCTTTAAAATATACGGATATATTTTTTCATCGACCAATGATAAAGATGTACTATTGAATGTTACTCTTCCCGATATTCCCATATTTCCTACGAAAGCTCCTATTGGTGGAGACGTGGTTTGAGAATATGTTATTTGACTTGCATCAATTGGTAATAACTTTGAAATATTTGAAAGTGATGAGAAATATTTACTGGGTGAATTTGATATTGTATTGAAGTACCCTTCAGCATTTACCAAAATAATTTTACCTCCATCAGAAAAAATTTTTTCAACGGCAAATGGTGCAACAATTTCATCTTTGTTATTGCGATATGAAGATATCACCTTTAATCCTGGTGATGATTCTATGTCAAGTCTTTTTACAAATCCAGACACATTGATAAAATTATTTTGATAGCTGTTCTCTTCTATTTTGTCAAATGGATACGGTACAACCTCATGTGTGCTTATTGAAAAAAGTCTACTGAAATTACCATTAAAGTTACTATCTGAATTTATTACGATTAAGGTCCCTCCTTCGTGTACATAATCTAAATACTTGCTTAATGTGGAATTATCTAACATTGAAGAATCATCAACAAATATTATATCTTTTGAAAATGCGGATAGATCGTCTTGTCTAAAAATATCATACTTAACCTTGGACAGGGCAAGAAGACTGAGTGGATAATAGTAATTATAATACTTTATCTTATCATAGTTTTCTTCTGTATCATAAGATGGGCCCCATATTTTTATTGACCCAAATTCTACATTACTGTGATAAGCGCTTAATCCGATTCTTGAAATACCCTGAGTGTTCTTACTTTCAGGAGTTTTTGGAGCATGAATCTTGAGAATGTCATTTACATAAACATTGATTGAATTATGGAGGCTTTCAATCTTGACTGTATACCACATCCCGCTTTCTTTTGTGATTTCAAGGTTTCTCGACAGAATTAAGGACTTGCCATCATCAGATTTTTCAAATAATTCTAGTCCTTTCTCTGATAGTTTTGTAAAATATTCCTTTTCTCCATCTTTCCACCTCAATCTGATATCGTCACTTTTATTTTCGTTTTCAGAATTTATTCGGAATTTTGTCTCAATGTAATTAGGTTTGGACTCATCATTAATGGTCTTTGACCATATTGTGATTCCATCATCTTTTTTTGAATTATTTACAATTATGCCTTGAGTCAGATTGTCTTTTTGCACAAGTAAAATTCCGTTATCCTTTTTAAAATTAAACGTCTTACTATCATAGTTTAACAACCTACTACCCGGAAGTTCTGATGGTCGGGCATTGTCTCTTTGATCATATACCAGGCCAACTTTAGCCTCTGGTGACGGGGTGGGCGGGGCTAAGGCTGGCACCTCTAGAACAAGATAATTCTTATCCTCATAGAAGCGTTTAAAATGCTCTATAGCAAATTGTGTAGGTTTGGGTATCATCGATCCTACATCTATATCATTTTTTGGTAATATTATAAAACGAGTTTCACTGTGATACAAATTACGGAACAAGTTTTCGAGCGATGACGCGTTTAGACTAAGCGGACTTTCACGCACTTTGTCGTATGGAAGACCTGCAAAAGCTGGAATCTTTGCCATTAGACCATCTTGCCAACGATTATACTCATTTGGAAAACTTACAACGTTATACTTTTTTGAATCAATGTCAACTTGGTTATGCAATAGCTCGAATAAATGCAATTCTGATGATGAAGGAAAGTGCCTTCGTGGCAAAGTGTTTACGTAATCTTCTGTTTGAAGAATCAAAGAACCGTATCCAATGAACATTAACGTTGAAAGGCCTGAACACACAATAATTGTGCCCACTAATGCCACGTTACGGACTGGATTATTACCAAATTTGGAGACAATATAGTAAAACATAATCGAAGCAAATCCTATCATGCCCACCATAACATATTTACTGAATCTACTTTCACTGTAGTATGGACCAGTAATAAGGGCAATTACAATCATTACGCCAAAAACAAGTACTTCTTTCTCAAATCTTTTAAATACATATGACAGGATAAATGCCAAACCAAGAATACCTACAGCTCCCAATCTCATGGGGTATAGGTACCACGGAACATTACTTTGAGAAGTGTGATCTCGTATGGTATCAAGCGGGAGTTGAGTTAATACTACGAAACTTAATAGATATAGATATGCAACAAAAAAATAAATTAAAGTTATAGCAGTAAAATTTATTCGTGTATTTTGAAATGATAATTTTTTCAAAGTCCCTAACAAATTTACTCTTGGACGTGCAATTTTGACAAGATAATCCAGCATAAAGTATATTGTCCAAGATATTATGACAAACATTCCGGCAATGAGTAATAATGGCAATCCCCGAATTTCTAGGGAGGTGTTAAAGTTTCCCGGAGTTAGCATGTCCATCATATATACAATTGAAAGGGCTATGAGAAAAGAGGCGTAGACATAATTTCTTCCTTTCATTTTAAAAATAAATGGCAATATTGATGCAATTATGATAAAAATGTAAAATTCATAGTGCGATACTATACCTAGGACAGAAATTGCTGAGACCAAAAAAATATTAATAAAGTTAGAAGGAAATCTAGTTTTAATTATAGCCAACAGTACAAACCCTGCAGGCAATGCAATGTATATCAGTCCGGTACTGAAATCGGGAGCCGTTGGAACGACAAAATTGCTAATACTCACAATATCTAACTGTCCTATACTTCTCAAAGTTTCTAAACTGGTAAGTGGAGTTATTATTTGGCGAGATTCATTCATGAGAAAATAAATCCACCCAAATCCCGAGCTCAGTGTAAACAACGATGACGCAAGAAGTCCAGCTTTTCTAAGATTTGGTGGAGTCCATCTCAAAAAGAAATAATAGAATGCAAACATGGGTATGGCATTAAGAAAAGCAATAGAAGCATAGGCGTTTACCAGCGGCATACCAGAAAGGTTAGTGAGGACAGCAAGCAATGCAGATTGGAGTGGAGGGTAGTAATCTCCTTCTGCATTCGATATGACTGCTTCTCTGAAGGATCCTGACATGAAGAGAAGTGCGCGTCCTTGATGATACCACTGGTCGCCGATTGTGATACCTCCATAAAGAAGATAAGTAGATGTAATTATTAACAAAAAGAGGCTCCCAAATACAAGTAATTCAGAAGATCTTGTCTTTATATTCTTCCACAATCTGATAATCGTAGCTGATAAGTAATTGTAATTAAAATAATATTTAACTTGCAGATGGATAGGCATTGTCGTTGCGTATGGACGGTAACAGATTAGAACGGCAGCAAATATGATTATATACAAGATGATGAATTGAATCTTGCTTTCAGATATGGCATTATCAAAAGATAACGCCGAAATATACCCTGTTAAACCTGTAACTAACATGCTCAATATGTAAGCAAGTAATACCCTCAATATGGGGTGCATTTCGTATTTTTTGGTTATGATGAGAATTATTCCATAACCTGGAATAAAAAAACAGAGCATAATGGCAGCGCCTAATTGAATTATACTGGTTATACCAACATTACTCCAGTTGGTAAATGTGTGAAAATCATGTGTATATGTAAAGGAGGAAATTAAAATCAACACTGCAAAGATGGCGATAAAGAGTACTGTTGATGGATGTATGTTTACATTTTTACTAATTGTGGCAGTGATACCGCTTTGTTCATCCTTTCTTAGAGTTGCAACTGTATGTCCGGCAGTTTGTATATCGACATAAGTTCTAGAGTAATACTTTGTTAGACCTAATATGAGTAAGCTGATGGCAATGGCTGCAGGAATTGCAATTTTAGCTTCTACGCGTATATAGGAAAGCATGGAAAAAACAACAAGTCCACCTACAAAAGAACATATTATTTCAATCAGGTAATCAAACTTTTCAAAATGAAGATGCAATTACGTAATCACCTACTTGAGTTGATTATATGACATATGTTGTAAAAGGAAAGCATCATTTGAAATTGTTTCTTCATTTGACTGAATACAGGATAAGAAATGATCTATATTAATATGTGTTTTCGATCACAAATCTTGTTAAAGCAAGGATGTATTGGATACGAGTCTAATCGATTAATAGTTTAATATCCTTTACTCAAGTTATCTCGATTTAAATAGGAAATTAAGTCATTGCATGCAACTGATTATATCCTCAATTTGTAATCACTATTTTACCCAGATTGAACTCCATCATCAAGTTTGCATAAATTTGATTTAGTTCATTTTCGTAACAATATAGGACTAATCATCTCTCTGAGACCTGCATCAATAGCCTTTTTGGGAACAAAATGCAATAGCTCCTTTGCTTTGGTGACATCAGCGTAGCTATGCATGATAACACCTTTATCCTCGCTACCTTCTTGATAAATAGGTCTTAATTCCAGTCCAAACATATCAATCATTTTTTGAGCAAGTTCTCTGATACTTGTAGGAGTACCGGTTCCAATATTAAAAAAAAGAGGTAAAGTTTTGTTGTAATTATTATTTGACTTTTCCATTGCTCTTATTGATAGTAAGAAAGCATCGGTAACATCTGCTACGGTAATGAAATCTCTTGTCTGCTTACCATCACCATAAATTATTGGACTAAGTCCATTTGATAGTCTTGAAGCAAACTTCGTTATAACGTCAGATTCGTCGGTCTGCCCCTTCCCATAAACATTGAAAATTCTAAGCAATATTGCATTTTGAATTTTTTTTAGTTTTATGTATGATGAGATATGTTGTTCTGCCAACATCTTGCTCACACCATACGGGGATAAGGGGCTTAACATTTGGTTTTCAGTGATTGGTAGCATTTTAACGTCTCCATACACGGCAGCAGAAGAAGCAAAGAGAAAATTGCTCACTTTACTTTCATAACAGGCTTCCAGCACATTGAGTGTGCCCTTGACATTTATATCCATAGTTTCATCGGGATTTTGAATGGAATCGACAACGCTAATTTTTGCAGCCAGATGGATGCATGTATCAGCTTTTTGATCCTTAAATATACTCGAAATAGTTTTTGCGTCCCTTATATCTGCAGTATAATGGCTTAATGACGTAGTTTCTTGCAATTTTGCATCTGTAGGATATTTAGCGTTGAAATTAGTTGTATTAGATATTAATGCAACGGAACTTGGTTTCGCGGCTAACACTTTTCTGACTAGATGTCGTCCTATGAAACCATTGCCTCCTGTGATTATGACATTCTTCAAGATTCGACAAATAGTATTCGAATTCATATATAAATTCTATATTGCTTGCATTATTAGCTTTGAAGATATACGTCTTCACTTCCACTATAATTATCGGGATACGCCTGTAGGTAATGGCTAATTAAGAGGATTACTAATCCGCAAAGGCGAGGAGGAGGTGCTCATTTTGATGAGTATTTCGTTTTAGAAATAATTCTATATATAAGAACATCTACGATTTGTCTGAACACGAAATTTCTGCAAATTTCTGAAAGCCTCTCACTTTGCTATATCATCTGATCGTAAAAATTCGGAAGTAAAAGCCAATGTTACCGGTTTTTACGGTTGTATCTATGGTCGTGCGGGGGACTAAATTATGCAAATTTTCGAGATAGCCGTGGGGAATATACTACAAACAGTTAAGAAAATAGACAGATCTCTTTATACAATCTGATTCCAAGGAAAAGGTTATTCTTTATCATTATTTGACTTTTCCAAATTCTTTTTTTAATACACTGCTAAATTCAACAGCTAGGTTATCCAAGGAAAATTGGTGCAAAATCTTATATGAATTTTGCTCCATGGTCTCCCTTAATGATGGGGTATTTTGAAGACTTAATATCATATCTACTAGTTTATCTATTTCTCCATCCCTTACAGTATAACCTAAGTTGTTGGAGTTTATTATGTCTGCAAGTTCCCCAGCGCAAATTGCTATCTGAGGTTTGTGACATGCAAGATAATCAAAAAATTTCGTAGATACTGTCACCTCATAAATTGGTTCGGGAGGCAGGGAGATAAGACATACATCTGCCGCGGAGATGAGATATGGAACAAGGTTAGTGTTCTGGAATGGTAAGAGAAACAAGTTGTTTATATCATCACGATGTTTAATTTCTTCCAACCTCGTTTTTTCCTCCCCTTCTCCGACCACTAAGAATGAAATATTATTTCCCTTTCCATTTAATTTATTTGCAGCATAAACTACGTTTTCCACCCTTGTAACTTTCGATATTATACCTGCATATAATACTATGAACCTACTAACCAGATCATGAGGAATTATTTTTTTTTCGATTAACACTTTTCTTGCATGTTCTTTAGATTTTATTTGATATTTGCTAGGTTCAACACCTATGGGCAAATCATAAACTAATACATTTGGTTTATAATTATTGGTAACAAATTGCGAAGCTAGCTTGGTTGTTACCACTATCATGTCAGGAAGAGAGTAAGATATCTTGGCTAGAAACTTTCCTATGAAGAATATGACCGGAGACAGCTTTGTTTTAAATGCAACTAGTTCTTCAGGCCATAAATCAGATGCCTCATAAATGAAAAATGATCCTGTAACCTTAGAATAGATGTATCCAAGATATGATGAGAATAATATTGGTGCAATTGCATATACTAATTTTATCCTTGAAACGACTGTTAATATTTTGGGCAGCCAGAATAGACTTAACAAAATAAAATTTGTGAACAAAACAAATCGCCTGAGGTAACCATTGCTTTCGAGAGGCAGTAAACGTAACCGAATCAAAGTAAAGTTTTCAGATTTTTCTACGTAAAATAATTTTCTCTTATACATTGGGTCAATTACTTTGCCTGTTGGATATGACGGAAAACCGGATATCACAAATACGGAATAGCCAATTTTGTGTAAAATTAGAGCTCTGTTCCAAGCAGCGGTAGCGCCCCCACCCGGTTCTGGCGGAAAATACATGCTTATTAACAATGCAATAGGACGTAGGGCACCTTCTTTGGATGTTGCTCTCTTCATACTAATGGTAATCTATCTGATTTAATTCTGTTGAGTAATTTCAACATAACTATATTTCACATGAAGTTCGATCAAATTTGAAATTGTGATGCAGAAGATAACTCCTTGGCTTTGGACCACATCTGGTCGCTACCGGAATTGTTGATTTCTAATTGAAAAGGCAACGTACCCAAAGATGAGCGATCTTTCATCATATTCTATTAATTTATTAGTAAAAAACTTGCGGTAACCATGAGTGATAGGAACATCTTTCATAAGATCTGAAGGCTTTTTATTACTTCCTTCAACTTACTTCTTTCTGTCTTATCAACGGACATTCTGCAAGATCTATTAATATTCTTGTAATGGTATTTGACTTTACTTGTTGTATTGAAAATAGTGTTGAAGTGTTTTTTAACATTTGTCGCCTCTTTACTCAGACACTTTTACATATTATGTATGGTAGCTTTAATCCACAGACGAGGTGCTTTCTAATTAACATGCAATTACAAGATATCGCTCGACCCTGGTTGAGGTTGAATTATACTTGTTTAACAAGTTCGGTAGTGCTGTTAGTTTGTTATTTGAGGCAGCAAGCAAGGTTTAAATCTAGCGTTCATATAAAGGCATCCAAATGGTAACGTTGTATTTTCTAGCTTATTATATTATGAGAGAAAATTTTCCAGTGGAATTCCATAACACGCTCCTTTATCCTCTTGCTTTAAAAGTTGATTGCAATTCAAAGTCCGATTGGGTTCGCATTACAATCATAAATTGAGTGGTTGGACCAGCCGTGTCCGAATATGACTCTTCTATTCGTCCTGTTGTTACAACCAAGTCAAGCCAGTATGAGCTAAGTCGTCAACATTCTACGAGAAGGAACTTCACTTATCACCTTAAGTTTCCTGCTCGTGGTCTGAAGGATTTTGAAAAGACTTTGGCCATCCTCGAGGCTGAGACAATTCTTCAGGGCAAATTAACGTTAAACAATAATCATGTTGTACTTGATAGTAATAGAATTTTTGATATCAAAACATTGGAAAGAATGACAGCGTTCGGCAAAATTAGAGTCTCTGTTAACTCGCATGAACAAGAAATTGTAACTCACCAATATCTTCTTGAAAATTCCCCATCCCTTATGAATGATCATGTAGAAACAGCTTCACATAAATTAGCACTTACAAGAAATAGGAATTACTTATTACATGACTTACATCCCTACAAAGGCCGGTTCTATCCACAGTTGATTAAGCCGTTGATAAACAGCTTTTGTAAACCAAAAGATATAATACTTGATCCGTTCTGTGGAAGCGGAACGACCCTCCTTGAAGCAAACCTAATGGGCATCACCAGTATTGGAATTGATTTAAATCCGATTGCACTTTTTATTACAAAGGTGAAAATGCAATCTCTCTATATGTCGTACAATGATGCTCTTGTAAATTGTGAACGTACACTCAAAGATTTAAAAAGAAGAATCATGTTACTTCGCAAGAATAACAATAGGTACGTCAGTCTTAAAGATAAGGACAGTAAAGCTTATTCCCTGTATCATCTTTTAGATAGCATTCCTAACAAGGAGGCGTGGTTTAACCAAGGAGTATTAGAAGAATTGTTTTTGATCAGAATGACAATAGATGAATGTGAAATTCCAGAAATAAGAGATTTCATGTTACTGGCGCTTAGTGCAATAGTCAAGGATGTCTCCAATTGGGATTCAAGTAGCCTTAGACAAAGATTGTTGAAGATCCCTAAAAGTAACGTTATGACACTTGAAAGTTTTCAAGATAAATTGAGGACAAACCTGATGTTATTGAGATCATTTGAGATAATTAGAAACAAAATCGACCCAATTAAAGCAAATTATTCTATAATTAACGGCGATTCCAGAAACCTCGATTCTCTAGAAAATTGCAGCATTAATGCAATTATTACATCTCCCCCGTATTCTACATCGGCATCTCTTCCTTATATTGAGACAGATAAACTATCCATGTATATACTTGGGCTTCTAACTCCCAAATTGAAATCGAACCTTAAAACGTCGATAATAGGCGAACGAGACATTTCTGAGAATCAAAGGTTAAAATTGGAAGAGGATTTTATTACCAATTATGAGGACATACCGATTCCTTCACACATAAAATCGATCATAAGACATTTGCTGTTACAAAACCGTAAAAATAAGGTTGGCTTCAGAAGGAGAAATTTGGCGAGCACCCTTTATAGGTATTTCAATGACATGCATCAGTGCATTGATGAGATGAATCGAGTGATTCGTCCGGGTGGAACTTTATGTTTGATTACGGGAGATAGTTATACGAAAGTGGGGGGTACAAAAAAAGTTCTCATACCTACCACAAGAACAATCAGGGAGATGACAGAGGGAGTTGGCTTTAAGTTATTAAAGATAATTAGCATGACCCCAACACAGAATATCCTTATTCTTAGAGCTTCTTAATCTAATATCGTGTGTGAATGGATATAATTTCTAGTTCTACTGATTAAAATATTGGTGACTATAATCCC
>Ga0173483_10000621_pt1 | contig 10322 bp, 10 predicted proteins | sample NitcycUS178409R2_FD_122621 | JGI IMG/M metagenome (GOLD analysis project Ga0173483, IMG submission 122621) | Soil microbial communities from Arlington Agricultural Research Station in Wisconsin, USA - Nitrogen cycling UWRJ-S178-409R-2 (version... | ecosystem: Environmental > Terrestrial > Soil...
CGAGCTCCCCCGCTCAGACCTGGACGCTGAGCAGCGCGACGGCCTGGGCGGCGAGCCCTTCGCCGCGCCCGGCGAACCCGAGCCGGTCGGTCGTCGTGGCACGTACGTTGACGAGCTCGCGCTCGACGCCGAGGGCACCGGCGAGTCGGTCGCGCATCTCCTCGCGGCGCGACGCGATCCTCGGCTCCTGGCCGATCACGACGCAGTCGGCGTTGACCAGGGCGAAGCCGGCCTGCCGCACGTGCCCGTAGGCCTCGGCCAGCAATGCCAGGGAGTCGGCGCCGAGGTAGCGGTCGTCGTCGGACGGGAACAGGGCGCCGATGTCCGCCAGGCCCGCGGCACCGAGCAGCGCATCGGTCAAGGCGTGAGCGACCACGTCGCCGTCGGAGTGCCCGACGAGGCCGAGCGGGTGGTCGAACCTGACGCCGCCGAGGACGAGCGGTACGCCCTCCCCGAACGCGTGCGCATCGACGCCCAGACCGACGCGGTGCGCGCTCACGGCGCACTGCGCACGGCGAGCGCACGGCGCGTGGCTCCGGCGTCCCTCATTCTCGGGAGGCTAACGCGTCGGGCACCTCTGCCAACGACTCGACGGCGATCGCGCCGACCGGGGTCGCCTGCAGCATGCCCCACGGGCCACGCCGCAGGTGCACGGCGACGAGCCCGGCGGCGAGGGCCGGACGGGCGTCGTTGTCGGCGCGGTCGCCGACGTACGCGACCTCGCCCGGTTCGGTGCCGGCCAGGTCCACGAGCCTGTGGAAGAACGCGGGGTCCGGCTTCTGGACGCCCAGGCTCGCCGCGCCGGTGACGACGTCCACGGGCAGGCCGGCCGAGCGGGCCCATCGCTCGAGCTGCTCGTTCTGGTTGCCTGCGAGGCCGACGACCATCCCGGCCTCTCGCAGGCGCTCGAGGCACTCGCGCGCGTCGGGATAGAGGTCGTCGGTCGAATACACGAGGCCCTCCCATGCCAGAGGTCGTTCGACGCCCAGATGGCCCCAGAGCTCCCAGTGCTCCTCCCCGCGCTCGATCGTCTTGCCGAGCGCCGCCCACACGACGTGCGGTCCGACTCCGGCCGCGTCGGCCATCTCGCGCCAGTAGCGCTGCTCGTCGACGAGCGTCTCGCCGACATCGAAGAACACCGCGCGCACGGGCATCGGCTCAGCCCTTCTCCAGTAGCCGGGATACGAGCCCGAGGTCCTCCGGCGTCGTGACCTTGAGGAGCCGGGGGTCGCCCGGCACGACGGCGACGGTTCCGCCGTCCCGCTCGACGAGCGACGCGCAGTCGGTTACGCCCCCGTGGCCCGAGGAGAACGCGGCGCGAAGACGGTCGGCGAGGAAAGCCTGCGGTGTCTGGACGGCGACGAGGTCGTCCCGGTCGACCGTCTCGACGACGAGCCCGTGCTCGACGCGCTTCACCGTGTCGCCGATCGGCAGCGCGGGCACCGCGCCGTCGACGCCCTCGCCGAGCCGGTTTAGCAGCCGCTCGATCACGTCGTCATCGAGCAGTGGCCTCGCCGCGTCGTGGACGAGCACGACGAGCGCCTCAGCGGGCACCTCCGCGAGCGCGAGCCGCACGGACTCTGCCCGCGACGCACCGCCCGGAACGACCGCGGCCACCTTCGACGCGACGAGCTCCTCGGAGAGAAGGATCGCGGGCTCCTCCCACCCCGGTGGCGCTGCAACCACGATCGCGTCGACCCACGGGGAGGCGTCGAGCCGCTCGAGGCTCTCGGCGAGGAGCGGACGGTCACCGAGCGCGGCGAACGCCTTGGGGCGGTCGGCACCGAGCCGCGAGCCCGTGCCGGCGGCGACCAGCACGCACCAGACGCCTCCGGCGGAGTCGCTAGAAGAGCTGCTCACGGTTGTTCACTGCCGGCCAGCAGGTCTTCTAGCGCTTTCGCGACGCGAAAGCGCTAGGGCTACGCGGTTGCCGTGGCGGCCGTCTTCGGCTTCGCCTTCGCGCGCTTTCCCTTGGCAGGGTTGGCGAGCACTTCCTCGAGCCAGGTGTGCGCGTCGTCCTCGGTGAGGTCCTTCGCGTACATGAGCTCGGAGGCGAGGATCTTCTTCGCCTTGACGTACATCTGCTTCTCGCCGGTGGAAAGACCCTTCTCGTGGTCGCGAAGCGCGAGGTTCCGCACGACTTCGGCAAGCTCGAGGATGTCGCCGGTCTTCATCTTGTCCCGGTTGTGCTTGAACCGACGGTTCCAGTTCTTGGGCATCTCGGTCGAGCCGCCGAGCAGGACCTTCTGCACGACCTCGACCATCTCGAGGTCGATGACGCCGCGGAGGCCGACCTTCTCGCAGTTGTCGACGGGCACGTTGACCGTCATCTCGTTGTGGAGGATCCGGATGGTCAGGTACTCGCGCTCCTCACCGAGCACGACCTTGACCTCCTTCTTCTCGACGGTTCCCGCACCGTGGTGGGGATACACGACCTTGTCGCCGACATCGAACACGCCTCGAGTCCTCCCGTCGTCCGGTCTTGTGTGTGCCTGACTCACGAAAAAGCGCCGGCCTGGATCCGCCGACGTGTGACCTCCATTCTACCGGAAGAAACCGCCCGGCTCCGGGGGAAATACGGGCTTTCGGGCCGTTCCCGAACGCGGATCCTCACGTCTCTTCGGTCGGAGGTCGTGGCGCCTCGAGCGCCGCGTGGAGCGCCTGCCGGAGCGTCTCGGCTCCGTCGACGCGCGGCCCGCGGTCGATCGTGCGCGTGCCCTCCGGGGCGACGACGGTGACCACACCGAGCTTCGTGCACTCCGCGAGCCGGCGCTCGGCTTGCGCGGCCTCCCGCAACCGGCCGGTGAGGCCCAGCTCACCGAACGACGCCACCCCCTCGCGCAGCGGCACGCTCCGGGCGGCGGAGGCGATCGCAAGCGCGACAGCGAGGTCCGCGCCCGGCTCGTCGATTCGCACCCCGCCCGCGACGTTGACGAAGACGTCGGCGGCGCCGAGCGGGACGCCCGCGTGGCGCCCGAGCACTGCGACGATCATCGCGAGCCGCTTGGGGTCGACTCCGGTGCCCACGCGCCGCGGCATCGCAAGGTCGGTCCGCGACACGAGAGCCTGTACCTCGAGGAGCAGCGGCCGCGTTCCCTCGAGCGCGACCGCGACCGCGGCCCCGACCTCGCCCGCGCGGGTCCGCCCGAAGAGGGCCGAGGGATCGGGCACGCCCACGAGCCCGGAGGCCGTCATCTCGAAGACGCCGAGCTCGTTCGTCGACCCGAAGCGGTTCTTGGTCGCCCGCAGGATCCGGTGCGCGTGGTACCGGTCGCCCTCGAACTGGAGCACGCAGTCGACGAGATGCTCGAGCACTCGGGGCCCGGCCACGGCGCCGTCCTTCGTCACGTGGCCGACCAGCACGGTCGCCACGCCGCTCTGCTTCGCGACGCGCAGGAGGCGAGACGCGGCCTCCCGGACCTGGGCGACCGAGCCCGGGGCCGAGCCCAGCTCACCTGCGTACAGGGTCTGCACGGAGTCGATGACGCACACCGCGGGCTTCTCGCGCTCGAGCGTCGCACAGACGGCGTCGAGCTCGGTCTCGGCGAGGATCCGCACCTCGTCGGTCCCGCCCAGCCGCTCGGCCCGCAGACGCACCTGCGCGACCGACTCCTCGCCCGTCACGAGGAGAGCGTCGCGGCCGCGTCGGGCGACCGCGCCGAGCGCGGAGAGGAGCAGCGTCGACTTGCCAACGCCGGGCTCGCCGCCGAGGAGGACCAGCGAGGCCGGGACGAGGCCGCCGCCCAGCACGCGGTCGAGCTCGGGAACGCCGGTCGCGAGGCGGGCAGCCTCCGCGACCTGTACGTCGCCGAGTCGCTGGGGCATCCGGGCCGCTCCGCCGGCCGGTTGTCCGTCGCGCCCGTGCAGCTCCTCGACCAGCGTCCCGAACGCGCCGCACCCAGGGCATCGCCCGAGCCAGCGTCCGGTGGTCGCCCCGCACTCGCTGCAACTGAACTGGACGACGACCTTGGCCATGCGGCCATGATACGACGCCGTCCGGACGGACGGCGCCTATCTTGACAACGCGTACGCGCGGCCGACAGACGCAGTGGCCAGAGCAGCCTCGAGGTCGTGCCACAGGTCGTCGACGTCCTCGAGACCGACCGAGAGGCGCAGGAGCCCGACGCCTGCGCGACTTCGTGCTCGACCGCCTCGCCGGCAGGCCGGAGGTCGGGCACGTCGAGACGCGGGTCGTGCACGAGCACGCGCAGCGCCCCGTGCTCGCGCCGCTCGAGTGACGCCCAGCAGGGCGCCTATCCTGCGATCGTGAGCTCGATGCAGCGCTCGGGAGGCCACGACCGCGGACACGCCCACGACCATCGCGTCGCCTCGCGCCGCGCGCTCGGCGTCGTGCTCGCGCTCACCGTCGGGTTCACGGTGGTCGAGGTCGTCGGCGGCTTCCTCACCGACAGCCTCGCGCTGCTCGCGGACGCGGGGCACATGCTCTCCGACACCTTCGCGATCGGACTCGCGCTCGTTGCGCTGACGCTCGCCGCGAGACCGTCGACGCCGCGCAGGAGCTTCGGCTTCCAGCGGGCCGAGATCCTCGCCGCGTTCGTGAACGGCCTCACGCTCGTCCTGATCTCCGGCTGGATCATCTGGGAGGCAGTCGGCCGCTTCCGGGACCCGCCGGACGTCCTCGGAGGCTGGATGCTCGCGGTCGCCGCCGTCGGGCTCGTCGTCAATGCGATCTCCGCCGCGATCCTCATGCGATCCGAGCACGCGAGCCTCAACATGCGCGCGGCCCTGCGTCACGTGCTCGCCGACTTCCTCGGCTCGCTCGGCGTGATCGTCGCCGCGGTCGTCATCCTGCTCAGCGGCTGGACTGTCGTCGACCCGCTCGTCTCGATCGCGATCGCGCTCCTCATCCTCGGCAGCGCGTGGGCCGTCCTCAGAGACTCGACGGCGATCCTGATGGAGGAGACTCCGTCGGGCCTCGACGCCGACGCCGTCGCGCGGGCGATCACCGAGGTCCCCGGGGTCACGAGTGTCCATGACCTGCACGTGTGGACGATCACGTCCGGCTTCGAGGCGCTCTCGGCACATGTCCTCGTCGGGCGCGGTGAAGACTGCCACGGGCTGCGTCGCGAGATCGAGCGCGTGCTCGCGAGCCAGTTCGACATCACGCACACGACGCTCCAGGTCGACCACGACGCGTCGGAAGCGCTGATCGAGCTCCAGAGCCCGGCCGCGACCCGACGCGGCTAACCGGAAGCGGCCGTCGTCGTCTCGCCCGTGGGAGGGGGCTCGGGAGTCGTCGGCTGCTTCGGCTCGGCCTTGGGCTTCGGCTTCTCGGTGGCACGCTTCGGCGGGCCGACCTCGACGATCGCGTTCTGCGGGTCGTAGCGGACGGTGTACCGCTCGTTCGCGAGCAGCTCGTCGCCCCTGAACACCCTGCGCGTGTACTGCACCGTGAACCCCGACTCTCCGGAGGACTGCACCATGGAGGCCGTGCCCGGAGGGAGGGACGAGTTCAGCGTCCGGATCGTCCGAGGAGCCGTATAGGCGTACGGCTTGCCGGTCTCGGTCTCGATCCGCCGGCCGAGCTTCCGCGAGTAGAAGCGGACCGTGATCCCGGAGTCGCTCGCCGAGACCTTCATCAGGATCGCCGCCGGCCAGTTGTTGCGGAAGATCAGCTCCGGGCCACCCCAGGACACGGTCGCCTCCCGGCCCATCGGGTAACGAGAGATGTAGAACTGATGCGCCTGGTGCGCGACGAGCTTCACGCCGGCGAAGAACGCGGCGTTGTAGAGCGTCGTCGCGACCTGCGAGATGCCGCCGCCCACGGCATCCTCGAGACGCCCGTCGAAGATCTGCGGAGCCGCGACGAATCCCTTCTCGACGGTGCGCTTGCCGAGCGCCTCGTTCAGCGAAAACGCCTTCCCGGGGAGGATCACCGTCCCGTCGAGCAGCTGGGCGGCACGCTGGATGTTCGTGACCCGCGGCTGGCAGCACGAGTAGTACGTCGTGAACTCAGAGACGAGCTCCCGGATGTCGAGCTTCTCCGCCTCTTCGGTCGTGAGGGCCGGCGCGGTCTCCCGGAACCGCGCGAGATGGGTCGTCGACTCGAGATTCGACACGAGCGACCTCCCGATCCGCGGCACGTCAAGCGCGCGCCCAGGTCGGGACGGGACGACCGAGACGCCGGGAGCGCCGACCTCGAACGTCGCATCGCGCGGCGCCGACTCGTAGCGCCCGAGCCGTATCCGCAGCGAGGCGCCGAGGCCCTTCGGGTCGAGCGAGATGCCGAGTGAGCCGTCCTCGCGCTCGGTGCGGAGGAGCCCACGCAGTCGCGTCGGCGTCAGGGTCGCCTCCGCATCGCGAAAGCGGACGCGCCTCGGCCCGTCGAGCAGGCGCTCGATCCGAGCGAGGGCGACCTCGGCCTCGGCGCGCGAGACGACCGGCCGGATCGGGACGATCTCGAGCTCGACGCGAGACGGGAGCGTGCGAAGCTCCCGGCGCAGGGAGTGCCGGTCGACGCCCGTACCCGCTCTGGCGTCCACGACGCGAGCCGCCTCGGCGTCGACGACGACGCGCGCGTCGCGCCAGGGCGTCCCGAACCGCCGATCGAGGCGGTCGGCGAGCTTCGCGACCGGGACCGGCCCGAGCCGATAGCGAAGCTCGACCGCGGGTCCCGAGCGCAGCCCGACCCGGTCGAGCACCCGCGCAAAGATCCCCTCGGCGGCGACCGCGTCGATCGCCTCCTCGACGAGGGGCTCCGCTCGGACCTCGCGCCCGCTCGTCGCGGCGAGCTCGCCGCCGGGCGCGACGAGCCGGATCGGTCGCCCCGCCCGCGCGGCTGCGTCGCGCGCGACCGCGGCGCGGGCCTCGTCCTCGCTCATCCCGCCGACGTCGACTCCTCCGATGGTGGCGCCGCGCGGCAGCGAGTCGCGCTCCAGGAGGGCGATCGCGCCGAATGCCACGCCGAGGAGGACGACCGCGGCACCCGCGGCTACGAGCGCGACGATCGCCCTTCTTCGACGACGAGGCGGCCGTCTGGCGGACGAGAGGAAGGGGCCGGACACGGGGAAGGCTGACGGTAGCGGACGGCCGTTTGCGCCCCGCGGCCCGTGACGTGGGCCTACCCGAGCGGCTTCACGAAGAGGACGCGGTCCTCCCCCGGCCCGTCGTAGTCGTGGGCGACGCGCTCTGCTTCGAACCCGAGCGCCTTGTGAAAGGCCACCGACTCCTCGTTCGCCGGCGAGGTCACGCTACGCACCCTGGTTCTTCCGTGCCCGCGGGCATCCTCGAAGAAGCGCTCGTACAACCTGCGTCCGAGCCCCTCGCCGCGATGCTCGGGCGCGACGCCGACGAAGTGGACATACGCCTCCTCGGGGTCGGTCTGTGAGAGGAAGCCGATGAGGAATGCGGCGAGCTGGCCGTCCTCGTCGTCGAGGACGTAGCTCGTGCCCTCGAAGTGGACGAAGAACAGCCGCGGCAGCATCGGCGCCATCTCCCGCCCGCCCCACCAGGCATTGACGCGCCCTATGACGCGTCCGTAGTCGGCCGGCTCCGCATGGCGGATCTGCACGCTGCAAGCGTAGGGGACTGGCACCGGAGGTGCCTGTCCCCTGCGACGCAACGCCTCGTGGGGGTCGGTCACCTTGCGGGTGACAGACCCCAGGCCTCTCCCATCGCCTCCACGTGGCGGTGGTCGGTGCCGCAGCAGCCGCCGAGCACGGTGAGGCGCGGCAGACGCTCGCGGAGCGCCACGTACTCGTGCGCCAGCTCCTCGGGGTCACCCATGTCGAGCTCCTCGGCCTCGTCCAGCTCCGCGTGGCTCAGGCGCGACGCGTTGGCGCGGAGGCCGCGGATCCTGTCCGTCCACTCGGAGCCCGGCTCGAGAACGTCGTAGAAGTGGGACGGATGCGCACAGTTGAGCATCACGTACGCCGCGGCGGCGCCGGAGCGCGCGTCGAGCTCCTCGATCGCCGCGCCGAGTGGCTGGCCGCTCGGCAGGCGCCCGTCCGTCTCGACGGTGAAGGAGATCACTACCGGGAGACCGACGGCTTGCGCGGCGCGAACGATTCCCACGGCCTCGTCGAGGTACGTCATCGTGATCGCAGTCACCAGGTCGACGCCCGCCTCGGCGAACGATCGAATCTGCGCGCCGTGGTAGTGGGCGGCCTCGTCGGACGTCATCGACTCCCCGACCACGTATCCGTCCCCACGCGGGCCGACGCAGCCGGAGATCACGATCGGGGTGGCCTCGGTCTCGAGCTCGTCGCGGAGCTCGTGGAGGAGCTCGACTGCACGCCGGTTGAGCGCCTCGAGCCGGTCGCCCGAGTGACCCATTCGCGCCGCCCAGTCGGGGCTCGCGCGCCAGGTCGGCGTCTCGAGCACGATCCCGACGCGGCGGGCGAGCGCGATCTGGACGTAGGGCTCGAAGTAGCGGCGCAGTGCGTCCTCCCCGCCTTCCCGCGTGAGCAGGTCGTATGCGGCGAAGTAGGGCAGGTCGTGGCCGTCGTGAAAGATGAGGGTCGTCTCGAGGCCGCCGTCCGTCAGGAACGGCGTCTCGCCGAGCTGGGGTAGAGCGTCTCGGTGGCGCGCGTGCGCCGGGAACATCGAGGTCATCAGACCGTCCTCCCGAAGTCGTGTCGCAGTCCCGCGACCGCTTTCGAGCGTACGAGCCGGGCGTTTCCTCCCGCGTACGGCTTACCGAACTCTTCCGAAGCGGTCACCAAGGCGCTCGACCGGAGTACCCTCGGGCGATGAGACGCTCCGTCGCATGGGCGCTCGTTCTCCTGACGGTCGCCGGCACGGCGGCATCCGCGACGGCGCGACGCGGGACGACTGCCGCCGAGGCGCTTCAGCCCGCGCTGAACGCGGTCGTGGCGTCAGGCACTCCGGGCGCGCTCGTCCTCGTGGAGGACGGCACGTCCAGGATGCAGGTCGAAAGCGGGCTCGCGGAGCTCCGAGGCGGTGTGCCGCTCCGCGCAGGTGACCGGTTCCGGGCTGGAAGCATCACGAAGACATTCGTCGCCGTCGTGGTCCTCCAGCTCGTCCGCGAGGGTCGGTTGAGTCTCGACGACACCCTCGAGCGGCGGCTCCCGGGGTTCGTGCCGAACGGGCGCCGCGTAACGATCCGGCAGCTGCTCGCGCACACCTCGGGTCTCTCGGACTACGTGGCCGACGAGCGCTTCCTCCGATTGACGGCGAGCGCGCCCCGGCGACATTGGTCACCGCGGGAGCTCGTCCGCCGTGCCGAGCGGATGGGGCCGACCGGATCGCCCGGCGAGACCTTCGCCTATGCGAGCACGAACTACGTCCTGCTGGGCCTCGTCGTCGAGCGTGTCACGGGCACCACGATCGGAGAACAGCTCCGCAGGAGGATCTTCGCCCCGCTCGGCCTCCGCGGCACGGACTTCGTGCCGGATGCGTGGACTGGAGGCCGGTACGTGCACGGCTATGTGCCGAGCGTGCACGACGGGATCGTCGGCAGCCTCGCGACGGCACGTGACCGAAGCGATGCGAGCGCGTCATGGGCCTGGGCAGCCGGCGCACTGGTCTCGACCGCGTCCGACCTCTCCCGCTTCTTCGGCGCCTTGCTCGGCGGGCAGCTGCTGCCTCCCCGCCTGGTCGAGCTGATGCGGCCCGCACCGGGCCGAAGCTACGGGCTGGGTCTCGCCGCGTTCGAGACGCCGTGTGGCAGGGCGGTCGGCCACACCGGGAATCTGCTCGGCACCGTCTCGGCCGCGTGGAGCACCGCCGACGGCAGGCGACGAGTGGTCGCGATGACGAACAGCTATCCGCTTTCCGCCGCGGCGGACACCGCGTTCAGGCGCCTGCTCGACGCGGCGTTCTGCCGCCGCTAGCCGACGGCCTCGTCGTCGTCCGTCGCAGTCGGCTCGTCCGGCGGCACCGTCACGGGCTCGGGCTGCGCCTCGCCCTCGATCACGCGCATCTCGACCTTCGGATCGTCCGGGCCGGGGTCGACACGGCGGTCGACCAGGATCGTCGAGCCGTCGGTGAGCTCGCGGCCGAGAATGAAGTCGGCGAGCGGGTCCTCGATCAGACGCTGGATCGCGCGGAGGAGCGGCCGCGCGCCCATCGCGGGGTCGTAGCCCTCCTCGGCGAGCAGCTCCTTCGCCGCCGGCGTCAGCTCGACCGACGCGCCGTGCACCGCCATCTGGTCGCGGAGCCGCTTCATCTTGATGTCGACGATCCGGAGGATCTCGTCCTTCTCGAGCTTGTGGAAGACGATGATCTCGTCGATCCGGTTGAGCAGCTCGGGCCGGAAGACCTTCTTGAGCTCGCCCATCACGCGGGCCTTCATGTCGTCGTACGTGAGGCCCTGCTCGTCGCCGATCGCGAACCCGAGC
>Ga0173483_10000623_pt1 | contig 10307 bp, 11 predicted proteins | sample NitcycUS178409R2_FD_122621 | JGI IMG/M metagenome (GOLD analysis project Ga0173483, IMG submission 122621) | Soil microbial communities from Arlington Agricultural Research Station in Wisconsin, USA - Nitrogen cycling UWRJ-S178-409R-2 (version... | ecosystem: Environmental > Terrestrial > Soil...
CGATCGTGTTGACGAGGTGGGCGTCGTCCTCCACGACCCAGGAGGCGAAGCGCTCGCCGAAGAGGTGACCCCAGCGCCCGTGCCTCCGGTTGAACGCTTGCGCGTAGACGCCGTTCAGGCTCTGCACCCCCGCCGAAAGGCGCCACAGCTCGGTCTCGACCACCAGGTGGTAGTGGTTCGGCATCAAGCAGAAGCCGTGCATGCACCACTCGTGGCGCTCGACGACTCGCACGAGGAGACGCAGGAAGAGCCGGTACTCGTCGTCGGCTCGGAAGGTCGCCGTTCGCGCCACTCCCCGCGTCGTGACGTGGTAGATACCTTCCGGCGGAAGCTCGTTCCGCGGCCGTCTCATCGCGTCGACGCTAGCGCTCGCCGGCCCAGCAGCCAGGCCAGAAACCACCACGTGTGGATGCCTCGTCACACCTTCGGCACGCCTGCCACGGCCCGAACCGCCCACAACCAGGGACAGTCCCTGGCGGTGGGGCGCTAAGCGACGTCGGTCCGCTTGACGGCCACCGCGCCGAGCACGGTGAACCCCACCGCATACGCCAGTGCGAGGAGAAGCCCCGGCCAGAACGACAGCAGCTCCGAGCTCGGGGTGCCGGCCACGACCACGCTCGCCACGGCGTGCCCGGGCGCGTACTGGTTCACGTTCGCGATCGCGAGCAGCGGTTCCACGACGAGCAGCCAGACGAACACGACGACGATCGCAGCCGTCTGCCGCCGCACGAGAAACCCGAAGCCGACCCCGAGGCCACCGGCGACGGCCGCGGCCAAGAGCGTCCCGAAGAGCGGCCGCATCACGTCTGCGGAGCCGAGGTGTACCGGCACCGAGCGGGCGGAGAGCAGCAGCGCGGCGAGCACCCAGGCAACGACCCCGGCGAAGGCCGCGAGCGCAACGCCGGCCAGTGCACCGGCCAAGACCTTCGCGACGACGACGTGCTCTCGCACCGGCGCCACGAGGAAGGTGTGGCTGATCGTCCCGTGACCGTATTCGCCGGCCGACGAGACGACCCCGACTATCAGTGCAACGAGAGCCGCAACCGAGGCGATCGCAATCGCGTCGCGCTGGTTGCCCGGTGCGGCGAGCGCCGAGACCGAGTCCTGCGAGACGTGCAGCGAGATGACCAGCACCTCGAGCGCGAGCAGCAGCAGCCCGAGCCAGAGCAGCAACCTCGTCGTCACGAGCTTCAGCAGCTCAGCGCGCAGCAGCCTCATCGGTTCTCGCCGCCCGTCAGCTCGGGGAAGACTTCCTCCAGGCTCGCGCCCTGGGGGCGGAGCTCGTGCAGCACGATGCCTGCTGCTGCGGCGATCTCGCCCACCCGCTCGGCCGGCGCCGCCACCAGCAGCTGGCCCTCGGCCGCCGACACCTCGATCTGCGCGCGGCGAAGCGCGTCCGCGAGGCGCTCCTCGTCCGGACTGCGGACGACGGTCCCGCCGCCGGCCCGTGCCGTGAGTGTCGCTAGTGGCTCCTGCGTGACCAGCCGTCCGCGGTGGATGATCACGACCTCGTCCGCGAGCTGGGCGACCTCCGCGAGCACGTGGCTCGAGATCAGCACCGTCCCGCCGCCCGCGGCGAATGAGCGCAGGAACTCGCGCAGCCAGCGGATCCCTTCCGGATCGAGCCCGTTCGCAGGCTCGTCGAGGACGAGCAGCCTCGGCCAGCCCAGCAGCGCGCCGGCGACACTCAGCCGCTGGCGCATGCCGAGCGAGTAGCCCCCCACCCGGCGGCGGGCTGCGCCGGTGAGCTCGACCTGCTCGAGCACCTCGTCCACGCGCGCCGCCTGGACGCCGGCGGCGGTCGCGAGCACGCGCAGATGGTTCCGCCCGGAGCGCGCGGGATGGAAGCTCTCCGACTCGAGGACTGCCCCCACGGTGCCCAGCGGGTCGCGCAGCCGCGCGTATGGCTGCCCCTCGACGAGCGCCTCCCCGGAGGTCGGCCGCACGAGCCCGAGCAGCGCCCGCAGCGTCGACGTCTTGCCCGCGCCGTTGGGGCCCAGGAATCCGGTGATCCGGCCCGCTGCGATCGCGAAGTTGAGGCCGTCGACCGCGACCGTCGAGCCGTAGCGCTTCGTCAGCGCTCGGACCTCGACCGGCGGCGCGTCCGCCATCAGCCGGCGAGCCGCTCGACAAGGCGGTACACGCTGCGCGGGTGAGGCACGTGCTCGATCTCGAGGGGCCCGGCGACGAGCGTGCCGTAGCCGAGCAGTCTCCCCGGCAAGCTCTGCTCGAGATCCAGGTGGTCGACCGACCGCAGACGCACGGCCGACGAGCGTCGCATCAGCGTGCCTTCGAGGAGGCAGACCTTCTCCGTCGTCACCACGAGCCTCGTGCGCTCCCACAGCCAGACCGCGCGTAGGCAGACAGCAGCCGCGACCACGACCAGCGCCGCGCCGGGCACCGCGAGCGGCGGCCACGGCATCGCGAGTAGCGCTACTCCGGCCCCGGCGAAGAGCGCGGCCTGCGCAAGCGGACGCGCGAGCGAGACGCCGTGCCGGCGCGCGTCGAAGCAGACCTGCTCGTCCGTGGCGAGCATTGCCCGACCCGGTTCGTCGGAAACGACTTCACTCCTGCGTTTGCGGCCGTCCGAACCCGGCGAGAACCCGCTTGCAGTGGCCGACACCGCCCGCAAAGCTTTTGTCGCAACCATCGTGGCCGTGGCCGTGATCGCACTTGCACTCGCGCTGTGGAAGCTGAAGATCGTGCTCGCTCTCGTGTTCCTGGGCTTCATCGTCGCTGCCGCAATGCGGCCGGGCGTCGACCGGCTCGCCGAGCACCGCATCCCGCGCCCGCTGGGAGTCGCGCTGCACTACCTCGCGCTGGTCGCAGCGGTCGCGGTGCTGCTGTGGCTCGCGGTTCCGCGCGCGATCGACCAGGTCGACGAAGCGATCGGCGGCGTCCCGACGTCGCAGCAAGAGCTGAACCAGAAGGCGAAACATTCGACCGGACTCAAGCACCAGTTCTTCGTCGGTCTACAGAAGCGGCTCAACAAGCTGCCCTCGGCCGGCAGCGTGGTCCACCGCACCGTCTCGATCGGCACGAAAGCGGTCGAGGCGCTCGTCGGCATCTTCTTCGTCCTTGCGACCGCCGCCTACTGGATCTTCGAGCGCGAGCGGGCGATGGCGCTCGTCGGCTCGCTCTTACCACGAAGGCACCGGCGCACCGCACGAGACACCTGGGAGCTCATCGATGCCAAGCTCGGCGCGTACGTCCGCGGAACGTTGGTGCTGGTCGTGTTCGTCGCAACGGTGCTCTCCCTCTCGTTCTGGGCCATCGGCGTGCCGTTCTGGCTGCTGCTCGGCATCTTCGCGGGCGTCGTCGAGATCGTCCCCGTGATCGGGCCGCTGATCGCGGGCGTCGCAGCCGTGGGCGTCGGGCTGACGGAGTCGTGGCAGGTCGCGCTCTTCGCGGGTATCGCGGTGTTGGTGGTGCGCCAGTTCGAGGACTACTTCGTGATCCCGCGCGTGATGGGGCATGTGACGGGTCTCTCGCCCTTGGTCGTCCTCGTTGGCGTGGCCGCCGTCGGCCTACTCTTCGGCGGCTTCTACGTGCTGATAGCGACGCCGTTCATCGCGCTGATCGCAACCCTCGTCGACGTGATCGTCCGCGACAAGGACCCGGCCGAGGAGGACGTGCCGGCAGTGCTGTTCGCGAAGGAGTCGCGGAGCTGACTCAGGCCTTGCGCCAGCGGCCGAAGATGAGGCCGCCGAGGGTGAAGCCCAGGCCGAAGGTCCCGAGCGCGAAGGCGCCGATCGCGACGGCCTTGCGCCAGGACGACAGCCGCGCCCAGCGGCCAAGCGCCTCGCGGTCGGCCGCGCTCAGCGGCTCCCCGCGCCGCTGCTTGCGCAGCGCGCCGCCCGCTCTCAACCCCAAGTAGAGGTCGTCGAAGATCTCGGTCGACTCATCGGGCACGGAACTCAGTGTAATAGCGTGGTTCGGCGTTGTCCGTGCGGCTCCTCCACATCTCCGACCTGCACGCCGGCAGCGACGAGGAAACCGCGGTCGAGCTCAGCCTCGAGCGACTAATCGCACGTGTGACCCCCCAGCTGATCGCGGTGACGGGCGACCTCACCCACCGCGGCCGGCGGCGTGAGCACGAGCGCGCCGCAACGTTCCTGCGCGGCTTCGGCAAGCCGCTGCTCGTCGTCCCGGGGAACCACGACATCCCGTACACCTTTCCGGCTCGCTTCACGCGCCCGTGGGCCGAGTTCGAAAGGCAGTGGGAGACGGTCGAACCGGTCTTTCGCTCCGAGAGCCTAGTCGTGGTCGGGCTCAACTCCGTGCGCCCGTGGCGCCACCAGTCCGGCGGAATCCGCAGGTCGCAGATCGTCGGCACGCGCGAGCTGCTGGCCGAGGCGCCCGAGGGCGCGCTGCGCGTCGTCTGCCTCCACCACCACCTGATCGGCGCGCCGTGGCGGTCGCGGAAGCGGCCGGTCTCCCGCCGCTCGGAGGTGCTCGCCGGCCTCGTCGACGCAGGAGCCGAGCTGATCCTCGCGGGCCACATCCACCAGGCGGCGGTGAGCGAGCGGCACGAGTTCGAAGTCGAGCACGACGGCCTGCGCGGCGTGACGGTCTCGGTAGCGCCGGGGCTAGGCCAGCCGCGGCCGAACCGGCGCGGTGAAGCGCGTGGCCTGCATGTCTACGAGGCGAGCGCACACTCGCTCCTCGTCCAGACCTACGTCTGGCGCGACGACGATTGGGGGCTCACGGCAACGCGGAGGTTCCCGCGCGGGCGTGAGCCCCTGCAGATCGAGCCGACTTACCGGCGCGGCTAGGCTCGCCCGTCCCGCTATGAGCGGGCGTGCAGCTCCGCTTTCTTCGCCTCGAACTCCGCGTCGGTGAGAACGCCGTCGCGGTGCAGCTCGGAGAGCTTGCGCAGCTGGTCGTCGACGTCCTTAAGGCGGCCGCTCTGCCGGCCGGGCGGGCGGAGCAGCGTCGCGAAGCGGGCGCGATCGCTCGGCGGCCGCTGTGCCTCGGGCCCCGTGATCGGGCGCTTCTGGACGAAGCGGCGGTAGCCGATCAGGAGCAGCATCGAGGCGACGATCGAGCCGATCAGGATTGCGAAGACACTGCCCGAGTCCTGCTCTGCGCCGAAGATCACGGCAGCGATGCCGCCACCCAGGAACGAGCCGAAGACGCCGAGCAGGATCGTCATCGGCACCGACATCGGGTCCGGCCCCGGCACCGCCCAGCGCGCGAGCGCGCCGATGATGAAGCCGGAGACCAGGACCTGGATGATCGCGCCCAGCATGCGGGAGAGGCTATGGGATCATTCGCCTGCAGGCGGCAATGCTTTGACACCGATGAGCCTGAGCCGCAGGTAGCGGCCGCCCGGGATTGTCGTCTCGTCGAGACCGAGCGGATTCTCGAGGTCGCGGGGCAGGCGCTCGGTGCAAAGCCGGTATGTGCCGGCTCGATTGTCGATCAGGCCCATCATCCGACGCCCGTGCAGTGAGTCGAACGCCGCCTCGAACGCGGGCCACGCCTGCTGGATGGCCGCGAGGTCCAGCGGCACGTCCTTGCTGAGGGCAGGCGCGTCCTCGCGCGCGACCTGCGCGATCCTGCCAAGCCTCCCGGTGGTGCCAGCCAACTAGGCCGGCGCCTCCGCGGCCGCCTGCAGGTCGCGGCGCAGGTCCTTGATCTCGTCGCGCAGCTTCGCGGCGTACTCGAACCGCAGCTCCTCGGCGGCGGCGAACATCTCCTCCTCGAGCTGGATGACCAGCTTCTCCAGCTCTTCCGGCGACATGCCCTCGACCTCGGTGCGGCCCTTCCGCCGCCGGCCCGGGACCGTTGGCGACTCCAGCGAGAGGAACTCCGCGATGTCGGACACGCCCTTGACGATCGACTCGGGCGTGATCCCGTGCTCCTCGTTGTAAGCGAGCTGCTTCTCGCGCCGTCGGTCGGTCTCGTCGAGCGCGTAGCGGATCGCCTCCGTGTGCTTGTCGGCGTACATCAGCACCTTGCCGTTGACGTTCCGCGCTGCACGGCCGATCGTCTGGATCAGCGCGGTCTGGCCGCGCAGGAAGCCTTCCTTGTCCGCGTCGAGGATCGCGACGAGCGAGACCTCGGGCAGATCCAGCCCCTCGCGGAGGAGGTTGACGCCGACGAGCACGTCGTACTCGCCGAGCCGTAGCTCCCGGATGATCTGGATCCGCTCGAGCGTGTCGACCTCGGAGTGCAGGTAGCGGGCCTTCACGCCGGACTCGAGCAGGTAGTCGGTCAGGTCCTCGGCCATCTTCTTGGTCAGCGTCGTGACGAGCACGCGCTCACCGACCTCTTCGCGCCGGCGGATCTCGCCCAGCAGGTCGTCGATCTGGTTCCTCGTCGCGCGCAGCTCGACCTCAGGATCCACGATCCCGGTCGGCCGGATCAGCTGCTCTGCGATACGGGTCGAGTGGCGCAGCTCGAACGGCCCTGGGGTCGCCGAGACGAACACCAGCTGCTGCACCTTGCCGAGGAACTCGTCGAAACGGAGCGGCCGGTTGTCGAGCGCCGAGGGAAGCCGGAACCCGTAGTCGACCAGCGTCTGCTTGCGCGAGCGGTCGCCCTCGTACATCCCGCCGAGCTGCGGAACGGTCTGGTGCGACTCGTCCACGAAGACGACGAAGTCGTTCGCGAAGTAGTCGAGCAGCGTGAACGGATGCGAACCGGGCGCGCGCCCCTCGAGGATCCGTGAGTAGTTCTCGATCCCGGTGCAGAAGCCCAGCTCCTGCAGCAGCTCGAGGTCGTACTCCGTGCGCTGACGGATCCGGTGGGCCTCGAGCATCCGCCCGTCGGCTTCGAAGTGCTTCACCTGCTGCTCGAGCTCGTGCCGGATCTCGGAGACCGCCCGCTCGATCGTCGGCTTCGAGGTCACATACTCAGTCGCCGGCCAGATCGCCAGGTTGTCGAGCTTCGCGTAGACCTCGCCCGAGACCGGGTTGAAGTGCGTGATCTGCTCCACTTCGTCGCCGAAGAACGAGAGCCGGTACGCGGTCTCCTGGTTCGCGGGCTGGATCTCGACCATGTCGCCCTTGACGCGGAAGCGGCCGCGGCCGAGGACCGTGTCGTTGCGTGCGTACTGGGAGTCGATCAGCTTGCGCAGGACGAGGTCGCGGTCGTGCTCCTCGCCGACCTCGAGGTAGATCATCCGCTCCCGCCACTCCTCCGGCGAGCCGAGGCCGTAGATGCACGACACGGACGCGACGACGATCACGTCGCGGCGCGTGAAGAGCGCCGACGTCGCGGCGAGCCGCAGCCGAGCGATGTCGTCGTTCTGCGACGAGTCCTTCTCGATGTAGAGGTCGGCCTGCGGGACGTACGCCTCGGGCTGGTAGTAGTCGTAGTAGGAGACGAAGTACTCGACGGCGCTGTTCGGGAAGAACTCGCGCAGCTCGTTGCAGAGCTGTGCGGCCAAAGTCTTGTTGTGCGCGATCAGGAGCGTCGGCTTCTGTACCTGCTCGACGATCCAGGCCATCGTCGCCGTCTTGCCGGTCCCGGTCGCGCCGAGCAGCGTCTGGTAGCGCTCGCCCGCCTGTAGGCCCGCCGCGAGCTCCGCGATGGCCTGCGGCTGGTCGCCAGTCGGTCGGTAGGCATCCGAGGTTTTGAACTCCCGCACGAGGCCAAGGGTACCGTCATGGATTCGACCTACGAACGCCCGCCCTATGGCGCGTACGCGGCGATCATGGGCGTCTTCGCAGGCGGCCTCGCGGCTGCGGGAATGGTCGCCCGGGCGCTCGACCGCGACCCGCAGTGCCACACGGCGCTCGACTTCGTCGTGCTCGGTGCGGCCTCGTTCAAGGCGGCGCACACGCTCTCGCACGACGAGGTGACGAGCTTCATCCGCGAGCCGTTCGTCCGCGGCCGCGCACACGAAGGCGTGAGCGAGGAGCCCGTCGAAGGAGGGCTCGGCCAGGCGATCGGCGAGCTCGTCACGTGCTCGCGCTGCGGGGGCACATGGGTCGCGGCCGCCCTGGCCACGACCCAGGTTGTCGCTCCGCGCTTCGGCCGGCTGCTGACGTGGTCGCTCGGCGCAGCGGCGGCGAACGACTTCCTGCAGGCCGGCTTCGCCGCGCTCACCGGCAAGGCGAACGAGGTGAGTTAGGCCGGCGCCGGCTCGAGCCGCTGCCGGCCGAGCTCGCGGGTGGACGAGAGGGCGACCACGGCCATCATCGCCGTCTGCACCGCTGCGAAGCCGATCAGCACCGGCGTCGTGCCGAAGGCGTCGAGCACCGGCCCCGTGACGAACAGCCCGAGCGGGTTCACGACTGCCCAGCCGACCATCGCGGTGGTCAACACGTTCGGCCGCAACGGCGCCGGGACGCGAAGGGTCGTGATGGCGTGGAGGCTCGGGTTGACGAGGCCGTTCGCCACGCCCGACGCGAGGATCAGCCCCGCGAGAGCCACTGCCGGGAGCGGCAGCCACAGGAACCACAGCGGCAGGGCCTGGAACATCGCGAACGTCGCGATCACCGCGAGGCCGGCGAACCGACGGGTCAGGTACTTGAACGAGATCGCGTTGCCGATCACCGCGCCGACCCCGAAGGAGGCGATCAGCAAGCCCGCGATGGAGGCGTGGTGGCCGAACCGATCGAGCACGAGCACGGGGACGGAGATGAAGAACGCCGTCCAGGCCGCGTCTCCGAGCGCGAAGGTCGGCCACCACACCCGCAGCAGCCGGTCACGCGCAATGAAGCGAAGCCCTGCGCGGACGCTGCGGTGCTCTTCCTCCTGCGGCGCAGGCGGCCGCTGCGGCACGAAGACCGCGACGAGGAAGAGCGAGACGAGATATGTCGCCGCGTCGATCACGAGCACCGAGGTCGCTCCCATCAGTCCGATCAGCAGGCCCGCGAGCGCCGGCCCGACGAGGATCGTCACGCGGTTTGCGCCCTGGAAGAGCGCGTTCGCCTCCGTGACCCGCTGTTCGTCCTCGCCGATCAGCTCCGGGACGATCACCTTCTGGGCGGCGAAGTAGGGGGCGGCCAGCGAGCCTAGGGCGAAGGCGACCGTGAGCAGGAGCGGGAACGAGACGCCTACGGTCCAATGCAGCACCGGGATCACGAGCATGAGCGGCGCCCGCAATGCGTCGCAGAGCATCATCGTGCGGCGCGCTCCGAGCCGGCCGAGCACACGACCGCCGGGGAGCCCGAGCAGCGCGAGGCCAATCACCTCGGCAGCGACGACGAACGTCGCGTGCGTCGCCGAGCCGCTCGTCACCAGCACGAACCACGGCAGCGCGAGCCAGGTCATCTGGGCGCCCGTGGTCGAGACGACCTCGGCGACCAGCAGCGCGAGAATCGAGCGCTCGCGCAGGAGCTCGGTGCGGCTCACCGCGGCTCCTCCGTCATAGGTCCGCCTCCGGCAGCTCCCGCAAGCGCAGGTACGGCGAGGGCAAGAGCCAGAGCACGCCGAGCAGCGCGCCGACCGTCGCGATCCAGAGCGTCGGCCGCAGCCCGATCCACGTCCCGAGCGCGCCCCCGGCGAGCGAGCCCAGCGGCCGGACGCCGTAGTTGACGACCATGTACGCGCCGGAGACGCGCGCGCGCAGCCGGTCGGGCACGAGCGCCGCCTTGATCGAGCCGGCGGTGATGTCGAGAACCATCACGCCGAAGCCCGAGCCGAACTCGGACAGGAAGAGCAGCGCGAGGATCGACCAGTCGGACCCGCCGGCCAGCGGCACGAGCAGCAGCGGCGCCGGGAACAGGACGCAACCGAGGACGAAAGCGGGCCCGACGCCGATGCGGCGGCTGATCCGTCCCGTGACCATCGAGCCGATCAAGCCGCCGACCGACGCAGCGCCCAGCACGAGCCCGAGAAGGCCGGGCCCAACGTCGAGCGTGCGGGTCGCGTAAAGGAAGAACAGCGCCCAGAACATGAAGTTGAAGAAGTTGATCGTGGCCGTCGCCAGCAGCGAAGAGCGAATGAGCGGCGTCCGCCAGAGGTACGCCATGCCGGCCTTCAGGTGCCCCCGCTCAGCCTGCTCGGTGGGCGGCTCCACGGGTGAGATCGAGCTCATCGTGAGCGCGGAGACGAGGAACGAGAGCGCATCCGCGACAAGCGCGCCCGGAGCCGAAAAGACCTGCACGAGCAGCCCGCCGACGCTCGGTCCGCCGACGTAGGAGAACGCCCGGCTGCCGTTCAGAAGCGCGTTGGCCTCGAGGTAGCGCTCGCGCGGCACGAGCGAGACGAAGAGCGTGCTGTACGAAACGTAGAAGAGCAGGCTCAGCGTGCCGATCAGGAAGCTGACGACGTACAGCTGCCCGAACGTCAGGAGGTCCAGCCAGTACGCGAGCGGGATGGTCACGATCAGCGCCGCGCGTCCGAGGGCG
>Ga0173483_10000624_pt1 | contig 10303 bp, 11 predicted proteins | sample NitcycUS178409R2_FD_122621 | JGI IMG/M metagenome (GOLD analysis project Ga0173483, IMG submission 122621) | Soil microbial communities from Arlington Agricultural Research Station in Wisconsin, USA - Nitrogen cycling UWRJ-S178-409R-2 (version... | ecosystem: Environmental > Terrestrial > Soil...
GACTTCGCCCGCGTGGACATGCGCGTGGGCCGCATCCTGGCCGCCGACCCGTTCCCCGGGGCGCGTAAGCCGGCATATCGGCTGCGCATCGACTTCGGCCCCGAGATCGGCGAGCGGATGAGCTCGGCGCAACTGACGGTCACGTACCCGGATCGCGAGGACCTCGTGGGGCGCCAGGTCGTCGCGGTGCTGAACTTCCCGCCGAGGCGGATCGCCGGTTTCGCAAGCGAGGTGCTTGTCCTGGGCGCGATGGGCGAGGCTGGCGCGGTCCACCTCTTGGCCCCCGATCCGCCGTGCGGCAACGGGCTCCGCATCGGCTGACCCATCGGTTTGCCGCGCCAGTCGCGGACGGGGATACTCGAGGGCGTGACGTCACCGCCGATCAGATCGCTCATCGGTCCTCCGCCGGAAGGCATGCCCGATCCCGAGCTCGCGCCACCCCAGATCGCCCGCAGTGGCGACCCCTTCGCCGCCCTGCGGGTCGTTCACTTCGTCTCGCGCCTGCGGCGCAACGAGACACTCCAGGTCCGCGACGTCGTCACGGCGCTCAACGCCGAGTTCCTCGACTGGTACTTCAGCGAGAAGGTCGTGCTCGCCGAGCTCGTCCAGCTCCAGGCGAACTGGGGGATCAGCTTCCACGGCGACGACCGGATCGTGCTCGATCGCAACGAGCGCGGCCACACGCTGATCATCACCGACTCGACGAAGATGAGCACGTTCCTCGTCAACGAGGCGCGCCGCCTCTCCGAGGCGTGCCACGAGGAGTTGCGGCGCTTCACGCTTGGCGACGGCGTGTCGCCCGACAACTGAGGCGAGCGCGCCATCACGGCACGGCATTCAGCGGCTGGTTGCGACCGCGGCGGGACTGTGGCCCAATCCGCCGGTGGCCTCTCCCGACCTTCCACTGCACGGGCAGCCTGCGGTCGCCGCACCGGCTGACCGACACGGCAACCGGCTTCGACAGCTTGCGTGGATCGCGATCGCGATCGCGGTCGCGTACCTGGCGTGGCGCGGCGTGTGGCGCGCGATCGGATATGACCAGGACCTGAACGTCGGCTATGCGGCCGGGCGAGCCTGGCTGTTCGGCCGGGATCCATACGACGCGGACGCGCTGCGCGACATCCTGGTCAGGAGTGGGAATGGCCGGATCGCGTTTGAAGAGAGCCTCGCGTGGCGCCTCAACGTGTACTTCCCCACGACCCTGCCCGTATTCCTTGCCGTCTCGTTCCTGCCGTGGACGGCAGCGACCCTCGGCACCATCGGGGTCAACCTCGTCGCCACGTTCGCCATCCTCTGGGGGATGCTTCGACTCCTCGGGTGGCGATGGAGCGAGACCCGCGCTCTCTGGCTGACAGCCTTCTTCCTGGCACTGGCGCCGGTTCACGCGACGATTACGGCCGGGCAGACCGGCTTGCTCTCTCTCCTCGCTCTCGTCATCGCATTCAATCTGGAGGGCTCGAGCCTCAGATTCGGTGCGGGGATCGCGTATGGGTTGGCCACCGCCCTGAAGGTCCAGATTGGCTTGCCGTTCATCGCGTATGCCGCGTGGCGTCGTCGCTGGGCATCTGCCGGTGCCGCCGTGGCCGTCGTTGGCGTTCTCAGCCTCGTGAGCATTGGACGGATGCAGGTGGCAGGCGTGCCGTGGGTGTCCAGTTGGCTGGCCAACCTGGCGACCCTGTCCGCGGCGGGAGGGCTCAACGACCCCGGCGCGGAGAACACGCAGCGCTACGCGCTGGTGAACCTCCAGTTCGCGCTGTCGAGCATCCTCGACAACCCGTTCGCGGTCCAGGCGATCACGATTGCCGTGGTTGGTGCAGGCGCCCTCGCGTTCGTGTGGCTCACACGCGGCGGGAAGCCCGGCGACGAGCTCCTGTCCCTGTCGGTCGTGGCCGTCCTGGGGCTGATGGTCACCTACCATCGCTACTACGACGCCGTCGTCCTGGTCCTCCCCATCGCCTGGGCGATCGGGGTCCTCGACACGGAGCGACGAAGCTACGGCATCGGCGTTCTTGTCCTGTGCGCCACATATCTCGTGCCGATCCAGACGGCACTGATCGCCGCCGAAAACGGCGGTTGGATCGCCCCATCGATCGCCGACAGCTTCGTGTGGGACGCCGTGCTCCTCCCCTTGCACGCCTGGGTCCTCGCCATACTCTCCGCCGTCCTCCTGGCAGCCGTCGCACGCCAACGCAGCGGGCGTGGCCAGGCGTCAGCTCCAATCGACAGACCCATGGGGGCGTAACGAGAAGCCGGAGCTGCGGCTTGCGATCGTGAGGCGTCAGCGGACACCGGGTTCAGACCCGGTCCGAGCCCCCAGCCTGGCCGGCAGTTGCGCCCGGCCGCTCTGCCGGTGCGGGTCGGACCTCACCGTCGGCCACCGGGAAGGGGACGCGGCGTCCTCTCGGCCTGAACGGGCTGGTCTCGGGGACGACCGGTCCATCGGTCTCCGCCAGGCTGCCACCGCGATATGCCTCCCACACGGCCATCACCGTGTCGCGGTGGGGCTTGATCCGGCAGTGCTCGTCGCGGTTGCCCATCTCGTCGCAGTAGCCGAGCGGCACGCATTTCGGAACGAGGAAGCTGCCAAAGAACGGCGACACCCGGAAGATCTCGTGCCGGATCTGCTTGAAGAGCTGGCGGATCTCCCACTGGGCCATCGTGCAGAGGCGGAGCCCCGACATGTGGATGAGCTGACGCAGGTTGACCGTCATGATCAGGTTCGTCTGCATCGCGTTCGGGAAGATGAACCGCGCATCCTCGGCAGGCACCTCGGCCTGCAGGAGCTGCCCATAGAGATCGAGGTTGTCGTCGATCGCGCGCTGGAAGCGGCCGGCCAGATCGTCGGGGAGGTCGCCCTCCGTGATCGAGTCCGGGATCGTGTAGTTGTCGCGCTTCTTGAAGCTGACGTAGCGCTGCGACTGCTGGTCGAACGCGGTGCCCGCCCGGTGCCTGACCAACTGATGCGAGAGCGTGCGGGTCACGCCGCTGATCGCGAACGTGAAGTTCACGTGCTCGATCGTCGAGCCGTGGCCTGACTCCATCACCTTGCGGACGAGCGACTGTTGCTTCTCGTCGGCGACCTGGCGGCTCACCGCCTTGTCCCAGATCTGGTCGGGTACCTGCTCCGAGTAACAGGTGCGGCAGGCGGTGTAGATGATCGGGAGATAGAACTCCTCGACGATCTCCTTCGTGGGAAAGATCAGACGCGCGGAGAGGGCGGACGTAGTGGTCGGCATGCCTGCCTCACATTGCCAGCGCATGGCCGGCGGGGATAGGGGGTTGTCCACAGAAGCTACCCACAGATTGTATGACGCGCGTGGATAACGCGATAGGGGGCTTCGACCGACTGATCACGCTCGCACGAGGGCCAGCTCAAGCCTCAGCTGCACCCTCGATGTCATACGCCGGGGACGTGGCTCAGACGCCTTCGCGCCTCGAGGTGTCGGCGGCAGGTGGCTCAGCGGCCTCCGCTCGGGCGTGCGGGTCTTCGAGGCGGGCGAGCCCGTGAAGGCGATCGAGCGCGATGCGGTCGCCGCCGGCGCTGCGGGCGCTGTCGAGTGCCTCGCCGACTCGCGCCAGGAGGCCGTCGACGTCGAGGTCCTCGCCGGGACGCATCGTCGCGACACCGATGCTCACCGTGATCGGCACCTCGGCCTCGCCGATTGCCACGGGTCGGAGGGCCAGGCGATGCCGCAGCGCATCGGCGAAGGTGGCGGCTCCCGCTTCGTCGGTGTGCGGAAGCGTGGCGATGAACCCGTCGCTCCCGAACCGCCCGAGCGCGTCCGCTTCGCGCACGCGGAGACGGAAGCGCAGGGCGACCTCGCGCAGGACCGCATCACCCGCGGCGATCCCGTGCTCCGCATTCACCGCGCCGAATCGATCGACGTCGAGGAGGACGACGGCAAGCGGGTGGCGGTAGCGCCGCGCCATGGCGACCTCGTTCCGCATGCGCTCGAGGATCGCGGCGCGGCTCGCGACCCCCGTCATCGGGTCGATGGTCGCGGAGCGCTCGAGCTCTCCGCGCTGGAGGTCGACCGTGCGCCGCGCCCGGAGAAGCTCCTCGATCGTCGAGCGCAGCTCGTCGGCCAGGCGCTCGGCCTCCGGCGTGGCGCTCGGGTCGCGAATCACCGCGGTGACGCCGGCCCCTGAACGGTGCATCGCGATCTCGAGACGGCCAACGCCTCGGCGCGTCACGACGATCGCGTCGTCGGGCGGCAGCTCGGCGATCGAGACACCGAGGAGGTCTTCGGCACGCTGCCCCGCAGACGCGGCGTCGAGGCCGAGGAGCGCCGCGGCCGCGGCGTTCCAGTCGCGGAGCTGGAGGCTGCCGTCGAAGCGCAGGACGGCGTCATCGAGGCGCTCGGCCAGCGCCGGCAGCCCTTCCTCGTCGATGGCATGTGCGTGCCGGGCTGCGCCACCGACCGTTGCGATCAGTCCCACCAGTTGGCTGGCCAGTAGCGCGCCCAGCCCCATGACGGCCTCGAGCGAACCCGACCGGTCGAGCAGCAGGCCGACGGCACCGATCGCCACGAGCTCGGCTCGCCAGGCCTGCCGACTATCGCGGCGGCTTACGGCCGTCGCGCCGGCCACGACCGCCGCCAGCCCCAGGAGACCCGGCGCGATCGCATCGAGATTTACGAGGAGCCCAAGCACGGCGACGACCTCGGCGATGACCATCACGCCCACGGCCGTGAGTCGCGGCACCAGGGGATCGGCGAATCGCACGTCCCGAACTAGCGCAACCGCGGCGGACAGCGTGGCGGCGCCGAGCAGCGCAAGGGCCACCTCACCGCCCGCCAGCCCTACGACCGCTCCTCCGGCCAGGGCGCCCGCGGCGCCTGCCTCGAGGATCGGCGCAAGCGAGTGTCTGCGCAGCCCGTCGACGAGCTCGACCACGGCGGTCAGAGCGGCGGCGCCGATGAGTGCGGCGGCCATTGCGGGGGCGACCCAGGCGAGGCCGAGGTCATCGAGGCCGACCGGTGGGGCGGCACGGACGAGCACGATCACGACCACGGCCAGCAGGCCGAGGAGCAGCGTCGATGCGCCCTCGGCGACGCGCACCGCGGCGGATCGGTCCATGCGACGAGTCTCCCGCGCCCGACGGCGCCGGGCAATGGTACGAACGCGGCGTGCGCTCAGGGCCTGCCATACTCGGCCGTCGTGACCGAGCGCCCGCGTGCCGTGATGTCGCGCTCCGCCTTCCTGTCGGCCACCGACGAGCTCATCGCCGAAGGTGAGCGAATCGTCGACGATCCGGGATGGGAGCCATTCCGCGCCTGGCTGCTCGAGTCCGATCGGCTCCTCGAGCGCGTCTGGGGCCGGATGGATCGCTATCACCTCGCGTGGCTCAACGTCGGGCGCGACAGCGCGCCACCAGGATCGCGGCTGGACGAGGCCGGCACGCGGCGCTTCGTTTCCCAGGTGGCGAGCGCGAAGCTGGCGGTCCTGCGTACGATGCGGGTATCAGTGGAGCGCCAGGGTTGGTCGCTCCTCTCCGACGACTGACGACGAAGGCAGGACGAACCGGTGAGCTTCTCGATCCCCGCCGGCGGTCTCGCAGCGGTGCTGGCGCATCCCGATGACGAGAGTGTCGGCTGCGCCGGTGCCCTGGCGCTCGCGCACGCCGGCGGCCAGACGACGCGCCTCCTCGTAGCGACGCGCGGCGAGCAGGGAACACCGGATGACGCACCCGACAGCGGTTTTGGCGACATTCGCGAAGCGGAGCTCATCTGCGCGGCGCGGACCCTCGGCCTTGACGAAGTGAGCATCCTCGACGGCTACCCCGACGGCGGCGTCGCCGAGGAGTCCTTCGCGCGCCTCGTCGACGAGATCGCCGCCTGGCTGGCGGACCGCCGGCCGATGGCGGTCATCACCTTCGGTCCCCATGGTGTGACCGGGCACCCGGACCACATCGCCGTCGGAAGCGCCACGCGCTGGGCGGTCGAGAAGCTCGCCGAGTCGGGAATCGCCCCGAACGCCGTCTATGTCATCTCGCCGGTCTTCGATCCGGGCGGCAACCTGTACGACCTCTCCCCGGAGGAGCAGGCGGCGAGCCACAGGATCGAGATCACCGGCTTCGCCGACAAGAAGGTCGCCGCCCTCGAATGCCACGCGAGCCAGACCGATACGGCGTCCGAGATCGCCGCACTGCGCGCCGCCATCGAGACCGGCGAGTCGATCTACGAGGGCTACCAGCGCGTGCGCCCCATCGTTCCGGCGCCGCACCCGGTGTTCGACACCGCGCTGCTCTGAGCAGTGCTCCGCGGCGTCGGCTGCGCCAGTGATCGTGATCGCGGGGTACACTTGATTGCGATGGCAATCGATTCGAACCTCGCCAAGGTGGACGAGGTCATGACGGCGCTCTACGACATCTACGATCCGGAGATCGGGATGAGCATCGTCGACCTCGACCTCATCAAGGCGGTCGACATCGGTGAGGGTGAGACACCCACCGAGATCAAGATGGTGCTCACCACGCCGTTCTGCCCGTGGGCAGGTGACCTCATCCAGACGGTGAAGACGAAGACCGAAGAGGTCGTCGGGCCACCCGTGAAGGTCACGCTTCTCGCCGATCGCTGGGAGCCGCCCCCCGGCCTGTTCTAGACCGCCGCCCTAGCCCCGCCGGGCGTCTCGCACGATCTCGCGTGCCGTCGGCGGTTGCTCGGTTGCCCGCTTCACGGCATCCTCCAGCTGGTCGACGTTGAACGGCTTCAGGACGACGATGACCCCCTGCTCGGTCAGGTAGCCCTGTTGCTCTTCGACCGTCTTCACCGCCGCGGTGCACACGACGACCGGGATCGCGTCCAGGCTGCGATCCATCTTGAGCTTCTGGAGCAGCTGCCAGCCGAGAAGCTCGCGGTCTCCCATGAGGAAGTCGAGGATGACGAGGTCCGGCTTCACCTCGCGAACCCGGTCAAGCTCGCGCGGGGCGTAGCTCATCAGCACGACCTCGAAGCCCATCCCTTCCAGGATCTCCTCGAACAGCTCGAGGATCTCCTGGGTGTCGTTCACGACGAGCGCGCGTTGGCGCCCACTCTTCCTCGCCACGCCGCCTCCTCTTGCAGGGGCCCTGCCATGCCGGCCGACCGCTAGCATGCTGCCATGCGAATCTACACGCGCAAGGGGGACACGGGGACGACGGGCCTGCTGTTCGGCGGCGACCGCGTGAGCAAGGCCGACCTGCGGACCGATGCCTACGGCACCACCGACGAGGCCGTCTCCGCCCTCGGACTTGCGCGTGCGGCCATAGGCGCCGTCACCGATCGGACCGAGGCGCGGCTGGACGAGCTCGTCATCCGCCTCCAGCGCGAGCTCTTCGTCGTGGGCGCGGAGCTCGCCACCCACGTCGGCCGACGCGACCGCCTCGCGGACGGTTCGACCCGCGTCACAGACGAGATGGTCGACGCGCTCGAGCACGAGATCGACGACCTCGAGACGCTCGTCGAACAGCCGAAGGAGTTCGTTCTCCCCGGCGAGACGATGACCGGCGCTGCGCTCGACCTGGCCCGCTCCACCGTGCGACGTGCCGAGCGTCGAGCCGTCGCGCTTACCGAGGCCGGCGGCCTCCCAGACTCGAAGGTCGTCCCGTACCTCAACCGCCTCGCCGATCTCCTCTTCGTCATGGCACGCGCCGCGGACGGTGGCTTCCGGCCCGCTCGCGCTAACCACCCGGATTCCGGTCCGAACCCGACGCTGCATGGTGGAATCCAACCGCCAGGCGGCTAGAATCGGCCCGTATCAGTGCCGAGCCATGCCCGAGCCATTCCGCCCGCCTTCGAGGTCTTCACACGAGCCATGACCCTCACTGCCTCCCGCCAGCAGATGTTCATCGACGGCGACTGGGCCGATGCCAGCAGCGGTGAGACCGCCTCGGTCATCAACCCCGCCACCGAGGAGGAGATCGCCCAGGTCCCGAAAGGCGACGCCACAGACGTCGACCGCGCCGTGGCTGCCGCCCGGGCGGCCTTCGAGACCTGGTCGCAGTCGACTCCCCAGGATCGATCGAAGGCGCTCTACGCGTTCGCCGATGCCATCGAGAAGGATGCGGAAACGCTCTCGCTCCTCGAGCAGCAGAACGTCGGCAAGCCGAAGGGCACTGCCGACTTCGACGTCGAGTTCACCGTCGACAACGTCCGCTTCTTCGCGGGCGCCGCCCGGGTCGTGGAGGGAAAGGCGAGCGGCGAGTACGTCAGCACCCACACCAGCATGATCCGCCGCGAACCGGCGGGCGTGGTCGGCCAGGTGGCGCCCTGGAATTACCCGCTCATGATGGCGATCTGGAAGCTATGCCCGGCCATCGCAGCCGGCTGCACGGTCGTCCTCAAGCCATCGTCGATGACGCCACTCTCTGCGATCCGCCTCGCCGGCCTGGCCGCCGACATCTTCCCGAAGGGCGTCTTCAACGTCGTCACCGGTCCCGGCGCGGTGGTCGGGGATCGGCTCATCCGCCATCCCGACGTCGACATGGTGAGCCTCACCGGCGACACAGCCACCGGCAAGGAGATCGCGGCTGCGGCCGCGCAGACCGTGAAGCGAGTTCATCTCGAGCTTGGCGGCAAGGCCCCGGCGCTCGTCTTCGACGACGCCGACATGGACGCCCTCGCCGAGACGATCAAGCTCGCCGGGTTCTTCAACACCGGGCAGGACTGCACGGCGGCGACCCGGCTCATCGTCATGGGCGACGGCTACGACCGGGCGCTCGAGGCCCTCGTCCCGGCGGTGGAGTCGATCAAGACCGGGGATCCGGCATCCGACCCCGAGCTCGACATGGGCCCGCTCGTCAGCAGGGCGCAGCAGGAGCGCGTCGCCGGCTTCATCCAGCGGGCGCGCGGCTACGGGGCCGAGATCGCTGCCGGCGGGGACGCGATCGGCGACCGTGGGTTCTTCTACAAGCCGTCGATCGTGACCGGCGTATCGCAGGATGCGGAGATCGTCCAGAACGAGGTCTTCGGGCCCGTCGTCACCGTCCAGCGCTTCAGCGACGAGGACGAGGGCATCGGTTGGGCGAACGGCGTGCCCTACGGGCTCGCCGCGTCGGTCTGGACGAAGGACATCAAGCGCGCGCTACGCGCGGCGAAGGCGCTGCGCTACGGCACGGTGTGGATCAACGATCACCTCACGATCGTGTCCGAGATGCCGCACGGTGGCTTCGGCCAGTCCGGCTACGGCAAGGACATGAGCAGCTACTCGATCGAGGACTACACGATCGTCAAGCACGTGATGGCGAAGATCGCCGACTGAGGCCGGTCGTGACGACGCATACGGTCGACATCCATCGGCCGGTGGAGGACGTCTTCGCCGTCCTCACCAACGTCGAGATGACCGGTCGCTGGTACCCGGCGAAGGTCGAGGAGTGGTGGACCTCGCCGCCGCCGCACGGCGTCGGATCGACGCGTCGCGCACGGACCTGGGTGATGGGCCGGGCGATGGAGAACGACGCGGTCGTCACCGCCTTCGACCCACCACGCCTCGCCGCGATGAAGGGCCTCTCCCCGAACACTCCCTTCCAGGTGACGCTCACCTTCGCGCCGGTCGACGGTGGCACTCGCGTCGTGGTCGATTCGGCGTTCCACCTCACCGGCGCCATGCGCCTCGTCGGCCCGCTGTTCATCCCGGCGTACGAGCGCGGCTGGGCGAAGGGGATGCTCCGGCTGAAGGCGATGATGGAGTCCGGCGAGCTCCGGTCGGAGGCCACGGCTGGCAACGATCCTGCGGCGAATCCTGACGCGCACTGAACAAGGAGATCAATCCGATGCCGTCCCGGCTCAACCCCTACCTCAGCTTCAACGGCAACGCACGCGAGGCGATGGAGTTCTATCGCGGCGTGTTCGGCGGACATCTCGACACGTCGACCTGGGGCGAAGGAGGCATGAGTGACGATCCCGCGGACACCGATCGCCTCATGCACGCTCAGCTCGAGGCCGACAACGGGATGACGCTCATGGGATCCGACGCGCCCACGGCACGGCCGACGCCGCAGGAATCCAACATCACGATCTCGCTCAGCGGCGACGACGAGGCCGAGCTGTCGGGGTACTTCACGAAGCTCCAGGACGGCGGCACGGTGACGATGCCGCTTGCGAAAGCCGATTGGGGCGACCAGTTCGGCATGCTGACCGACAAGTTCGGCGTCGGCTGGATGGTGAACATCGCCGGGACGCCGGCGGAGTCCTAGCCGCCGCGCTCGACGACGAGCGCCTCGTTCGGCCGAAGGTCGACATCACCGGCGACCGCCTCGTCGTTGCGCCCGCGATCGGTCCCGATGAGGACCCGGCCGGGTCCGGCATCGCGAACGGTGCGCGCC
>Ga0173483_10000626_pt1 | contig 10285 bp, 11 predicted proteins | sample NitcycUS178409R2_FD_122621 | JGI IMG/M metagenome (GOLD analysis project Ga0173483, IMG submission 122621) | Soil microbial communities from Arlington Agricultural Research Station in Wisconsin, USA - Nitrogen cycling UWRJ-S178-409R-2 (version... | ecosystem: Environmental > Terrestrial > Soil...
ACGAGCCACAGCACGAGGACCCCGGCGGCCTCTCTCCGCATCGCCAGCCCCGTCCCCTGAGCGACGTGCCCGAACCGGCGGTGGCCGAGCTCGTGCGCCACCACCCCCCGCAACTCGCCGCGCGGCGCGTCCTCCAGCAGCGTGTCGAAGAGGACGAGCCGCCGAGTCGGCCCGAGGCCGGAGACGTATGCGTTGTGCTTCGTCGTGCGTCGGCTCGCGTCCGTCACGAGCATCGTCCGCACCGGCACGCGAGCGCGCTCCGAGAGCTCCCGCAGCTCCCGTGCGAGCTCCTCGTCGGGAAGCGGCCAGAAGCGGTTGAAGAGCCGTTCGAAGAGCAGCGGCGCGAGCAGTGTCAGCACGAGCGTCAAGACCGCAGCGCCGGGAGCGGCAACCGCCGGCCACCACGTGGGCCAGGTCCGCGCCGTCCACACCAGCGCCGTCAGGGCGATCCCCGTCAACACCGCCCCGAGCACGAGCCCCTTCACCACATCCCAGAGCCACGCCCGGAACGTCTGCGTCGAGAACCCCCAGCGGCGCTCCCGCGCCCAACCGCGCCACGCGGAGAGCGGCAGCCGGACGAGCGCCAGCGTGCCGAGGACGAGCGCCGTGAGCTCCAGCGTCCGCGCCCACCACGGTCCGCCGGTCGCGCCCCAGAGCCAGTCGCCGGGCGGGCCGAACACGATCGCAGCGAGCACGACCAGCTGTAATCCCCAGTCGACGAAGAGCGCGACGTACAGCGGTCTGTGGTACTTCCGCGCCCGCTCGATTTCCTCTACTGCAAACGAATCCGCGCCGTTCACGTCGAAGTACCTGAGCTTAGTGACAACTAAACTGCGTAGATGAGCGCGGGCCCCGTCATCAGCAGGCTGTCAACGGAGCAGTCCCGCGAGCTGAGCGACCAGTGGCGGGCGCTCCGCCGCGCCGCGACCGGAGTTGCGGTTCTCACCAGCCCCGCGCTCTTCGTCTGGCTGCACAAGATCCAAGAGCTGAGCGTCGGCTGGTCGCTCGTGCTCACGATCCTCTCGGTGGCCGCCTTCCGCGGCCTGCTCGACCTGATTTTCCACCGCTTCATCCGGTGGCCGAGCCTGTTCGGAATCGACAACGACCGGCTGCGGGAAGAAGACATCGTCGCGCGCCGGCGAGTGTCGTTCTGGCACTTCTGGTTCCGGCTTCTCTTCTTGCTGTTCGTGTTCGTCTTCCTGATCTACCTCTTCAAGGTGCTGACGCATGGCGCCGACAGCACGACCCTCTGGGGAACGGCCTCCGACCTGGCCTCGGGGGCGTGGAACGTTCTCTCCTCCCCGACGTTCTGGTCGCAGGTTGCGATCCTGCCGCTGTTCTTCGTGGCCAACTTCCTCCTCTTCTTCGGGCCGATGATGGCGATGGGCGTCAGCCAGATCCGAGGCTTCGAGCCGGGGGACGCGGACTGGGGCGTAAAGCTTCCCGACGTCCGCGGCCAGGCCGAGGCGAAAGAGGAGGTGCGGCGCGTCGTCAACCTCTGGCAGTCCGGCGAGGCCTTCGAGGAGGCCGGCGGCCGGCGCGAACGGGGTCTGCTCTTTCTCGGCGCGCCGGGGACGGGCAAGACGATGCTGGCCAAAGGAATCGCCACCGGCTTCAACTCGCCGATCGTGACGATGCCCGGCTCCGGGTTTGCCCAGACCTTCATGGGCATGGACGTGATTATCGTCCGCTGGCTCGCGCGCAAGGCGAAGAAGCTCGCCCGCAAGTGGGGCGGCCAGTGCATCGTCTTCATCGACGAGATCGACGCGGTCGGCATGCGGCGCCAGTCGCTCGGCGGCGCCTCGCCGGTGATGGCGCCGCGGCCTCAGAGCTTCCACGACCTCTGCTTCTTCGGCCCGAACGGCGCGCTCAACCCGAGCGAGGACCTCGTGCTGGAGTCCCGCGCCTGGCGCGAGCGGATCTTCGCCGAGCGGCAGCCGTCGGCCGCTGTGCAGACGCCGTTCCTCGGCCGGATCGTGAACCAGGCCTTCCCCGGGATGTTCGGCGGCGGGGGCCAGCTCGCCCTCAACCAGCTCCTCGTCGTGATGGACGGGATCGACAACCCACCGTTCTTCGCGCGCGCGTGGACGAACACCGTCAACAAGGTGCTCGACGCCCTCTACATCGTCCCGCGCCGCGTCGGCCGCGTCTCGTTGCGGATGCCGCACGTGAAGCCGTCGAGCAGCCAGATCTACTTCATCGGCGCGACCAACGTCCCGATGGAAATGCTCGACCCGGCTCTCACCCGCCCGGGCCGGATGGGCCGCCACGTCTGGTTCCGCACCCCGACGAAGGCCGATCGCCTCGACATCTTCGACCTCTACCTGGCGAAGGTCTCGCACGACGAGGACCTCGACACCGAGAAGCGGCGCGACGAGCTCGCCCGCGTCACGAACGGCTACTCGCCGGCGATGATCGAGCAGGTGTGCTCGATGGCGCTGACGATCGCCCACCACGACCAGCGGCTCGCATTCAGCTGGGACGACATCGTCGAGGCCATGACCACCGTGGAGTCCGGAACCGCCATCGGGACGGACTACGTCCCCGACGAGACGCGCGCCGTCGCGATCCACGAAGCGGGACACGCCGCAGCCGCGCACGTCTACATGGAGGGCACCGAGTCGACACGGCTCTCTATCCGCCGCCGCGGCGCGGCGCTCGGCCACCATCAGGCGCGCGAGAAGGAGGAGCGCTTCAGCTCGTGGCGTTCCGACGAGCAGGCGCAGCTCGTCTGGGCGCTCGGGGCGATGGCCGCGGAGCGCGTGTTCTACGGCCAGAACTCGACCGGCGTCGGCGGCGACGTCCAGAGCGCGACGGGTCGTGCGGCGTGGATGGTCGGGGCCTGCGGTATGGCACCCGAGGCACCGGAGCTCAACGGCCGCAGCAACGGGAAGGTGACGAGGATGACGAAGGCGGCCGAGACGAAACGCGACGAGGTCATGAAGCGCTTCGAGCAGATCGGGCTCCAGATCATGAACCGCACCGGCGGCTCGCTCCTCGAGCACGACCCGGTCTCCGGCGTGCTCAACGACCCGAGCAAGCGCGCGCTTGCGGCTCAGCTCCTCGGCCAGGCCTACGTCACGGCCTACGCGCTGATCTTGCACAACCAGGAGGCGGTCGAGCAGATCGCGGAGGCGCTGATCGAGAAGAAGGAGCTCTTCGGCGATGAGCTCGTCGAGATACTCGACAACGCGAAGCTGCAGATCCCGAGCGTCGACCTGGCGAAGGCGGAGGCATGGCCCGCGGTCTAGGCACTCGAGGCCGCTTCGCGACGGCGTACCTCGTCCTCGGCGCGGTCGTGGGCATCGGCGTGGGCTCGTTCCTCGTCCTCCTGCAGCGCGATCCACCGGCGCCGCCGCCGCCCTGGTCGAGCTGGAAGCCGACCGCTACCGCCACCAGCGACCGCATGACGGAGATCGCGACCCACGTCGGACGCGGGTACAAGCTTCCGAGCGGCAACCAGCTCGTGGCGATCCAAACCCAGAACAGCTCCAACTTCCAGGGCGTCGTCGTGGTGAAGGCCGACGATGTCCGGACGCCGGACGCCCAGTACAGCGTCGACGACACGGCCGTCTTCCTCCTCTGCGGAGGGGCGAAGTCGTGCAAGATCGGCGAGGGGAAGGCGACGGTCGCACGGGGCACCGTCCTGCGGCGCGAAGCGCTCGAGCTGGCGATGTACACCCTCGAGTACGCCCACCCGATCAAGAACGTGCTGATCTTCTTCCCACCCGGGCCGAACGAGGACAGGCTGACCTCGACGCTCTTCTTCCAGCGGGACGACCTCGAGAGCACGCTCAAGCACCCGCTACGCCGGACGCTGCCTCAGGCGCAGCCGCCGCTGCCCGGGCAGGTCCGCCCTGCCGAGCTGAAGACCGTGAACGACCTCACCGGCGACAAGCGCTTCAAGTACCTCGGCACGTCCCAGAACGTGATCGTGATCCAGCCGCCGGCGTAGCCCGCCGACGTTTCCCGGTCAGGCCAGGCGCAGCAGGTAGGCGCAGGGCCGTAGCTCGCCCGGGTAGGGCGCGCGGCCGACCTTCGTCACGGTGAACCTGCCCTCGACCTCGAACACCTGGAGCTCCTCGCCGCGAGCGGGCGGCGCGCCTTCGCGCTCCACCAGCAGGTAACGCTCCGGTGTCGGCACGAACAGCAGGTGCGCGGAGGCCTGCTTCGGCGCCTCTGCAACCGTCAGCCGCGCGAACTCTCCGCGCAGCCGAGCGAGCTCGTCCAGCAGGCGGTGGTTCTCCTCCTCGAGCCGCTCGAGCTCGGGGTCCGGGTCGGGCTCGGGATCGGGATCGGGCACGACCTCGACGCGAGGCGCGGTCACCGGCTCCAGCTTGACGACGTTGTCCTCCTCGAGCCCCTCGTCCTGCTCGAGCTCGTCGTTCTGGCCGCGGCCGGCGCGATGACGCCGGTCGATCTCCGCCCAGAGCCCCGTGCCGAAGCCCCGTTCGGTCGGCAGCTCGACGCCGTACTGCTCGGCCAGCGCGACGGCAAGGGCCGGGCCGGAGACGTAGCCCCGTTCGACCAGGATCGCGCCCAGCAGCCGGCCGCTCTCGGCCTGTTCGGTCAGAGCAAGCTCCAGCTCGTCGGGACTGACGAGACCCTTCTCGAGGAGCAGCTCACCCAGGGGCCGCCACATGCTCTCCGCAGGCTCCACAGCCTCTGTATCGGCCGGAAACCGCGATTCCACGAGGGGCGTATGCTGTGGAAGAGTGAGCGGTCGGTTCCGATCCCGACGCCTCGCCGCGGCGCTCCTGGCCGCCGGGGCGATTATCGGTGCCGCCCTCGGTCTCGCCTTCAGCCGGGGCGAGTCCAAGAGCGCGCTCAGCGACGGGCCGGCGGGAGTGCTGGCGCGCGGCGAGTTCAAGACTGTCTCCTGGGGCACGAAGGGCAGCGCCTCGATCGTCCGCGACGCCTCCGGCCACATCACACTCCGTTTCAGCCGCGGCTTCACCACTCAGCGCGCGCCAGAGCTCTTCGTCCACGTGGGCTCGCGGCGGATGCCGCTGCAGCGGGCGTGGGGTGCGCAGTCGTACTCGCTCTCACACGCCGACGCACGGGTGCTAGGAGCAGCGGTGGAGGTGTTCTGCGAGAAGTGCAACAAGGCCTGGGGCGTCGCCAAGCTCGTACCGGTCAACAGCCGCGCCACAGCCTGATGACCAGGATCTGGACACGCATCAAGCGGTTCCTCCGGATCGGCGGAGACGGCGAGCCGGCGCTGGTCAGGAACGTTCCGCCTCGGCCGGCGCTCTCCGGGGCAGTCGCGCTTCCGATTCCGCACGAGCCTGACGACGTCGACGCCCGCGGTCGGCACGCTGACTGAACGGCCTGGTCGAGGTTCTTCAGGAACACGGCGGCGGGATCTACATCCGGGGCGGGAGCTAGCTTGGACTCATGATCGACACCTTCTGCATCTGTGAGTTGTGCCGCGAGAAGGTCGACCCGGCAGACCCGGAGATCGTGCGAGCGATCGAGCTGATCGAGGTCGTCGGGATCGGCCCGACGCACCAGCGGCTACCAGGGCTGACGGTCTTCTTCCACCGCGATCACTATCCCAGTGGTTCGGCGGACTACGCCGTCCAGAACTAGCGCCCACGCCCCTCGGCACGCCGTGGCGGATGCCCAGGCGCAAGGAGGGCAACGCCGGTGTGCTTGAGCTCGTCGTAACGGGCGAGCGGAAGACCGAAGCGCTCGGTGCAACCCTCCTCGCCGCACTCACAGACGAACTCCCAGGTCGACGAGTCGTGCGGGTCGACCGTGGACGCGAGGTCCCGGATGCTGCGATTCACCTCTCCCAGCAGCTCGCTCATGGTACGCTCCTGAAGTCGCGGTTGCTGTTACGCGTCACGTTTTTAACGACAAGAAATATACGTTATTCATGTCGTATGTCAAGCCTTGACGGAGAAAAGAGCTGGCGGTTCCTCTCGAACCACACCCAGGTGCTGCTCTGCATCCAGCGCGACCCCGACGTCCGCTTCCGTGACATCGCCCAGATGGTCGGCATCACCGAGCGCGCCGCACAACGCATCGTCGCCGACCTGATCGACTCCGGCTACGTCGAGAGCGACCGCATCGGCCGCCGCAACCACTACCGCGTCAACACCGACGTCGCCATGCGCCACCCCGCCCAGGAGGGCCACGACATCGGCGAACTCCTTCGACTGCTCAGGCTCGACGAGTAGCAGAGACGCCGTTTCGGGCGGTCGCGCAACAGCTGAAGCGGACCTCAGCTGGGAAGTCGCTGCAACCACGCTGCTCCCGGGCTGCAACCGCAGTGCCGTCTTCTTGGCAGGAGATCAGCAAGCGAGCGAAAGGAGTGCACGATGTACAAGCTCGCAACTATCGGAGCCATGGTCGCAGCCCTCGCAATTCCAGCAACCGCCGCCGGACATGGAACGGCCGCGCGCCATGCTCGCGCTCAGATCGCGTGCCCCCAGAGTGTGGTCATGCCGCCTGGGCGGAACTACGGCATGTGCGGCCACAGGTTCTGGGTGCGCGACCCGCAGTCCGGCCAGGTCAAGGCAATCCCGTTCTGGAGGCTGCAGCGTCAGAACGACCCCAACGGGGATCGCCCGTAGCGGCGACCAAGGCCGTCTAGCAACCAGCGGACGCGCGGCAAGAGTGGTCTCTGGCCGCGCGTCCGCCAGCCGCCGGGTTTCCGGGCTGCCGATGCCGGCTTGCCGGCGTCGGCCGCTCGCGCTCTCGGAGAGGTCCATCCGATCGAAGTCATCATGGCGCGGAGTCAAGCGTTGAAAACGCCGAGCGTGCGTTACAAGCAGGAGGTCGCTGGTTCGATCCCGGCACCGCCCATTCTGGCCTGCGCAGCTATGCGCCAACCGCATGGTTGCGCGGGTCAACTACGTCAGGAAAGGCCGTCGAGGCGCATGCGGTGCAGACCTCGGTGATACCTCTAAGCTAGCCCGACGACCGTGTGGTTGAGCGAAGAGCGCTTGGCCACGCGGCCGTCGCGGTTCCAGAGGGCGTCAGATCACGCCGCGGTGTGGTCCCGGTGTGGTCTCAACAACATCGACCGTCTGAGGCCAGACTACGCTTCTCGGTCGTGGTCATTCAGGCTGTCTTCAACGGGAGCTCCGGAGTCGTCGTGAACACGGCTAGCGGTGCTACTGCGTTGGCCTACGAAGGCGCGCCGATGACATCATTTGCTCCTGTCCCGAACGAGGCGCTGCACCCGGCGCAGGAGCAGCATGGCGTCGCTGACATGGTCCTCGTCACGACTATCGGGGGCGTCGTCGTGTGCCACGTAGTCAAGCGTGCTCGATGGGGCTGTGTGATTCGACCGTTCTGACGATCGCCGGCTCCTGCAGGAGGCTGCTAGAGAGCAACGAGAGTGGTCGGGGCCGGCCGGCGAGCCGAACGCCCGCCGCCGGATCAGAAGGTCGACGGTTGCGTATGACCAGCGACGCTGTAAGAGAGGTACTGCTCCCGGTCGAGCCGGTCGCTCGCGAGGTTGCCGCGACTGAACATCACGCGCTCTGCGCGGGCCGGAAGGGCGACGGGTGCAACTGCTTAAAGCGCTCGACGGTCTACCTCGTGGCCGACACCGTACTCGCGGCTCTGGCCGCCACCCACGATCCCTAGGCGGCCGGCGTGGGCGCCCTGTTGCGACGGGCGCCCTGCTTCTCTGGCACGCTTCTGATTGGCGCAGGCTCGACCGGCCAAGAGGGGCGCTCGCATGTGGTGGTGGCTCGTGACGGCGGCGCTGGCGCTGATGGTCTGGATCTACTGCTTGTTCATGCTGGACCCGGCGATGCTGCCCTGATCTCGCACCCGCACCCACTGGCGCGCGATAGTCGACTCGACCAGCTCAGGGCGAGCGACCAACTCAGCTCTTCTCATGCGCTACGCCAGTACTGATCCTGGAGGACACGGCTGGATGAGCCACTAGGCAAGCGCCGACGCGTTTCGTAGGTTCCATGCGGGCCAGGAGGCGATGGGGCGGCTTCCCGGCCCGTCGAACTTAGGAGCGGCGAATGAACGTCGAAGGGCGACGAATGGCACTGAGCCTGCGATCGGCGGACCTGGCCCCGCCGCTCATGCCCTGCCGGCACAGTCACCGGGCGAAGTACCGTCCTGGACGTGATGAGGGCGGCGGGAGCGCCCCCATCATCTCGCATTCGGACTGACTCAGCAGTTGTGGCAGATCACGACCGAGCCTGACTTCGCCGTGCCGAGGTCGGCGAACAGAAGGTCGCCTACCCCGAGGCTCGTGCCGCCGACGGTCGCCGACGCTGTCGCCTGACGGTCGGTGCCATTGAAGTGGTCCACCTCGTGGAAGCCGTCCACGTGGAAGTTCTGGTTGAAGACGCCTCGCGCGATCGGACCCTGTCCGGTCCAGTTGCCCGAGACGTCGATCGTCCCGTCATCAACACAGCCGCCGTTGCCGTTCGCGTCGAAGGTGCACACGGTCACCGGTACGCTCGCGCTTGCCGCGGCCGACGCAAGGCCGCGGTCGATGCTGAACGAAACGCCGCTGTCCGCCTCACCGAAGACCTCGGTGGACCCGGTGAAGTTCCCACCGCTGTCGAAGTTCGCGGTGAACACATCAAGGAACAGGAACGTCAGGCCGTTCTTATCCTGCTCGGAATAGATGAACGTCTGGGTGAACGAGCTACTTGTCTGTGTCTCCCACAGCGCCTCGGCGAACGAACCACTGACACGGAAGTGGAATGTTTGACCGGGAGCAGCCGCGGCTGTACTGCCACCGCCTGCGAGCCCGATCAGCGCTACGAGGACGAGATAGAGAGCTAGTCGTCGCATATCGCCTCCCCCTCGGAATTGAGCCGTCTTGCGGGCGTCTCCCGCTCGCCCGCGGTCTCGGCCGCAGTGAGGCGTTTGCCACGAGACTGATCGAGCGTACGCCTCGTTCTTGCGGGTTTCAATCCATAAGCTCGCACCGGCACACCGGCGCGTCACCGTTGCACCGTTCTGCACGTTGACGCCACCGCCAACCGGAAGAAGCAGATGGCGAAGGCCCGCGACAAGGTGAGGGTCTGCGCACACGCCAAGGATCGCCGGCGTCCGCCTTCTGGGATCGCCCGCACAACGTCACCGGCAGAGCCCCGAAATGCGATCGAGCTGCACCGGATCCTCGACTTCGCCTGCCTCTCCTAAGCGGAGGTGCCGAGTGGCGTACCGAATGCTTTTTGGATGCCCACTGTTGTCGCCTAGTCGCGACGGTGAAAGGCTCCACCCATGCGGCAGCCCTCGCGCGTGACCTGGCTCCTTGTCGGAGGGGTTGCCGCAGTGTTCGTCGTTGCCGGTGTGGACGCGCTTCGCTCCTCAGAGAGCCAGACCGTTGAAACGAGGTCCACGACATCGATCGGGAACGAGGCGGATCCTGATGCATCCACGTCCGCGACGGGGCCCCGGCTCTCCGCCGAGCAGGAGATCGAGCGGGTTGGCAACACATGGGCACCGCTCTTCGCTGGCGGCGACCGACGTTGGGCTGCGCCCGGCACGTGTACGTACATGACCCCGGCCCCCTGCGAGCGGATCAGCTGCGAACGGCAGCGGCGCATAGGGAACTGTACGCCGGCCTCGTGGCAGTTTCGGAGGTCGTTCGCAGATACAACCGTGGTGGACGTCGTGATCAGGGGTCGCCAAGCCGGTGCCAGATTCTCGAATGGCGAGACGGTCGAATTCTTCGACGTTGGCGAGGCTTGGTGGATCGACAAGGTTGGGGGCGACGCAGGCCGCAACTTCTTCGAGTAGTCGATGCGCTGATTCCTCGCTATGGCGACTGCGAGGCGCACTGGTTGCCGGCCGACCAGAGCGTTGGCAGGCATGGCTCACTGACGACGAGCCGCCGGATCTCGTCTTCTACTGCCCGCGCTGTGCGGAGCGGGAGTTCGGCGGCGGCTGAGGATCACTCAAGCGACCCGGCGCCCACGCCCCGCTATCTGGCGTCAGCTCAGGGCGAAGCTCAACCCGTCGCCTCAGCTCGTCCAGGAAGCGGGCGCAGTCGTCTCGCAGGTCGTCGGAGACGAACTCGCCTGGAAGCTCGGGGTCAGGTGAAGGCGGCGATCCGCCCGCATGACTCGGTCCAACATTCATCCCCACCTCGCTGTGGAAAAGCTGTGGAAAACCTCGGTTGTAGATCCGCAGGCGCACGCTGGGCTTCGAGCGGGCGGTCCGGCCGACTTTACGACGCTTGGCCCGGTATGAAGTCACCCGAACGGGGGACGTCCGGAAAAAACCTCGGAAAGAGCGCGAACTTCTCAGCCCCTTCCCAAACGTCTGTCTCCGTCTCGCCGTTCGTACG
>Ga0173483_10000627_pt1 | contig 10279 bp, 6 predicted proteins | sample NitcycUS178409R2_FD_122621 | JGI IMG/M metagenome (GOLD analysis project Ga0173483, IMG submission 122621) | Soil microbial communities from Arlington Agricultural Research Station in Wisconsin, USA - Nitrogen cycling UWRJ-S178-409R-2 (version... | ecosystem: Environmental > Terrestrial > Soil >...
CCAAGGCTGGATGGGCTCGGCTAATCCCTTTGCGATGGGTGAGCACTACATGCCAGCTGATGGCATTCGTCGCTTTCTGAGCGGCACGCCGTCGATTATCGGCATGCTGGCTATGCAGGACATGCTGGCGCTCATCGAGCAAGCAGGCCTTCAGACAATCCGTGCTAAGTCCATTGCACTTACCGAATTTGCCGTCCAGTTTTCGGACGAGCTGCTCAGTCCTCTTGGCGTACAGCTTGCATCGCCTCGCGATCCCGCGCGGCGCGGTAGCCACGTCACGTTGGAACATCCGGAATTTGGCGTAGCCACGGCGCGTCTTTGGGAGTTGGGCGTCATTCCGGACTTCCGGCCACCGAACGGACTACGGATCGGCCTGTCGCCGCTGAGTACCAGCTTCAGCGAGGTACATCGGGGACTGACGGCCGTAGCTGAGGTGCTGCGACACGCGTCCTAGACTCCTGCGGTGCGAATCGTCTTTGGCGGCACTCCAGATGTCGCGATCCCCTCGTTGGATGCGCTCGCAGGCTCCCGCCATGAGTTGGTTGCGGTGGTCACCCGGCCAGATGCGCCAAGTGGCCGAGGCAAGAAGTTAACCGCCAGTCCGGTCGCACAACGGGCTGCCGAGCTGGGTATCGAGGTCTTGAAGCCGCAGCGCCCACGGGACGAGGAGTTTGTGGCTCGGCTGGCCGAGCTTGCCCCAGACTGCTGCCCGGTGGTTGCCTATGGCGCGCTATTGCCGCAGCGGGTTCTGGACATTCCGCAGCATGGTTGGGTTAACTTGCACTTTTCGCTGCTGCCCGCCTGGCGCGGTGCGGCGCCGGTGCAGCACGCCATCCTGGCTGGGAACAAGACAACGGGTGCAACGACTTTCCGGATTGTGCTCGAGCTGGACGCGGGACCGATCTTCGCCACGGTGACCGAACTGATTCGCCCGGACGACACCGCCGGCGACCTGTTGCATCGGCTGTCGCTAAGTGGCGCTCGGTTGCTCGTCGACACTCTGAATGGGATCGAGGACGGCACGCTAACCCCAACGCCGCAACCACAGAGCGATAGCCAGGTCAGCTATGCCTCAAAGATCACCGTGGACGACGCCCGAATCGATTGGAAAGAGGCCGCCGAGGTGGTGGACCGGCTGATCCGCGCATGCTTCCCAGCACCGGGGGCATGGACCACCTTCGAGGGCGACCGCTTCAAGATCAACTCGGCACGGATCTCCGATGCTGTGTTGCCACCGGGAGCCCTGGATGTCACCAAGCGCTCGGTACGGGTCGGTACCGGGACTCAAGCACTCGAGCTCGGCGAGGTGCAGGCCCAGGGCAAGAAGCCCTTGACTGCCGCCGACTGGGCGCGTGGGGTCACCTTCAACACCGAGCCAAGGCTCGGTGCTTGAGTGAGCGGTCCGGGCGCCGCCCGCGCTCAGCGACGGCGCCGCCCTGATCGGGCCCGGAGGGCTGCCTTCGACGCACTGCGTGCCGTGAACGGCGAGGGGGCTTACGCCAACCTCGTGCTGCCCGCCCTGCTTCGGGAGCGGGGCCTGACCGGCCGCGATGCTGCTTTTGCCACTGAGCTGCTAGCAGGTACCTGCCGCTGGCAGGGCAGCTACGACGTGATCATCGCTGCGGCCGCCGGCCGGGCGCTGAGCGACTGGCAGCCGGCCGTCGTCGATCTACTGCGACTTGGAGTGCATCAGATCTTGTCCATGCGCGTTCCAGTCCCAGCGGCAGTCGCCGCGACGGTTGACCTGGCTGCAGCGACGGTGGGGGAGCGAGTTACTGGTCTCACCAACGCCGTGCTGCGCCGAGTGGCCGAAAGGGGTTTCGACGAGTGGTTCGACGAGCTGTCCGAAGGGCTGGATGAGCATGATCAACTCGCGCTCCGGACGGCGCATCCGCGCTGGATTGTCGACGCGTACGCGGACCTGCTGCCTCAGTCAGAGCTCGAAGAGGCTCTGGCGGCCAACGATGTCAGTCCGGGTATCAGCTTGGCCGTCCGGCCTGGCCTCGCCACGGTGTCAGAGTTGGTGAGCGCTGGCGCGCAGCCCAGTCCGTATTCACCGTTCGGGGCTCGCTGGCGAGGGGATCCTGCCGAGCTTGCCCTCGTACGTGAGGGTAGAGCCGGCGTGCAGGACGAAGGGTCCCAGCTGGTGACGTGGGCTCTCAGCAAGGCCGAAGCTCCGCCCGGGTGGTGGCTTGATCTGTGCGCCGGGCCCGGCGGCAAGTCTGCGCTGTGGACCGGTCTGGCACGTGAGAATGGCAGTCGGTTGCTGGCGGCGGACGTAGCGCCGCATCGGGCCAGCCTGGTCGCCTCCGCGGTCCGGGTTTACACCAAGCGAGGGCTCGCACCAACCGTGGTGGTTGCAGACGGACTCCGACCGGCGTGGCAAGCCGGCACGTTCACTCGGGTACTCGCCGATGTGCCGTGCTCCGGGCTAGGTGCACTTCGCCGCCGCCCGGAGTCTCGTTGGCGGCGCGGGCCAGCCGACGTCGAGCAACTGCACGCGCTGCAACGTGAGCTGCTGGCCTCGGCTATCAACAGCGCCGTTCCAGGCGGCGTCGTGGGGTACGTGACCTGCTCGCCGCATCGCCGGGAAACCACTGATGTAGTCAGCGAAACTCTCGCCGTACGCACCGATGTCGAGCTGATCGACGCGGCCGGGCTACTGCCCGAGGTGCCCGAAGCCGATCTCGGGCCGTACCTGCAGCTTTGGCCGCATCGCCACGGCACCGATGCCATGTTCGCGGCCTACCTTCGCAAGACTTGGGCTTGATTGCCTCGCTCGCCAAGCTCGCTCGGCATGGATCGCGCGGTGGAATGCCGCTGCCTTCCTCACTCGCTCGCAGCCAGCAATGCCTCAGAAGCTGGGACTGTTAGGGAGGCTGCCTGCTCGCTTGCTCGTCAGGACAGCGGCGCGCGCGATCCCGCCTGACACTAGAGTCGACCCGTGGCCCCCGCCCTCAAAACACCCAGAATCATGCCGAGCATCCTGTCGGCCGACTTCGCAAACCTGCAGACTGCCATCGAATCAGTGCCGAGCTCGGACGCCATACATGTCGACGTCATGGACAACCACTTCGTACCGAATCTCACCCTCGGACTGCCGGTCGTGGAATCCATCCGCAAGATCACCGACAAGATCTTGGACATCCACCTGATGATCGAGCAACCCGACCGCTGGGCGCCCGGATACGCCGAGGCGGGCGCCGAGTCAGTCACCTTCCACATCGAGGCGGCCCAAGCGCCCGTGCGGCTGGCACGAGAGCTGCGCCGGCTGGGCGCCCGCGCTGCCATGGCCCTCAAACCTGCCACACCTATCGAGCCGTATGAAGAGCTGCTGCCTGAGCTCGACATGGTGTTGATCATGACCGTGGAACCTGGCTTCGGAGGACAGAGCTTTCTTGATCTTTGCCTGCCCAAGATCACACGGACGCGCGCGATGCTGGACAAGCTGGGCGGTGACATCTGGCTTCAAATCGACGGCGGAGTGTCGGCCCAGACGATTGAACGATGCGCGGCCGCTGGCGTTGACTCCTTCGTAGCCGGCTCATCAGTATTTGGTGCCGACGATCCTGACGCCGTGGTCAACAAGCTGCGCGAGCTGGCGGCGGCCGCGGCCTAAGAACTTGCTCGGCAATCGCCCAGGCGCCCGTGTGCGAACCTACGTTCACGTAGTTTGCTGACGGTCTGCATGGGTTGCAACCTGTGTAGACCGTCAGAAAACTACGTGAACGTAGGTTGCGACCGGAGAGAGAGGGAGAGTGGAACTAGCCCTGGCGACGGCGGAGGTAGCGCTCGAACTCCGCCGCAATCGCGTCGCCGGTCGCTTCGGGAAGTTCGGTGGCATCCTGCATCTGCTCCAGCGAAGCCACATATTCGGCAACCTCGGAATCCTCCGCGGCCAGCTCATCTACTCCGCGCTCCCAGGCTCGCGCCAGCTCCGTCAGTTCACCAAGATCAAAAGAGGTGTCCAGTACGTGCTCCAACTGGGAAAGTAGCGCCAGCGTGGCCTTTGGGCACGGTGGATGTGAGACGTAGTGCGGGATTGCCGACCAGAGCATCAGCACTTCTACACCGGCGCGTTCCAACGTGTCCGCGAGCACCCCGATGATGCCGGTAGGACCCTCGTACATCGACGGTGCTAGTCCCAGCTTCTTCATTAACTCTCGGTTGCCGGTCGACACCGACACCGGGATCGGCCGAGTGTGTGGAGTGTCGGCCAGCAGCGCGCCTAGCAGATGGACCCGGGTCACGTTCGCTGAGCTGAGGGCTGAGGCGATCAAGGTGCTGAACTGCCGCCACCGCAGGTTGGGCTCCAGACCTTGCACCAGGACCAAGTCCCGGCCATCGGGAAGTTCGGTGATCTTCAGCTCCGTGGTAGGCCAGGTGATCTCGCGTTCGTCGTCCTCGGTGAGTGCCACCCGGGGACGGTTGACCTGGAAGTCATAGAAGTCGTCTGGGTCCAGCGCGTACACAGGTTGCGCGTCGTAGGCCTCGGTGAGATGTTCGATGGCTCCAGTCGCCGCGTTCCCCGCGTCGTTCCAGCCCCCGAAGGCCATCACCACCACCGGGTCGACCAGATCACGCAGGTCGCGGCCGGCCGAGCTGGGTGAGTCGGGCATGTGCCTCACTGTAGCCGTCGGTTCGGCGAGAAATGCTTGCTCCACATCGTGGTTAATGCCAACCGGAGGGTGTCAGCGGCGACTATCCTCACGAGATGCCCGATGGCCTGCGTGCCGCTCAGTCGCCGGGGGACCTCAGCGCACCGGTGTCGACTGATCTCCGAACCACACTTTCGCAGCGTGTCGTGATCGCGGATGGCGCCATGGGCACGATGTTGCAGCGCTACGACCTGACGCTGCAGGACTTCCAGCAGCTCGAGGGCTGCAACGAGATCTTGAATCTGACCCGCCCAGACATCGTCCGAGCGATCCACGATGCCTACTTTGAGGCTGGGGTTGATGCGGTCGAGACCAACTCTTTCGGTGCAAATCTGTCCGCTCTGGGCGAATATGGCATCGCACACCGGATCACCGAGTTAGCCGAGGCGTCGGCCCGAATTGCCCGAGAGTCGGCCGAGGCGCACCGCACTCCGGAACGGCCGCGCTGGGTACTCGGCAGCGTCGGGCCCGGCACCAAACTGCCGACCCTCGGCCACGTCTCCTACGCCCAGCTGCGGGACGCCTATCAGCAACAGGTTGAAGGCCTGATTGCCGGCGGCGTCGACGCCGTGTTGATTGAGACCTCACAAGATCTGCTGCAGACCAAGGCTGCGACGCTGGGCACCAAACGGGCCATCGGGTACGCCGGGCGTGATCTTCCAGTCATCGTGCACGTCACTGTCGAAACCACCGGCACCATGCTGCTCGGCACGGAGATCGGTGCTGCTTTGACCTCACTCGAACCGCTGGGGATTGACATCATTGGCCTGAACTGCGCGACCGGGCCAGCAGAGATGAGCGAGCACCTGAGGCATCTCTCCCGCTATGCCGAAATCGGTGTCAGCTGCATGCCGAATGCTGGGCTGCCGCAACTGACCGCCGAGGGCGCGGCTTATCCGCTGCAGCCGGTGGAGCTGGCGGACGCGCTTGAGCAGTTCGTTGCCGAGTTCGGACTTGGCCTGATCGGCGGCTGCTGCGGCACCGGACCAGAGCACCTGCGGCAGGTCGTGACCCGCCTAGCAGGCCGACGAATCGAAGCCCGATCGCCAAAGCACCTCCCAGCCGCCGCTTCCCTGTACGCCGAGGTGCCGTTCCGCCAAGACATTAGCTACCTCTCGATCGGGGAGCGGACCAACGCGAACGGGTCCAAGGCATTCCGGGAGGCGTTGCTAGCCGAGCGCTGGGACGACTGCGTCAACATCGCGCGATCCCAAATTCGAGACGGCGCCCACATGCTCGATCTCAATGTCGACTACGTGGGCCGAGATGGCGTCGCTGACATGCGAGAGCTGGCATTCCGGCTGGCCACTGCATCCACGCTGCCCATCGTGCTGGACTCCACCGAACCGGCGGTGCTGAAAGCCGGTTTGGAGTGCTTCGGCGGTCGCACGGTGATCAACTCGGCCAACTATGAGGACGGCGACGGGCCCGATTCCCGTTTCTGCCGGGTGATGAGTCTGGTTGCCGAGCACGGCGCGGCAGTGATCGTGTTGACCATCGACGAGGACGGCCAGGCACGTACCGCGGAGTGGAAGGTACGTGTCGCGCAGCGTGCGATCCAAGAGATCACCCAGAAGTACGGATTGCGCCAAAGCGACATCATCCTCGACTGCCTCACCTTTCCGATCGCTACCGGACAGGAGGAAACGCGTCGGGACGGCATCGAGACCCTCGAGGCGATCCGAGAGGTCAAACGCCTGTTTCCGGACGTGCAGACAACGCTGGGCCTGTCCAACGTCTCCTTCGGCCTTAATCCCGCTGCCCGTGTTGTACTCAACTCGGTGTTTCTCAATGAGTGCATTGAGGCCGGCCTGGATTCGGCGATCGTGCACGCCGCCAAGATCATTCCCATGGCCCGGATCCCCGACGAGCAACGCCAAGTCGCGCTCGACATGGTGTACGACCGGCGGCGACCCGCTACTGCGACCGAGCCCGCGTACGATCCGCTGCAACGCTTCCTCGAGCTGTTCGAAGGAGTGACTACCGCCGACACAAAGGCCGAGCGTGCTACCGAGCTGCTCAAGCTGCCGGTTGGCGAGAGACTCCAGCGCCGGATCATTGACGGCGAGGGCAAGGGCCTCACCGATGATCTTGATGTCGCAATGGCGGAAGGCAAGCCAGCAATGGAGATCATCAACACCGAGCTGCTGGCGGGAATGCGGGTGGTTGGTGAGCTCTTCGGGTCAGGCCAGATGCAGCTCCCGTTTGTGCTGCAGTCCGCCGAGGTGATGAAAACGGCGGTCGGCTATCTCGAGCCGTATCTGGAGAAGACCGACTCCCGCGGCAAGGGCACCATCGTGCTCGCAACGGTCAAGGGTGATGTGCACGACATCGGCAAGAACCTGGTCGACATCATCCTCACCAACAACGGCTACACCGTGGTGAATCTGGGAATCAAGCAGCCGATCGGCGCGATCATCGACGCGGCGGAGGAGCATCAAGCTGATGCCATCGGCATGTCCGGGCTGCTAGTGAAGTCGACTGTCGTGATGAAGGAGAACCTCGAAGAGCTGAACCGGCGGGGCATTGCCACGGCGTATCCGGTCTTTCTCGGCGGGGCTGCGCTCACTCGGGCCTACGTCGAACAAGATCTTCGCGAGGTGTTCGCCGGAGAAGTCCGGTATGCCCGAGACGCCTTCGAAGGGCTCCGGCTGATGGATGCGCTCATGGCTGTCAAGCATGGTGAGGAGGGTGCGGCCTTGCCGGCGCCCCGAGAGCGGCGGGTCAAGGCTCGGGGTGCGACGCTCCTCGAAGATGAGACTGTCGAAGCTGCGAGCGTCGGCATTGCGCGAGCAGCTGCCCAAGAAAATAGGGTGGCTCGACGGTCCGAGGTCGCAGTGGACATTGATGTGCCAACGCCGCCGTTCTGGGGCGACCGGATCGTGAAGGGCATCTCACTGGCCGACGTCGCCGGCTACCTCGATGAGCGGGCGACGTTCATGGGCCAGTGGGGCCTCAAGGGCTCTCGTGCTTATCAGCAAGGGGAGGCGGCCCCCCTTGGACCCCCCGCGCGTGCTTATGAGCAAGGGGGGGCGACCCCCCTTGGACCCCCCGCGCGTTCGCGTGACGGGCTCTCGTACGAGGAGCTCGTGGAGACCGAAGGCCGACCCCGGCTGCGGATGTGGCTAGATCGCATCCAGACGGACGGGATCGCCGAGTTCGCTGTGGTCTACGGGTACTGGCCCTGTTACAGCGAAGGCAATGACCTCGTCGTGCTCCAGCTCGGCGCAGATCCATCCGACCCGGCTGCGGAGCTGCAGCGCTACAGCTTCCCGCGGCAGACCCGCGGGCGCTTCCTCTGCCTGGCCGATTTCTTCCGGAATCGGCAGCTGGCAGCTGAGAAGGGCCCGGACGTTGTGGCATTTCACCTGGTCACCATGGGTTCGCAGGTATCCAAGGTGACCGCGAGCCTGTTCGAGCAGAACGCCTACCGGGACTATCTCGAGCTGCACGGGCTCAGCGTTCAGCTGACCGAAGCCCTGGCCGAGCTGTGGCATGCCAGGATCCGGGCCGATTTTGGCTTCGCGACTGATGACGGGCCGATGGAGGAGATGATCCGTGACCAGGCCTATCGCGGTTCGCGGTACTCCTTTGGGTATCCGGCATGCCCAGAGCTGGACGACCGGCGCAAGCTCATGGCACTTCTGCGTCCGGAGCGAATCGGCGTCGAGCTTTCTGAGGAGCTCCAGCTGCATCCTGAGCAGTCCACTGACGCGATGATCGTGCATCATCCGGAGGCGAAGTACTTCAACGCCCGTTAGCTCGTGGTGTGAGCTCGATCGCGAGCGAGTTCGCGAATCCGTCACGCGGTGAGGAAGAATGGCCGGGCCATGAGCGACACGACAACCTCCACGCTGGCCGCCGCGCTATGGGATTTTGACGGGACCCTGGCTGACACGGAACCGCTCTGGATCGCCGCGGAGTACGACCTGATCGGCCGGCTCGGCGGCACCTGGTCCGACGAACACGCCGAGCAGCTCGTGGGCAACTCGCTGCTGGATTCCGGCTCATACATCCTGAATGTCATTGGCCGCGTGGACTTGAGCCCAGCGTGGGTTGTTGATCAACTTCTAACGGCGGTTGTCGACCATGTCCACAGCAATCCGATTGTTTGGCGTCCGGGAGCGATCGAGCTGCTCAAGTCATTTTCCGAGGCCGGCGTGCCGTGCGCCTTGGTATCGGCCTCGTACCGGGTGCTGTTGAACGCAGCGCTCAGCCAACTTCCCGAGCACACTTTCCGCGTGTCGGTCGCTGGGGATGAGGTAAGTCGTGGCAAGCCGCATCCCGAACCGTACGAGAAGGCGTGCACTGCCTTGGGAGTATCGGCACGACATTGCGTCGTTCTGGAGGACTCCGAAACGGGCTGCCGCGCCGGCAACGCGGCAGGGGCGCTCGTCGTTGCGATACCGCACCGCGTAGAGATTCCGCACGCTCCCCGACGGCTTCATGTGAGTTCTCTGGCTCAATTGGACGCAGCCACCGTGGCGCAAATGCTGGAGCAGTTCAATGGCGATTAACATTCTGCGAGCGTCGGCATTGCGCGAGCAGAGAAAAAACGGCCTGGCACGCCGGGTGCTGGCCGCAGCGACTGTGCTGTTGCTGCTCGCTGGGTGTCGAACTCCTGGAGAACGGCCGGCTCCCACCCCGACGGCAAGCTCGACTCCTCGACCCTTCACCGTGATGTCGACCGACCAAATCCGCGTCACTGATCCGGCCGCGATCACCGACGCCGCTTCCACCGTGCTCGCCCTGAACGTCTTTCAGCGTCTGATGACAGCCGATCCAGGAAGTTCGGTCCTCAAGCCCGACGCTGCTCGCGATTGCCTGTTCACCACCGCCACCAGTTACACGTGCACTCTCAACGAGGACCTCGCGTTCCACAATGGCCATCCGCTGACCTCCAGTGATGTGAAGTTCAGCATCGAGCGGGCTTACCGCCTCAAGGTTCCGGGCTCTTCAGCGGCCGCGCTCTCCTCGTATCGGAGGATCGAGACGCCGGACCAGAAGACCGTACGGTTCGTGCTGAGCAGACCGGACACCCAGTTCGGGTGGGCGCTGGCTTCTCCTGCGGCATCGATCGTCGACGAGGAGGTCTACGACTCCGACCGGGTGCGGGACCCGAATGATCCGATCATCGGATCAGGACCTTTTCAAGTAACCAAGTACACCGGCAGCCAGTTGCAACTCAGCCGGTACGACGCCTACGTCGGACGTAATCCGGCGCGGCTTCCTGCTTTGGTATACCGCAGTGTCGCAGACTCTCCGTCGATCGAAGACGCCATGGCTCGAGGGGCTGTCGACGTAGTCTGGCGCGGTCTCGATACCGCGGCTGTCACCCGATTCAGCCAGCAGGTGCAGCAGAGTCCCGATCATTTGACCGTCAACGGTTTCACCCAGGGCGTGCTGGGCGGCGCACGGGTGCTGCAGCTGGCATGGTCGCCGGACTCCAGAATGCGGTCGAACAAGGGCCTGCGGCAGGCCGTCGCGGTCGCCTTGCAAGGTGATCGGACGTCCGATTCCATCGTCCCCAATGGTGTGGAGGGGCATACCGCGGCATTTCCACTTGGGGGAAAGGCCAAGCCAAAGGTGACCTGGAAGAGCCGTATCAACCTCACATTGGG
>Ga0173483_10000628_pt1 | contig 10259 bp, 10 predicted proteins | sample NitcycUS178409R2_FD_122621 | JGI IMG/M metagenome (GOLD analysis project Ga0173483, IMG submission 122621) | Soil microbial communities from Arlington Agricultural Research Station in Wisconsin, USA - Nitrogen cycling UWRJ-S178-409R-2 (version... | ecosystem: Environmental > Terrestrial > Soil...
ACCCCGGCGATCCCGCCGGCGACACCGAGCGCAAGCGCCTGGCGCACGACAAGGCCGACGACCTGGCGTGAGGTCGTCCCGGCGGCACGCAGGAGGCCCAGCTCGCGGGTCCGCTCGCCGACGGTCATGGCCAGCGTATTGCCCACGAGGAAGGCGCCGACCACAAGGCTGATGAACCCGAAGAGGAAGGCGGTGCCGACGAACGCCTCACGAGCGGGCGCGAACCGTGCCGCCACGTCGGCCGGCGTCTCGACGACAAAGGGCTCGTCGAGCGTCGAGGTCACCTGCTCGATCTGTGCCGGCGTCGGTTCCTCGCCGAGGTCGAGGTCGATGTAGCGGACCGGCGACGGCGTCTCGAACGCCTCATCGAGGGTCTCGCGCGATGCGACGATGACCTCGCCCCGCTCGAGCAGCGCGAACCCGGAATCGTCCATGAGGCCGACGATGCGCAGGCCGGGGACCTCGGGACGGCGCCCCGAGAGGAGGAGGGTGTCGCCCAGGCCGAGCCCGTTCGCTGCCGCCCACGAGGCGGGGACGAGCGCATCGGTCGGGCTGTCCGGCGACAGCGGCAGGCCGGCATCGAGCGGGATGTCGCGGATCATCGCGTCGTCCGTCGGGTCGACGCCGAGGACGAGAAGCGTGAAGACCCGTTCATCGTCGCCGGGCGCGGTTGACACGGTGAGCCGCCGCTCCGAGACGGGTGCGGCGGCGGAGACGGACGGCAGGCTGCGGAGCGACTGGACGGTCCGCGGGCCGAATCCATCGTCGGCGAAGGCCCGCAGTCGCACGTCGGCGTCGCCGAGGATGCCGATGCTCACGCTCTCGAGCGCCTGCTCCGACGCGGACCCGACGACGATCGTGGCGGTCACCACGGCCACCCCGAGCGCCACGCCGATGATCGACAGCGCAGTTCGGAGCGGGCGAGCCAGAAGCCCGCGCCAGGCGATCGCCGAGAGGCGCATCGGTGGCTAGAGGCCGAGCTCGGCGAGACGCTTGATCAGCGGGCGCGCCTCGTGGTCGCGTCGGCGGCCGAGCACGATCTCGTCCCGGACCTCGCCGTCACGCACGACGAGGACGCGGTCCGCGTAGGCGGCGGCGCGCGCATCGTGCGTGACGAGCACGATCGTCTGGCCGAGGCGGTCAGCCGAGTCCCACAGCAGGTCGAGGATCTCCGTGCCTGTCGTGTAGTCGAGGTTGCCGGTCGGCTCATCGGCCAGGAGAATCGCCGGTCGCGTCGCGAGCGCACGCGCGAGGGCGACGCGCTGCTGCTCGCCCGCGGAGAGCTGATCGGGACGGTGGTCCGCCTTGTCTTCGAGGCCCACGAGCGCCAGGAGCTCCGCGATCCGATCCTGGTGCCGCGTCACGCCGTCGCCGCCGATGAGGAAGGGCAGGGCGACGTTCTCCGACACCGTCAGGAGTGGGATCAGATTGAAGAACTGGAAGACGAAGCCGGTCTTCTCGCGTCGCGTCAGCGTGCGGTGCTCTTCGTCGAGGGTCGAGATGCTGATCCCGTCGATGACAACCTCGCCCGAGGTCGGCAGGTCGAGCCCGCCAAGGAGGTGCAGCATCGTCGACTTGCCCGATCCCGATGCGCCCATGATCGCCACGAACTCGCCGGACTCGACGGCCAGCGATACGCCGCGGAGCGCCTCCACCTCCCCCTCGCCGAGTGGGTAGCGCTTGACAAGGTCGCGCGCCTCGAGGATCACCGGCATGTCGGCGAGTCTAGCCGCCCGCTCCGCGCGGACGGGCATCGGCCGACGCAGGCCATCGCCGGCGGCCCGGGTCAGCCGAAGAGGAAGCCCAGGAGCGCCCCGACGACGCCGTCGAAGAACCCGGCCGACGGCGTCCCGGCCGCCTGGACCTGCATCTCGGCCCGGGAGACGGCGGCGATCGGCTCCTTCTGGGCGTTCGCGGCCGTCATCGCGGCTTCATGCGCGGCGGTCTCGTCGATGCTGAGCCGCGCGGCCAGGTCGAAGGCGATGGGCGCCGAGGCGAGCTCCAGCGTGCCGTCGATCCCGGCCGTCGAGACGGGACGGCGTGGCGCAGCGACACTGACGTGCTCGGCCTTCGGCTTTGGGGTCGGAGTCGGCTGGGGCTGGACCTGAGCCGTCGAGGGCCCTCCCCCGCCGCCGCCGCTACCGTCACTTCCGCCGGATGGCGGGTTTGGAGCCGGCGCAGGAGCAGCGGCGGCCGCCTCCATGAAGAGCTCGGTGTACATCCGCTTGTTTCCGGCGGCCGCCGCGCCGACGCCGCCATGCGTGAAGCGCCCATCGAGCACGTTCGCGCGGTGCCCGGCGGAGGCCATGAACGCCTCGTGGACGCGGACCGGAGAGTAGGAGTCGTCGAGGCCGGAGTTCCAGCCGATGTTCTCACCGGCCCACTTGTACCGGAGCCCGTTCGAGTCGTAGTACGCGTACACCAGGCAGCCGCAGCCGGCGATGGTGTGGCTGAAGTAGTTCTTCGCAAGCATGTCGGAGCTGCGCCAGCGGGCCAGCCCGATGAGGGTCGACTGCTGCTGGAGGACTCGCACGCCGTTGTTCGCGCGGGCACCATTGAGGAGCTGCCACAGTGTGGCCTCGGCCGATCCCTGGTTCCAGGCGGATGCGGCGGCGGGGGCGCCGACGAGGAGTCCGGCGGCCACCAGGGCCGAGAGCCCGAGCCCGATGGTGCGGGCGACGACGCGCTGCGGGCGTCGTCGCGGGAGATGCGGCATCCGATGTCTCCGTGCGTGGCGACGTGGGCGGCTCGGCGCCCGATCTCCACCCTAGGCACCGGGTGCGTATGGGTCAGTAGCCGAGTCGTCCGGTCCGGGGGGTGACCGCAGGGCTGGGTCGGTACCAGCGGCCGGCAGGACCATCGGGCGCCCGAGTCGGCACGCGAACTGCTCCTGATGGAGGGTCTCAGCTGCCAGGGGGATCCGCCGTCGTGAGGAGCCACTCGATCCTCGTCGTGGACGATGAGGCCAACGTCCGGTCGCTCTACCGGGATGCGCTGGCCGAATCGGGCCACGCCGTGACCGTCGCGCCCGACGGGGTCGCGGCACTCGAGATCCTGCGACATGGCCGCATCCCCTGCGTGGTGCTCAGCGACGCCCGGATGCCGCGGATGGACGGCTTCGAGCTGTCACGCGCCATTGCCGCCGATCCACAGCTGGCGAGCATTCCCATCGTCGTCATGACCGGCGACAAGGTCCTCTCCTGGACCTCGCCGGCGCGCGACAAATACGCGGTCGATGAGCTCGACACGCTCGTCGAGCGCTCGTGCCGGCTCCATCGCGGCGTCGACCGCGCGCGTGGATTCGGCTAGCTGTCCGAGGTCCCCTCGGGGGCCGTGGTGACCTCGCCCGCCTCCTCTTCGACGCGTTCCGCGGCGAGCGCCACGAGCTCCTCGCGGGTCGCGTCGGGCGACTCCTGCCGCACTTCCTCGATGACGTCCTCGGGCGACTCGGACGCCTCCTCCAGCGTGCGCAGGTTCACCGCGTAGTTGAAGAACACGTTGAGAACGGCGATGACCGGGAGGACGAAGATCGCACCCCAGAGGCCGGCAATCGTGGCTCCCACGAGGAGGGCGACGATGACCGTGATCGGGTGCATGCCGAGAGCCTCGCGCATGAGCCGCGGCTGGACGTAGTTCACCAGGATCGTCTGAACGATGAGCAGGACGGGTGCGACGACGAGGACCCACGGCGTCGCGAAGACCAGCGTCCCGAGGATCGGTGGGACGAGGGCCAGCGGCGGCCCGAAGAACGGGATGAGCATCGCGAGGGTCGACGTGGCGACGATGAGGAATCCGAACGGCAGGCCGAACAGGAAGACGACGGCGGCGGTGAGCACCGCCTGGATGGCGGCGAGGAGGACCTGCAGGCGGAGGAAGCCGCCGAAGGCGCGCGAGACGGTGCGCTCGAAGATCTCGACCTCGTGGGCATATCTCGACGGGACCACGCGGTTCATCCGGGCGAGGATGTTCTCGCTGTCGGCAAGCATGTAGAGGCTGAGGATGATGACGAGGACGAACGAGCCGAGGATCGTAGCCGTCATCTGCGGGGCGCGACCTATGGCGGAGGCCGCCGAGTTCACGACCGCCTCCTCGACCTCCTGGTAGATCTGGGTGAGGTCGGGCTGGAACCGCCCGAACGAGATCGCGTCCTCCACGTCGCCGAGCGCCGCGACGACCTGCGGGCGGACGTCGGGGTAGACCTCCGCGAACTGGCTCACCGACGTCGAGATCGACGAGGCCGCGTAGAAGAGCACGAACCCGATGCCGAGCAGGGCCCCGGCATAGGCGGCACCGATGGCGAGGCCCCGGCGAGCGTGCAGTCGCTCCTGGAGGAACGTCGCGATCGGAGCGAGGATGAAGGCCAGGAGCCAGGCGACGAAGATGACGAGGAAGATCTGGCGGAAGTCGCCGAGCACCTGGAAGAGGAGCCCCAGGAGCAGGAGCGAGACGTAGATCGTCGCGACGATAATGAAGGTGGACCGCCACCAGCGCTCGCGACGATGGTCCGCCTGTTCGTCCTCGGACCGGTTCACGCGCCGATCATGGCAGAGCACGTGCGCGGTCGTCGCCGATGGAGGTGCGAAACATGATCGAGACAGCCGACGAGAATGCGGCGACGACGATCGGCCCCGAGGAGGGCGGCGGGCCGCCGGTGGGGTTGCCCTGGACCCTCGTGGTCGACGGCGAGGACTGGTCTGCCGATCTCGAGCACGGCGCACCCCTCCCCCGTGCCGGCGACCGCATCGACTACATTGCCGATGACGGTCACCAGCGCCGCTTCCGCGTGCGCGAGGTTGTGCACACGGTCCAGAGCTCGCCAATCGAGCGCCCGGCGGTGCGCGAGGAGCGCTCGAGCCCGAACTCGACCGTGGAGGGCGCCGGTGACCGGCTTCCCCGGAGCCTTCGCGCCGGCCTCCCGCAGGTGATCGTCACCCCGGAGGACTGAGCGGAGCGGAGGCGCCTAGGCGGCGACGAGGCTCATCGGGACCTGCGGATCGGTCAACCGTCGAACATCGACCTCCGCGCCCTGCCGGACCATGGCGGCCAGCTCCTTGCCGGCATCCCAGACATTCGCGTTGAGGGCTGCGGTCACCCGCCCACCCTCCATCCAGAAGGCGATGAACGTCCGCGACGCGACGTCTCCGCGAATCACCACCTCGGCATCGGGCGACGGTAGGCCGCGCACCTCGATGCCGAGGTCGAACTGGTCCGAGAAGAAGTACGGCATGCGATCGTACGGCTCGTCGAGGCCGATCGCGTTCCGCGCGGCGGCGCGGCCCTGCCGCTTTGCGTTGTCCCAGTGCTCGATCCGCAGCCGGCGGCCGAGACGCGGATGCTGGGCGGCGGCCACGTCCCCAGCGGCGTAGATCGACGGGTCCGAGGTCTGAAGCCGTTCGTCGACCGCGACGCCTCCCTCGGCCGTCTCGAGCCCGCTCCCCAGCACCAGCTCGATGCGCGGGACGACGCCCACGCCGGCCACGACCAGATCGGCGTCGACGGTTCGCGCGTCGCCGAGCCGGACCCCGCCGACCCGCTCCTCACCGATGACGCCGGTCACTTGACCGGTCACCAGCTTGACGCCGTGCTCACGGTGGAGATCGGCGATGACGTCGCCGATCTCAGGGCCGAGCGCCCGCTCCAGGGGTCGGGGCAGATTCGTGACGAGCGTGACATCGGCGCCGAGCTGCCGAAGCGATGCGGCGACCTCGCTGCCGATCCAGCCGCCGCCGATGACGACGACTCGGTCGGCCGCCGCCGCAGCGGCACGGATGGCATCTGCGTCATCCAGTGTCCTCAGCAGATGGATACCGGGCAGGTCCTTATCGCGGGTGACCAGCCGCCGAGGTGTCGCGCCGGTGGCGAGGATGAGGCGGTCGTAGGGCAGGCGCTCGCCGTCGTCCATCTCGACCGTCCGATCCGTCCGGTCGACGGCGACGGCGCGGTGACCCGAGAGGAGTGTGACTCCCTCCAGGTCGTAGTCCGCTTCCGGTCGCACCAGAAGCTTCTCGACGGGCTCCTCGCCTCGAAGGTAGGCCTTCGACAGCCCCGGCCGCTCATACGGGAGGTGAGGTTCGTCGGCGACGAGGGTGACCGATCCGGTAAAGCCCGCCTCGCGCAGGGCGAACGCCGCGGTCCCACCGGCGAGGCCCCCGCCGAGCACGACGACGCGATCGATGGCGGCACTCATCGGCCGGAACCCGTGAAGCGGTCGGGGAAGGCCGCGATGATGCCGTCCGACAGCATGTCGGCCATCTCAAGGATCTGGCCATGCACCTTGTCGTAGGCGGCGACGTCGGCCGCGTAGTCGCCGTTCAGGCGGGCGACCGCCTCCTCGAGCGTCAGGTCGAGGTGGTCGCGCATGTGGGCCTGCATCATCTCGAACGGCCAGCTCCGCGGGTTCGCGGTGGCCAGGAAGCGGGCGATCTCGTCTGCATTCGCGTACCAGCGGTCGAGCGCGTCGGCGAGGCCGGCCTGGTCGTCAGCCTTCGCCTTGGCGATGGCCTCCGCGGCGAGCGAGATGTGCTCGTTGAGGAGCGCGGTCAGAGCATCGCCGGCCTCGGCGCCATAGAAGGATCCAACCGCCGCCCCGATGTCGGCCTGGTTGCGGAAGAGACGGTCGGCAGTGACCCCGATGTCAGGCAGGTCGGTGTCGAGGGTCGCGGCGCTCACGATGTAGAGGCGCGTCCAGGTGATGTGGTCCTCCCAAAGCTTTCGCATCTCCGCCTTGAAGGCGCTGGCCGTTGGCTTGTCGTTGCGGGCGAGGACCGCCGATGAAGCGGCGGCGCCGACGATGGTGGCCGTGGCAAGGACGGCGACCACGAGGGCAAGGCGGACGAATCGGTGCATTGGTTCGGGTGCCTCCTGGCGTTCCGGAAATTCTATAATAGAGTCTTGTATGTTATAGAGGCCCATCCCGTAATGGTCAAGCGCATGCGCCAACAACCATTGGCCATAGAATGTCCGGCGTGCTGAACAACCCCATCGAGCAGGGGCTCGAGCAGCTGGCCGTCCTGGCCGAACCGCTCCGCCGCCGGCTCTACCTGCACGTAGCGGGGCAGCCGGCGCCGGTGGGCCGGGACGCCGCCGCCACGGCGCTCGGCATTGCGAGGTCCCTGGCCGCGTTCCATCTCGACCGTCTCGTCGAGGCCGGGCTGCTCGCGACGGAGTTCAAACGCCTCTCAGGACGCAGCGGGCCCGGCGCCGGGCGCCCCGCGAAGCTGTACCGGCTCGCCGACGGCGAGGTGCACGCGATCCTGCCCGAGCGTCGGTACGAGGTCGCTGCAGAGCTCTTCGCGCAGGCGCTCACATCGCCGCACAGCGGACCCGGAGCCCTCGCCGAGGCCGCCTCGTCCTACGGGGTCGAGCTCGGAACCGAAGCGCGACGGCGCGCCGGCGCGCGCGCCGGGCGCCATCAACGGCTCACGGCCCTTCGTTCCGTCCTTCGCGACGCCGGCTATGTCCCGATCGAGCAGCCCGGGGAGCTGCGGATGCTGAACTGCCCCTTCCACGAGCTCGCCCAGCGCCACCGCGAGCTGACATGCGGGATGAACCTTGCCCTTCTGCAGGGGATGCTCCTCGGCGCCAGATTGCCCGATGAGCTGGCGCGGCTCGATCAACGCCCCGGCATGTGCTGCGTGGCCATCGCCACTGGGTGACCGCCAGAGATCGCCGGGATCAGACCCAGGGCAGGTGGATCGGCAGCAGGGCGTTGAGGAGCAGGCCGACGATGAGGAGCGCGCCGGCCCGACGGGTGTGGACGAAGGCGGCGCCGACGAACCAGAGCGGCCAGCCGACGTAGGAGTGCGGCGGGACGGTGGGCTTCGGACGTGAGAAGACCTGGAGCACGCCGATAAGGCGCGGGATGCCGAGCACGACGAGCGCCACCCACGGACCGATGAATCCGACGAGGGCGGCGCCGAGGACGATCGGGTAGAAGGCGACCATGAGGGCCTGTGCGACGCGGCGGGCGCGGGCCTCTCCGAGGATGACCGGGAGCGTGCGGATCCTCTTCGCCGCATCGGCCTCGATCTTGTCGATGTGCTTCCCGAAGAGGACGGTCGTCACGAGGATCGCGTAGGGCAGCGAGGCGAGCCAGACCCAGCCCGGTAGCTCGCCGGTGGCAACGAAGAACGTGCCTCCGACCATGAGCGGCCCCCAGACGATGAAGACGCCAGGCTCGCCAAGGCCGATGTGCTTGAGCCGAATCGGCGGCGCCACATAGAAGACCGAGACGAAGAGGCCGGCCAGCGCAAACGCGATGACGAGCGGTCCCCGATGCCACGCGAGGAAAAGCATGATTGCGAGGTCGATGGCGTTGGCGATGAGGATCGCGGCGCCGAGCTGGCGCTTCGTGACCCAGCCTGACAGGATCGGGTGCGGCGCGTAGAGCGCGCGGACGTACTCGTCGGTGTCGACGCCCCCCTCCAGGTCGAAGTAGTCGTTGATCATGTTGTTCGCCGCGTGCGCGACGATGAGCCCGAGCACGGCGAGGGCCAGAAGGCCCCAATCGACGGTCACCTCGCCGGTCAGCCGGGCGGCACCGACGGCGAGCAACCCGCCGATGACCCCTGATGTCGCCGTCATGCTGAAGACGGCGGCGCGGGTGATGACGAGCCACTTGCTGATCGCGTCCGGTGGCCGCGTCATCCCCTCCGGAAGGTTGGCGGTGTTCATCACCGTGCGCCACACGGCGAACCGTTCCGCGAACGTCATTGTCGCCTCAACGTGATACTCACGCGTATCATGTTATTCCGTCGCCCGGCCGTGTCAACTCGGGGCACAGCCGCGCGCTCCGGGTTGGCGCCGGCGCTCCCCCCACCGGTCCGGCGGCGGAAGCCAATCTCGACCTGCACGACCCGGCCAATAGCGGCGGGCGCCGTATCCTTCGCGGGTGGACCTCCACATCAGCCTCGACGGTCGGCCGCACCTCACCGATGCGATCTACCGACAGCTGCGCGATGCGATCCTCGAGGGTCGGTTGAGCCCGGGCGATCGGCTGCCGCCCAGCCGCGAGCTCGCCCGGCAGCTTGCCGTCTCCCGGAGCACCGTCACCGTCGCCTACGACCGCCTCATGAGCGAGGGCTACACCGACTCGCGCGTTGGTGCGGGGACGTACGTGAGCCACGAGCTCGCGCCGAGGCCGTCGCGGACGGCGCCACGCCCCAGCGCGCTCCGATCGCGCGCGATCTGGGACAGCGTGCCCATCCCGAGGGCGTTCCGCCGCCCGGCCGAGTTTGACTTCCGCGCGGGGATCCCCGACGCCCGGCTCTTCCCGTACGACACCTGGAGGCGGCTCCAGTCGCGGGAGCTGCGCCGCTCCTCCGTCGGCAAGGGCGCGTACGGCGATCCGGCGGGTGATCCCGAGCTGCGGGCGGGCATCGCCGGGCACCTTGCGCTCGGCCGTGCGGTCCGCGCGGGGGCCGATGACGTCGTCGTCACGAACGGCACGCAGCAGGCGATCGACGTCGTCTCCCGTTCCCTGCTCGCGCCGGGTGACGTCGTCGCGGTCGAGGATCCCGGCTATCCGCCGGTCCGCCTGCTGCTCGCCTCGCTCGGCGCGCGCGTCGCCCCCGTTCCGGTCGACGACGAGGGCATGGTCGTCGCCTTGCTGCCCGACGACGCTCGCCTCGTCGTCGTGACGCCATCGCACCAGTTCCCGCTCGGCGTCGCGATGTCGCTGCGACGCCGGCTGGCGCTGATCGACTGGGCGGAGGAGCACGACGCGGCGGTCATCGAGGACGACTACGACAGCGAGTTCCGCCTCGGTGGCCGTCCGATCGAGCCGCTCCAGGGCCTCGACCCGCACGGACGGGTGATCTATGTCGGGACCTTCTCGAAGACCATGCTGGCGACGCTGCGCCTCGGGTTCGTCGTCGTGCCCGGCGCCTTGCGGCACGCGGTCCAGGCCGCGAAGTTCGTCAGCGACTGGCACACGGCGATCCCGACCCAGCGGGCGCTGGCGGCCTTCATCGGAGAGGGCTGGTTCGCACGCCACCTGCGACGCATGCCCTCGCGGCGATGGCCGCCCGACCGCCCGGCCAACCCGGCCTGATCCTCGGCTATGGGGCGATCGCCACCGAGCACATCGACGAAGGGCTCAGGAGGCTCCGCGCCGCGTTCAGCTGATGCGTAGGGTGGCCTACGGGGCTTGAACCCGTAACCTTCGGAGCCACAATCCGATGCTCTGCCAATTGAGCTAAGGCCACCACGAGCGGCCGCGCGTGGTCGCAGCGCGGCGCGCCACATCGTCGCCGATCGGC
>Ga0173483_10000629_pt1 | contig 10241 bp, 7 predicted proteins | sample NitcycUS178409R2_FD_122621 | JGI IMG/M metagenome (GOLD analysis project Ga0173483, IMG submission 122621) | Soil microbial communities from Arlington Agricultural Research Station in Wisconsin, USA - Nitrogen cycling UWRJ-S178-409R-2 (version... | ecosystem: Environmental > Terrestrial > Soil >...
TGTAGCTGAAATGTACAAACTAGCTCTAGAAGGCAAGTTGTATAGTAGATCTATTCCATAAGGCAGCAACAAAGACGATACTTCAAAATTGACTTGGTCTTACAAGGCCACCATTTTTTTATTTTTATTACGGAATAAGAATACACTTGTACCTTTAACTGAGGAACAGGTAGACTAATGGTAAACTTTAATGAGTCAGTTGAATTGGTCCCAAACTAAGTTGGCTGGACTTAACAGCAAAATTTAAAAGTGTATGTTCTGATTGTATACTTAATGACTTTACCTAAAGGATACGGTGGCGGTGGACGTGGAGGCGGCGGTGCTGGTGGTCAAAGCCGAGACGATGTTGAACGGATGATTGGCCGCAGGGTTGAAAACATGAAAGGTGTTTACATATTAGGCTTCGCATTATGTTGGGCAGCAACTGCGGGCGGAATTTATGTAGGTGTAACAGTCTATCCATGGGCATATCCGTTGCCAAGTGGCCTTTACGCGCTCTCTGTGCTTACAGTAATTGAAGCATTGGGTTTCTTCTTCATTATGAAGATCACAGGCGAAAAAACAATTCGTGCGTAATCATTTTATTTTCTATTTTTTGCATAGGTTATTTCTTAATATCCAACGTATCATGACATAATAGAAAATTATATGCTAAATTACAAGAATGCTTATGAAATAGCATGCTCAGCTACGATCGACATTCAGAATGACTAATTGCCTCCTATGTGTTATCAAAGTTAGGTTTTTTGAATAATCGATATTTATCATAATTTTGCCGTTTATCCGACAATAACGCATGAGATTAATAGACTTTCTTATATCATTAAATCCAATTCCAAGTAGAACATTGCTTCCTTTGATAAATCAAGACAGCCTTTATGATGTTTTCGGCGAACCGAAAAAGCATCGCTGTGATGGATGGCAGATATCTGAAGGCTTTTGCCTATTTTGAATTTGGTCATTTAAAGCAACATGGTAGGGTTATTAAGTGAACAAAGACGATCAATCTAGATAAAATTTTATATACAACATCATAGAGTAGGTTTTGTAATGGTCTGGCTTAGACGTACAACGCACTATCTATTCATAGTTGTAGTTGCCGTAAATAGCACTCTATTGACAATTAATGCTGGAGACTATATCTTCTACACTGACTGGGCATGGACTTCATTCGTAGTATTTTCGATTTCGCAGTCGACTATGCTTGCAGTAGGAGCAATATACTATATGCTCTTTACAGGTGTTCCAGGAACCGCTACATACTATGCAACCATCATGACCATCTATACATGGGTAGCAAAGGGTGCATGGTTTGCATTAGGATACCCAATGGATTTCGTCACAGTACCAATATGGATACCCTCAGCAATGTTGCTAGATCTAACATATTGGGCTACAAGGCGCAATAAACATGCTGCAATAATCATTGGTGGAACTCTAATTGGCCTTTCACTCCCGATGTTCAATATGATTAACTTATTGCTGATAAGAGACCCACTTGAGGTTGCATTTAAGTATCCAAGACCCACACTTCCACCCTATATGACGCCAATAGAGCCCCAGGTCGGTAAATTCTACAACAGCCCTGTAGCATTAGGTTCAGGTGCAGGAGCAGTACTAACAGTGCCAATAGCAGCACTAGGTGCAAAATTGAACACGTGGACCTATAGATGGATGGCCGCATGGAGCAAATGGGACTAAAATTCCCCAATTTTCTTTTGTTCTTCAATAGATGAAATACTTTTCTTGTTTGCTAGGAGCAATTAATAGTTATAATTTATCGAATGGGATTAATCTATATGTCATAGATACTATTACCAAACATTAGATTTATGTTTTATAACAAACTGGTGTGCGTATTAATGGCTTTGCAGGATATATCAAAAATATATAAAAATGTAAAAACGGAATAGAAGTAATAATAATAAGTGGTTTACACGTTCTATTTGTCAGCTCTAAGATCATCTAAAAGTTTGTCAAGTTTAGCAACGGGTTTATTGTGTTGATCTGAAATATCTTGTTTTGCTGGGGGGATTTCAAGATAATTAGGTATCCTACCAACGATCCTCTCTTGGTATGTCGGAATATGTTCATTCTGATAAAAAATACCTAATGGAATCTTGCTTCCCCATTCATTTGACCTTTCGATCGCCTGGCCTATCTTAGTATTTACCTCATACGGTTGGTGTACGATGCCATCGTATCCTGTTTCTTCGAGTTTGTATGTTCTTGGCATCTGCTTACCGTTTTCAGGGTTAAAATTATCTAGTCCTTGGTACCATTCCTTTGTATTAATGTCATTGTATGTTGGACAGGGTTGCAAAACGTCCAAAAAAGCTAGTCCTTTATGCTCAATTGCCTTTTTGATCAATTCCTTTAAATGCCTAACATCGTATGAATAACTCCTACCTATAAAAGTAAAACCTGCTACCAAAGCAAGAGCTATCGGATTAACAGAATTGTTCATATTTGGCTGTGACAGTGATTTTGTCTTCATTCCTAATTTTAGAGTAGGTGCAGCTTGGCCTTTAGTTAAACCGTACACAGCGTTATTGAATATTATGTAAACCATGTCTACATTTCGCCTGCCAGAGCTTATAAAATGCCCAGCACCAATCCCTAAACCGTCACCATCACCACCTACAGCCAGTACTTCCAAGTCAGGGTTACATATCTTTGCACCTTGAGCAAATGGCAAAACTCTGCCATGCAAAGTATGTATTCCATAGGTGTGGATAAAATGAGGCGTTTTACCTGAGCATCCTATTCCGGAGAATATTGTTGCGCGGTGCAAAGGCGTTTGCATTTCTGACAGAGCCATTTGGATAGCATTTAGAATACCAAAGTCTCCACAGCCAGGACACCAATCATTATGAACAGTTGTTTTATAGTCTGCCAGTTTAAGTGCCATGTTCTAATACAATTCTCCTTGGAGCATTTCCACTGATTATGTACATTAAAGCATTATAAATCTCACTTGAAGACATTGACCTTCCATTATATTTGACAATTTTATAGTTAATATGACGATTCAAATTTTGCTTTAGTAGTGATCCTAGTTGCCCTGTATAATTCATTTCGATATCTACTAAAACCGTTGTATTTTCCAACATTTTTTCTACCAGGGAGCTAGGAAATGGATGCAGCAGCCTGACATGGACAAATTTGACGTTTTTCCCTTCTGCTGCCAACTGATCTATTGCGTCTAGAATTGCACCCTTGGTAGATCCCCAGCTTACTATTGTCATGCCGCCATCAGACGATGAATCATTATGGCCATATACTATTGCTTTGTCTTCAGCCGATATCTCTTTTAAGGCAAGATCCAGCTTAGTCATTCTCTTATTCATCATTTTAATCCTATTATCTGGATCTTCTGAAATGTGACCTTCTTCAGTATGTTCATCACCAGTATTCCAAAATATTCCATTTTCTGTCCCCAGCCTTACGCGTGAAGAGATTGGATTTTCATCGAATTTGAATCGTAGATAATTTCCAGCGACCCCAGTATCACCAGCTGGGATAATATTCTCTAGTAATCTTCCTCTATCTATGTTGATTCTGTTTTGATCAAAAACTTTGCATGTCATGATGCTATTTGCAATTGCTTTATCAAGCATATGTATAACAGGCAGCTGATACTTTTCTGCGAAATTGAATGCCTTTATAGTGTCATAGAAACTTTCTTCAATATCACCGGATGCAAAAACAATTTTTGGAAACTCGCCATGTCCACAATTGATAGCAAACATTAAATCGCCCTGTTCATGTCTTGTTGGAAGACCTGTAGACGGACCTGCACGTTGATACAGTGATACCACAACTGGGACTTCATTAATTCCAGCCCAGCCCAGTGCTTCAGTCATTAAGGAAAAACCTGGTCCTGAAGTAGCAGTAGCTGAACGTACACCAGTTAATGCTCCCCCTATAGCCATAGTGATTGCAGCTATTTCGTCTTCGGTTTGTACAACTACTATAGAATCTTTTTTGCTATCGGATGTGGATTCTATTATCTGATTAGATTCTAAAAACTCGCTGTCATCACTTGCAGGAGTTATGGGGTAGTATGTCTGAAACCTACATCCTGCAGATATTTTCCCCATGGCGGAGGATTGATTCCCCTGCATAAGAATTATATCAGAAAAGGGTTGGAATTTTGTTAGTTTAAATCTAAATTCTGTGGAATTAAATCTTGATTTGACATAGTTATACGAGTAATTTGCTGCTGCAATATTAAGCTCGGCGATCTTTGGCTTTGCTCTGAAGATATGTTTGATTGCCCTAGTCAAGATTGTCATATCAAAATCTAAAACTGCCATTGATGCGGATAATGCCATTACATTGACTGTTCTTGTAAGTTTGCTTAGAGAATGGTCATTGATCTTCTCTGAAAATTCTCTTAATAGCTGAAAATAAGGGACATTGTAGAGGATCGTTCCATTATCCTTTGCATAATCTAACATTCCTTGGACAGTCAATGGCTTTTTGGCTTTTTCCAGCATATTAGTAATTTTTTTTAAAGCCTGATCATCTATAGTTGGAACTTCTTGGATAGTTGTATTAACTAAATCTTGATCATAAATTATCCCTCCACCTTTTGTTACCTTGTCTCCATGCCTAAACAATGTTTCAGCATCAAAAGAAACAAGTAAATTAATGTCATCATCATGTGAACGAATTTGCTTGTCTGAAACCCTTACTGTAAAGTAACTATGTTCACCTTTTATATTAGAGTAATACTCCCGTTTACCGAAAATATATAATCCTGCCTGTGAACAGGCTTTAGAGAAAATATTAGCGGCAGAATCAACGCCGCTTCCTTGTGCTCCTCCGATAACCCAAGTTAAAGAATTCGAGATTTTTGATTGGGTCATTATCAAGGTACTCTCCCTTTTCCTGCTTTTAATGCTTTAGAATTGAAATTAAAAGTTAGTCAAAGCTCGACTAGCCGCCAGTGGCGGCATCATATAGGCAACACTCACAGGCGTCTCTTTCGCCGCAATATGGACATGCACACATGCATGCCTCTAGCGGGTTTCCACAATTATCACAAGTAGTTCCATCTTCACTACTCACTCTTCCATTACTATCTACCAAATTATTGTAATATATTGTGTTTTCTTTAACTTATTATACTTTACACGATTACTGTCGAAGCATTGATTGTAAGCTTTCATATCCTTCTTGCAAACTTGCTTCTGTAGATAGACACTCAACTAATGATAACGTATATTCAACAACTTCTGACTAGGACATCAATAACAGGAGATAAGTTTGATATAACAAAAAAGCATCAATAAGAAAAACTAATAACTAAATACAACGTTCTAAACATTGAAATTCATGACAATATCCCTTGTTGAGACTGAACTTGATCCTAAGGGTATCAAGTTCACGAACGTTGAAAATACTCACATTGTTCGAGGAACTACTTTAGTCAAACGTGGTTTTGCTCATATGCAAAAGCATGGCGTAATTATGGATGTTACTAACGTCGAACAATCATTGATTGCAGAAGATGCTGGTGCAGTTGCAGTTATGGTTTTAGACAAATTGCCATACGATGTAAGAAAGGCAGGAGGTGTTGCCAGAACTGCCAGCATCAAGGTAATCAGTGACATCATGGATGCTGTTACTATTCCTATTATGGCAAAGTGTAGAATTGGTCATGTTTCAGAAGCCAAAGTGTTGGAATCAGCTGGAGTGGATATGATAGATGAGAGCGAGGTTTTGACTCCTGCAGATGAAGAAAGACATATTTGGAAATGGGATTATACAACACCTTTTGTGAATGGTGCAAAGAACCTTGGCGAGGCTTTGAGAAGAATCGAAGAGGGATGTGCAATGATTAGAACAAAGGGTGAGCCGGGAACTGGTAATGTCGCTGAAGCAGTTACCCATATTAAGATGGTAAATAACGAAATCCGAAGGATTCGCTCAATATATCAAGATCAAGATAACCAAGAATTAATAAAATTGGCAAGAGACTTAAAAGTTTCTTTTTCATTGGTTGAAGAAACTGCCCGCCGGGGAAGACTGCCTGTAGTAAATTTTGCCGCAGGAGGAGTTTCTACTCCTGCAGATGCAGCTTTTTTAATGAATATGGGATGTGATGGTGTATTTGTAGGATCTGGTATTTTTAAAGCAAATGATGCAGCCCAGCGTGCAAGGGCAATAGTACTCGCTACCACTTATTTTGATAACCTAAAGGTTGTCATTGAGGCGCAGAAAATGGTTGATGAGAAGAAATCTATGCTTGGACTTGATACAAAGAATCTTGAATTAAAAATGCAGGAACGGGGTCCTTCTACATGAAGGATGAAGTCACAATTGGAATATTTGGAGTTCAAGGCGATGTTGAAGAGAATATAGCCGCAACCGAAGAAGCATTAAGACATATGAAAGTAAGAGGTACTGTGGAACTTGTTCGCTATTCTGAAGAGATTGAAAAAATTGATAGTTTAATTTTGCCTGGCGGTGAAAGTACTGCGATTAGTACCCTAGCTACAATACAAGGAGGAGGAACACTCCAGACTATAAAAAGACTTGTATCTAATGGTATGCCTGTAATGGGAACTTGTGCTGGAATGATTATGCTTTCAAGACGTGCCTACGACAGAGTAATAGGAGAAACTAAACAACAACTAATGGGTAACTTGGATATTGTTGTTGAACGAAATGCGTTTGGAAGACAGAACGATTCATTTGAGGCTGATCTTGAAATACCTGCCTTTGGAAAGAATTCATTCAGAGGCATCTTTATCAGATCTCCTATCGTAAGAGAAATTGGAAACGGGGTAGATAAAATAGCTGAATTTAATAATAAAATTGTTGCAGTAAAGCAGCAAAATATTATCGGTACTGCTTTCCATCCAGAGTTGTCTGGAGATGATAGACTTCACAAATACTTTATCAGCATGGTATTGGATTTCAAGAAAAATCAGCAAAAATCGTAAAGGTGCGGGGGGTGGGATTCGAACCCACGAACCCCTGAGGGACGGGATCACCCATTTTAGATCTTAAGTCCCGCGTCTCCAATACATGTACTTATCAGCCCTATTTGGCCAGGCTCTACAACCCCCGCTTAGCGCTGCAAATCGACTTGACTTTATAGTAGATGCTGTAATTAAACCTTATAAGAGATACAAAGAGATACCTTAATGAATCCCTATATTCATGTTGAATGCTTGACTATATTTGCCTTGGTAGCTCAGCCTGGTAGAGCGTTGCCTTGGTAAGGCAAAGGTCGCGGGTCCAAGTCCCGCTCAAGGCTTTCCTATTCCATCTAAAGGAGCAGCATATTACTATTTTCACTCGAATTAGCACAGTACTTCGTCTTGAAACAAGTCTTTTCTCCACCATTACATGTAGATCAGCTTCTTGAAGAGTGTTGTTTTTTCTTTATGTCGCTGATTAATAGGTTGTGTGAGTTAGAGGGTTTGGACCAAAGCAAATAAAATATTATCATAAAATTGTGGAACCAGAAGATAAATAATCTTGCATAAGACAATGATAGATATACGAATACCTTCATGTAGAATAATAAATAGTAACTAGTGCACATTAGCTAATAATGAGCGATTGAACAAAAAAGAACATCTGAAAAGTTTATTTCTCTTATACACATAGTAGGTTTAGAGAACCATACATATGGGATCTACCTGATTCCGATCTGACATTTGTAAATCTGCTTCTATATTTCACGGTAGGATCGGAATCAGTATCTGCATTCAATTTTCTCTATCCTATTTCTACAGGATCGATCGATCGATCCTAAGAAGAATAATAGTTTGTAAAAATGTGCTTACAGTTTGAAATTTTTTCCAAATATAGAAGGTAGATCAAAAGCAAAATATCAATTTTAATTTATCAAATCTCTCAATATACAGTATAAAGACACGTGATATTCAAATTGGAGGCCACAGGATGTGAGAAACAAATTAGCTATTTTAGCCTAGGGTGATCTTCTTGATGCCTTATCACATTAGAATATATACATACATTGTTTTTCTATTCTCTTGGTAAAAGTAAGACTGTCATATAATTTCAAATATAATCTAATAGTGTCTTTTGCTCTGGCGGCTTTTTCTTGTCTATTCTAACCAAATTGGATACCTTTAATCCAACTTTCCTAACAGGCAGTGACGTATTCTTGTTCTTAGCCTTATCATCATCAAGGATGAATCTTTGTAATAATTCATCTATAACAGATACAATACTTTCTCGCTTATTTTGGAAGTAGGGAAAAGACACATCCCTTGTCTCAACTGAAAAATCTGTTCTTACTATTTTTACACCTACTGTTCTAAATTCATATCCTCTTGTTCTTATTCGCTCATAAAGATCATCGACTAAGCTATTCAAATATTTGAGCATCTTTTCTCTATCTTTTGTAGAGTGGTCTAATGTATGCTCATTACTTAGGGATATGTTATCTTCTCTTGTCATAACCGGATCATTATTATCTTGTATATTGGCCACCTGCCACATCCATAGGCCATTTTTTCTGCCAAATCTTTCTATTAATTTCTGAACATCATACTTTGCTAATTGTCCTATAGTTTTAATTCCCATTTCTTCCATTAGAATTTTCTGCGTTTTATTTCCGATCCCTGATATTCTTCCAACCTCCAAAGGTTCTAAAAATTTACTTGCATCATTAGGGTATATTATAGTCAATCCATCAGGCTTTTGAAAGTCTGAAGCTATTTTTGCAATAGATTTTGTGGACCCAACTCCAATAGAGCAAGAGAGTCTGCACTCTTCTTTTATAGCATTTTTTATTTTAATTGCATATTCTTCTATTATTGGGACATCACTAGCTTTTTTTGTGCAATCTAAGTATGCTTCGTCAATGCTTGCTTGTTCTAATACATCTGCATATCCTTCCAGTATACTCATAACTTTGTTTGAAACTTGTCTATAATATGGAATATCTACAGCTTTTAAAATGAGGTCTGGACATAATTCCAAAGCTTTAGAAAGTGACATGGCAGACCTTACACCCAGCTTTCTAGCTTCATATGAACAGGATGACACTGCACCCTTAGTAATTTTGTCATTATTATCTTGATCAGTCATTATTACAGCATGAGCTTTTCCTACTAATGATGGATCTCTTAACTCTTCACATGATGGATAAAATGAGTTCAAGTCTACATGAAATATAGCTCTTCCTGTCCATCGAGGTTGATCATAGTTTCTTTCGGGCATGCCTAATAATTGTATGATACTAGTTGCCTTTGATGGTTTATCTACAACAATGACTGCAAAATCGATGCCAGCATCAGGGTTAATTGTCTTCTTCTTATGTTCTATTTCCAGTTCTTTTTCATTTATTTTTTCTATCCATTTCTTTTCATTTTCAGTTATTCTTAGATATAGAAAATCAGTAGTAACAATAGGATACCGATGACTATCAGACCACACAAGGGCGGCATCATGCTTTTTTAATATATGATAGGTTAAATCCTGATACCATGAATAATGATCAAATTCTAAAGCTACGGAATATCCATTGTATGTACATATTCTCAATATCTCATCAAGCCATTCTCTTCCATCTTTTAGTGTTAAAGCAGTTTGATGAATAACAATAGCAAGAATTTTTTCTTTCAGAGGTGTAAGCTCCTCAAGAAAATCTTCTAAAATACATGTATGATCTACAAGGTGTTTGGAAATCTTTATGGCAAATCTAAAATTAGCAGGTGTTGACTCAGCCCACTTTTTGAACGTGAATTTGTTTAAAGTATTGGTGCTACTAAATAAATCAACTTCTACAAAATCAAATACCTTTGAATAATATGATAAATAATCTTTAGTATCTAAAGTATTAGGATAGAAGAATTTTTCATCGTTATTATTTCCTATTCCAAGCCTTCTCCATCCTGAACAGCCAACGTAATATTCCAAATTCCTTTTATAATCATATATTCACTAATTTAATTAATTGTAAGCCATGAAAATGCATAAGGGTTATTATCGTACACAGACAGACATCAAGATGCATTACCCTTATAGTAGGAACCCCACGTTTATGATAGAGTAATCGACAACTAGACGCTCTAGATGAGATTAAAAAAGAAAATAAATTGATGTCTATTGCATTATTATTTTATTATCAATAATCTTGTCTCTTTCAATTAAGCTCCGCTCGTTATTTGTCCACGGATTTCGCCATTCTGATTTTGCTGCGTGTGAACATTGGCATATGCCCCTCCGTTTTTCATAATATTGACTAA
>Ga0173483_10000632_pt1 | contig 10225 bp, 9 predicted proteins | sample NitcycUS178409R2_FD_122621 | JGI IMG/M metagenome (GOLD analysis project Ga0173483, IMG submission 122621) | Soil microbial communities from Arlington Agricultural Research Station in Wisconsin, USA - Nitrogen cycling UWRJ-S178-409R-2 (version... | ecosystem: Environmental > Terrestrial > Soil >...
CCCTGACAGTCAGACCACCATCATCACCGGATTTTCGATCAACGTCCTGAACGCACCGATCAGCTCGGCACCAAGTGCGCCGTCAACCGAACGGTGATCGCAGGACAGTGTTACGCTCATAATATGCGCGGCCTCGATCTTGCCGTGGTGCACAACTGCACGCTCCTCGGCGGTACCGACCGCGAGAATGGTCGATTGCGGCGGATTGATCACCGCGGTGAAATCCTTAATCCCATACATTCCGAGATTGGACACTGACGACGTGCCACCCTGGTATTCCTGTGGCTTGAGCTTGCGGGCACGGGCGCGCGCCGCGAGATCCCGCATCTCGTTCGAGATTGCAGACAACGATTTGCTTTCCGCACTACGGACGATCGGTGTGATCAGCCCGCCGGGCAACGCTACGGCAACGCCGATATCGGAATGCTTGTGCTTGAGCATGCCGCCTTCGGTCCAACTCACGTTCGCATCAGGAATTCGCTGGAGTGCGAGCGCGAGAGCCTTGATGACGAAGTCGTTGACCGAAAGCTTATAAGAGGGCTTGCCATCCTTATCCTTGGGGGCAGCCGCGTTGATCTCCTCACGCGCCGCCAGCAGCTTGCCGATATCGCAATCTATCGTCAGGTAAAAATGCGGAACCGTTTGAACCGAAGCCGTCAAGCGCTGGGCGATCGTTCGTCGCATACCATCGTGCGGCACGAGCTCGTACGAGCTTGGCTCATAAAGCGACAGAATTTGTTGGTCGGACATGGCAGGCGTCACGGCCACCCCTTGCGGTCCTCCGACAGCGGGCGCGCGTAATCCTTTGCCCGACTTCGCGACATCGATGTCACGCGCAATCACGCGGCCGTGCGGACCCGATCCCTGCACGCGGCCGAGATCGATGCCGGCTTCCTTCGCGAGGCGGCGTGCCAGTGGTGACGAAAAGACGCGATTGCCGTGAGCGGCTTGCGGTGACCTCTCGCCTGCGGCGGGTGCCGGTTTTTGGGCCGGCTGCGTTGGAGCGCGTGCCGTTTCTTGTCGCGGCGACGATACCGGCGCGGCTTCAACCTTTTTCTCAGATGCTTTGGCCGGCGCCGTCTTCACCGCACTTGCCGCCGCCTTCACGTCCTCTCCTTCGCCGGCCAGCACGGCGATTACCGAATTGACTGCGACGTCCTGCGTTCCCTCCGGCACCACGATCTTGGCGAGCGTGCCTTCGTCGACCGCCTCGTATTCCATCGTGGCCTTGTCGGTCTCGATCTCCGCGATCACGTCGCCGGACTTGATCTTGTCGCCTTCCTTCTTCAGCCAGCGCGCAAGATTGCCCTTCTCCATCGTAGGCGACAGCGCCGGCATGAGGATGTTGGTGGGCATCTGTTGTCCGCCGGCCTAGCCGACCCCCACTTGCGCTCGCTGGACAATCCGGCTCGGGGTCCAGCTTGTGAGCCGGCGTGCGCGCCGACCCTCGACGTTTTCGCGATCGTAATCGACCGGTTCCGCCCGCCGGTCCGCAAGCTCGGCGATTGCAGTCGCAGCCACATTCAGCGTGGCCCGCTCCTCGCCATTTCCCGAAATGACAGCCGCGACATAGGCCCCGCAGCTCCGGCAAATCAGGTAGTCGGCGGTGCGCATACCGAACCGGTAACGATTAAGTCCGTTGGCCGGAGCAGAAATTGTCAGCCTGCCGTTCGGATCCGCCACGGCCTTGGTGCCATGACGGCGGCAAAATGAGCAGCCGCAGGCGCGCAGCGGCAGGTCCGCGATAGACATCGCGGTCTCGAACACCACCTCGATCTGTCCGCAATGGCATGCGCCGCGCAAGATCATTGTCTGCCTCAGCGATAGCAAACGGCTTTCGCCGCCTCGACAATTTCGGTAACCGACGGCAGCGCAAGCTTCTCGAGGTTCGCGGCATAGGGCATCGGCACATCTTTGCCCGATACGCGTGCGACCGGTGCATCGAGATAATCGAAGGCATGCTCCATGATGCGTGCCGCGATTTCCGCGCCGACACCGCTTTGCTGCCAACCCTCTTCCACCGTTACTGCCCGGCCGGTCTTTTGCACCGACGCAATGATAGTCTCGTTGTCCATCGGCTTGAGCGTGCGCAGGTCGATGACCTCGGCGTCGATGCCGGCGCCGGCCAGCTCCTCGGCGGCCTTGAGCGCGTAGGTTATGCCCATAGACCAGGATACGATTGTCACGTCGTTGCCTGGGCGCGCGATCTTTGCCTTGCCGATCGGCAGCACGAAATCGTTGAGCTTCGGCACCGGCGAGGAATGGCCGTAGAGAATTTCGTTCTCGAGGAAAATCACCGGATTTGGATCGCGGATCGCCGCTTTCAGCAGCCCCTTCGCATCCGCGGCTGTCGACGGCGCAATCACCTTCAAGCCTGGGATGTGCGAGTACCACGCCGAATAGTCCTGGCTGTGCTGGGCAGCAACGCGCGCGGCTGCGCCATTCGGCCCCCGAAAAACGATCTGGCAGCCCATCTGACCGCCCGACATATAGAGAGTTTTCGCTGCCGAATTGATGAGCTGATCCATCGCCTGCATGGCGAAATTGAAGGTCATGAACTCGACGACTGGCTTAAGGCCTGCAAGAGCGGCGCCGATGCCAAGGCCGGCGAATCCATGTTCGGTAATCGGGGTATCGATCACACGCTTGGCGCCAAACTCCTGCAGCAACCCCTGGGTCACCTTGTACGCACCTTGATACTCGGCGACTTCTTCACCCATCACGAAGACATCTTTGTCGCGGCGCATTTCCTCCGCCATTGCGTCGCGCAGCGCCTCGCGCATGGTCATGGAGACCATCTCGGTGCCTTCCGGGATATCGGGATCATTCGCCGCTTGTGGCGCGGGTGCTTCGGGCGCCTTCGCGGATTTTGGCGCGGGCGCATCCTGTGTCTTTGCTTGTGGTTTCTGGACTTTTGCCGACGGTGCCGACTCCGCGGCTTTCTGCTGCGGCGCCGGCCTTGACGACTTGATCGCCGCCTTGTCCTCGCCTTCGCCGAGGATCACGGCAATGGGGGTGTTCACCGCGACGTCAGCCGTCCCCTCTGGGACCAGAATTTTTCCAAGAGTGCCTTCATCCGTCGCCTCGACTTCCATCGTGGCCTTGTCGGTCTCGATCTCGGCGATGACATCGCCGGACTTCACTTCATCGCCCTCTTTTTTGAGCCACTTGGCCAGATTGCCCTTCTCCATCGTGGGGGAGAGCGCGGGCATGAGCACTTCGATCGGCATGGCTTATTTTTTTCCAGGCAACAGATCAGCGGTACACATCGGTATAAAGTTCAGAAACGTCTGGCTCCGGATCGTGCGTGGCAAATTCCGCCGCCTGATTGATCAGATCGCGAACTTCGCCGTCAATTTTCTTCAGTGCATCTTCGGAGGCGAATTTCTTTTCCAGAATTCTGTGACGTGCCATGTCGATCGGGTCGTGATGGCTGCGTACTTCATCCACTTCTTCGCGCGTTCGGTATTTCGCGGGGTCCGACATCGAATGCCCGCGATATCTGTAGGTCAGCATTTCCAGAATATAGGGGCCCTTGCCGGCCCTGCACCATTCGGCAGCCTTTTCTCCAGCTGCTTTCACCGCACGTACATCCATGCCGTCGACTTGATCACCGGGAATGTTGAAAGACAATCCGCGGCGCGACAGGTTGACCTCGGCCGAAGAGCGCGTGATCGCCGTCCCCATCGCATAGCGATTGTTCTCGATCACATAGATCGCGGGCAGCTTCCACAGCTCCGCCATGTTGAAGCTTTCGTAGACCTGGCCCTGATTGGCGGCACCATCGCCGAAATACGTGATGCTGATGTTGCCGTTGCTGCGGTAGTTGTTGGCGAAAGCGAGACCGGTACCGAGCGGCACCTGCGCACCCACAATTCCGTGCCCGCCGTAGAAACCTTTCTCCACGCTGAACATGTGCATGGAGCCGCCCTTGCCTTTGGAATAGCCGTGCGCGCGCCCGGTGAGCTCGGCCATGACTCCCTTGGGATCCATGCCGGTTGCGATCATGTGACCGTGGTCGCGATAGCCCGTAATGACCTGGTCGCCGGGCTTGAGCACCATCTGCATCCCGACGACGACGGCTTCCTGGCCGATATAGAGATGGCAGAACCCGCCAATCAGCCCCATGCCGTACATCTGCCCCGCCTTCTCTTCGAAGCGACGGATGGTCAGCATGGTGCGGTAGGCGGAAAGCTCCTGTTCCTTGCTGAAATCGGCGACCGGTTTGGCGTCGGTGCTGGGACTCTTCTGGGCGACCGCCATTAGCACTCCCTGCGAAAGCGTCCGGCAGTTGTGACGGGTGTCGGTAGGCTTTCCCGATCCCCAATAGCTTAAATCTCCCGGCGGCGAAAGCGCGAGACTGCCGCGGGGAATTGCGCAAAACGCCCGGAATTTGGCTGAAAATTTCAAGGCGAGCGGTGGATAACGCCACCGGCCTTCCGCGGTTGCTAACGGGGATTGAGCAGCAGGGTAAGATCGCGCGGATCGGCGTAGCCAATCAGGGCACGCGTCCGCTCATCCAGCATGTCGGGGTCGATCCGGTCGGCGCGCAAAAGCGATACCCGGCGTTCCCACACCGCGCGTTCCGCCTTGAGCTGCATCAGATCGCCCTTCATCGCCGTGAGTTGCTGCTCGAGATCCTGTTGGGCGCGCAGTCCGTGATTGCCGGTGAAGGCGTTGGCCGCAAAATAGCCGATAAACAACGCCGCAAAGGTGTAGAGACCGAGGACGGTCAGGAATGTGCGGCGGCGGCGATGCGTAACCATGGCCCGCAACATGGGCCAAGGCCGTTAAGGCGCCTTTAATGGCGTCAGATCCTGTGCCGGATCTCGTTGAGGAAGAAGTTTCCGACGCGCTTGCCGCGGTTGCGAAGCACCTTGAGCACGCCCTGGTCGACAAAATATGTGAGCAGGATCGAATCGCGAGTTTTCACGCGGTTATGGACCGGGTCGGCCGAATGCCAGGTGTCAGTCCCGACAGCAAATGCATAGCCGCTATTCCGCGCAAAACGCATCTGCGTCCGCTTCGGCAAGGATCCATCAGGTAGTTTTTCATGGAAGATCGTGCCGATATCAGTGTTGGCATCGTCCTTCGGCAGATAGAGTTGTACCGTGATGCCCTTCCAACGCGTATCCGTGTGCGGCGTGATCAGGTAGCCCGGGATGTCACGGGTCAAAATCGGGATCGGATACATTCCGATCTTCGCAAAATTTTTGCCGAAGCGTTTCGACAACCCGGGCGCCAGACGCCGAATGAAGGCCAGCTTGACAGGTTCCGAGCAGAGCGCGCGGCCGACAATATCCCACAGCGCGCGCTTTTCCGCCGGCAAATTGCGGATGTACTCGGGGAACAGATCGATCTTGACGCGCGTATGTGTGCCATCCGCAAGATCGTGACCTTTGCTGCGGCCATGCATCGGCCGGTAATCGGATGACTCCGGCATCAGCGCGAGAAGCTGCGCGTAGATGTCGTCGGGAAACACCCTGTCAAATTCGAGATGAAAAAATGGCTTCTCGACGGCGCGTGCTCCGTCAATCGACGGCACAATAAATGCCGCCAAGCGATCCGCCGCTCGGCGGCGGTCATAGGTCGACAGGTTGGTCGTCTGATCCATCGTGCGTACCCACAGCTGATTCTGGAAGCAATTTGCGTCGAATTCACCGTCGAAGGCAAGACACCGAATGCCGCAACATCAGGCCTTCAGAACATCGCGCCCCGCGAATTTTGCCTGCGGACCGAGCTCCTCTTCGATACGTAGCAGCTGATTGTACTTTGCAGTTCGATCTGACCGCGCAAGTGAGCCAGTCTTGATCTGTCCGCAATTGGTCGCGACGGCGAGATCAGCGATGGTCGAGTCTTCGGTCTCGCCCGAACGGTGCGACATCACCGCCGTATAACCGGCCTTATGAGCCATCTCGACCGCAGCCAGCGTTTCCGTGAGCGTGCCGATCTGATTGACCTTCACCAAAATCGAGTTTGCGACGCCGTCCTTGATGCCCTTCGACAAGCGTTTCACATTCGTTACGAACAGATCGTCACCCACGAGCTGGCACTTGTTTCCGATCAGCGTGGTAAGAGTCTTCCAGCCTTCCCAGTCATCTTCCGCCATGCCGTCCTCGATGGAGATGATCGGATATTTTGCGACAAGATCGGCCAGATATTTTGCCTGATCCTGCCTCGAGCGTTTCTTTCCCTCACCCTCGTAAACATACGTGCCATCTTTGTAAAACTCGGTGGCCGCGCAATCGAGAGCAAGCATTACGTCGCCACCCGGCTTGTATCCAGACTTGGTGATCGCCTGCATGACAAAATCGAGCGTGGCTTCCGCCGACTTCAGGTTCGGCGCGAAACCACCCTCATCACCGACATTGGTGTTCAAGTTCGCCGATTTGAGCGCCCCGCGCAGCGTATGGAAAATTTCTGCGCCGGCCCGCAGCGCTTCGGCGAACGTCGACGCGCCGACCGGCATGATCATGAATTCCTGAAAATCGATCGGATTGTCGGCGTGCGCGCCACCGTTGACGATATTCATCATCGGCACGGGCAGCACGCGCGCGGCCGTGCCTCCGACATAGCGATAGAGCGGCGCGCTCGTCGCGCTAGCCGCCGCCTTGGCGGTCGCGAGCGATACACCGAGGATCGCGTTGGCACCAAGCCGGCCCTTGTTCGGCGTTCCGTCGAGTGCAATCAGCGTCTCGTCGATCTTGGTTTGAGCTTCGGCGTCCATGCCGCCGAGCGCATCGAATATCTCCCCGTTGACCGCGTCGATTGCCTTACGGACCCCCTTGCCGCCAAAACGGGCCTTATCGCCGTCGCGCAATTCGACCGCTTCGTGCGCGCCGGTCGAGGCCCCCGAAGGAACGGCGGCGCGGCCGCGCGAGCCGTTCTCCAGAACGACGTCGACTTCGACGGTCGGATTGCCGCGGCTGTCTAGGATTTCGCGGCCAATAATGTCGGTAATTGCGGTCATGGGGTGTCCGAAATTGATACGGGGCTTCTACAGGATCGACAACCCTCTTGTCATGCCCCGTCCAGAACGTGCATCCACTGGTGCACAAACCATGCAGTAAATGGCAATGGCACGGAAACGATTGCAACTCGGCCAGCGGAGCCCGATCCCGGCCTCACCCGACAAGGCTGTCCTTGATCGCGTGGCAAACCCGCATGCCGGAACGAATTATGTGGCGCGATTTACCTCGCCGGAATTCACCACTTTGTGTCCGATCACCGGGCAACCTGATTTTGCCCATCTGGTCATTGACTACGTACCTGCTCGTTTCCTTGTCGAATCGAAGTCGCTGAAACTCTATTTCAACAGCTTCCGCAATCACGGCGCTTTCCACGAAGATTGCACGGTCGCGATCGGCAAGCGACTGTTTGCGCTGCTCAAGCCGAAATGGCTGCGCATCGGCGGTTACTGGTATCCGCGTGGCGGAATGCCGATTGATGTGTTTTGGCAGGCCGGAAAACTTCCGAAAGACGTGTGGGTGCCTGATCAAGGCGTCGCGCCCTATCGTGGACGTGGCTAACCTTTCGAGGCGCTCCGCCGAAGATACAGCGCGCAGGTCCATCCGGTTGCCGCCAATGCGGCCGCTCCGGCCACGAGCACGGGCGTGATTCCGACAGTGACCAGACCGGCACCGTAGACTACGGGGCCGGCGGCCTGACCAAGAAAGAAAAACATAGAGTGCGCCGCGGTGGCCGACCCACGCGCCGATGGCGCCAGCTCCGTGACATAAACCTGGATGCATCCATGCAGCAGGTAGAAACCAAAACCCATCAGCATGAAATTCATGAACTCAACTGGCCATGGCATACCAAGCGTAATCACCAGAAGACAGGCACCCATCACCATGCCGCCCGTCGCCATCAATCTTCTCTCGCTTATGTGCGCGACAAGCCATGCGACCATCATCGTGTAGATCACGCCACCGATTCCGAAGCCGGCGATCACGACGCCGGCGATCGAGGCGCGGGGTTCACCGGCGTCTTGCAATAAGACTGCCATGTAAGGAAAAACGCCGAAAAGAAACAGCGCTTCTATAAACACTGCGCCAAAGCAATACTTCGCCAACGGATTACTGAAGACAGCACGATAGTTTGGAATGAATGTCGACAGGTCGAAACGCCCTGGCGATTCATTCATGCTGCGAAAGCCGGGCATCGCCACCGCAAGCGCGACAAGATCGATCGCTCCGGTCACGAAGAACACGCCACGCCAGCCGACGACGTCGCCAATCACGCCTGCGCCGGAGGCACCCAGCAGATTGCCCGTCATAGCCGCGAACAGCAGCCGGCCGATCGCAACCTGCCGCTGCTGCACCGGCACGCGATCGCCGGCGACCGCCAGCGCAATCGGGAAAACGCCGCCTGCTGCGATGCCCGCGATTACGCGCAGGGTCATCAGCATTTCAAAGTTCGTGGCCAGACCGCAGGCAATCGTGGCTATGCCGACGATGAGCATGCACACCGCAATGAGCCGTGTCCTGCTGAACATGTCTGCCAGCGCGCCAAGCACCGGTTGGACGAGGGCGTAAGGCAGAGTGAACCCGGTCGAGAGCAGCGCCGCCGTGGTCGGCGTGACGTTCAATCCCGCGGCGATCTGCGGAATGACGGGGTCGACAGACCGCATGAAAAGCGTCGTCGCAAAGATGACGAACGCCATGAGGTTTAGGACACGGCCCATGAAATCTGAATTCCGCGCGCGTCAGCGCTTTGCCAGCCGGTCGAACTCGACGAGCGTGCGCAATAGCGGCTCCATCTCCTTCAGGGGCATCATGTTGGGTCCATCGGACGGCGCCTTGTCGGGATCGTGATGGGTCTCGATGAATACGCCGGCGACGCCGACCGCAACCGCCGCGCGCGCGAGCACGGGTACGAACTCCCGCTCACCACCTGATTTGTCGCCCTGCCCGCCTGGCTGTTGTACCGAATGCGTGGCATCGAAGATTACGGGCGCCAGTGTCGTGCGCTTAAGAATGGGAAGCGCGCGCATGTCAGACACGAGCGTGTTGTAACCGAACGAGACCCCACGCTCCGTCACGAGAACGTTGCGATTGCCGGCGCCGGTGATCTTCCCGACAACGTTGGACATATCCCAGGGCGCAAGGAACTGCCCTTTCTTTACATTGACGACCTTGCCGGTTTTCGCGGCAGCAATCAGCAGATCTGTTTGCCGACACAGGAAGGCAGGAATCTGCAACACATCAACGGCCGACGCGACCCGCGCGCATTGCTCCGCCTCATGCACATCGGTGAGAACCGGGACTTTCAGCCTGTCGCGGATTTCGGAAAAAATCGGCAAAGCCTGATCGAGGCCGAGCCCGCGCCCTGACTTGGCGGAGGTGCGATTGGCCTTGTCGAAGGACGTCTTGTAGACGAAGCCTAGTCCGGCACGCGCCGCGATCTCCTTCAGTGCAGTCGCCATCTCCAGTGCGTGCACCTTGCTTTCCAGTGCGCACGGACCCGCGATCAAAGACAGCGGCAAATCATTGCCGAAGCGCACAGCGCCGATCGTCACGGTCGAGTTGGGCTTCTGATCCACGGTCACATCCTCGCGGCGGACCATGAAGGGACACAACGCACCGGTCAACGGGCCTTGCGCGCGGACGCTTCGAATATAAGGACTGCTCCCATGGCATCCCCCGGTCCGACCACTGTGGGATTTCCCGCGAAAATTCCTGAAATTCCAGCCTGCTCAGGCAGTGCCTCCAGCGCACCAATGTTATCCGTCGCAAAGCGAAGGGCGGCCAGCCGAGGGCTGGCGGATACATCGGGCGCCTTCACACCGAACCGACGCGTGAAGGCGTCAGGCACCAGCATGTCGATCGCCCCGCGTGGGGTCGTGATTGTGAAGCCATCATTGCTCGCGATCGGTGGCGCGCCGGCGAAGGTTTCGAAAAAATGCGCGCGGCGCTCTGGCCGTTCCGCTACAGCAACGACGCCGATAATGCCCGTCACGCCGTTGGCGTGACGCTGAAAAGCCGGGTTCCAGAAATTCTCAGGGTAATGCTGCTGGCACGTCACAAAACGGATATTGGGTGATCCTGTGGCGTCGGCAAAGGTCAGCGAAAAGGCGACCTTGATCGTGGCGCCATCGGGACGCTTGCCCTCACGCTCAAAGCGCATCGTCGGCGCGGTCAAAATGCTCGCCGCGCGAAATTCGATTTCATCCGCATGAGCGTCTTTCGATTCCAGAATCAGAACAGACAATCCCTCGCCGCGC
>Ga0173483_10000633_pt1 | contig 10223 bp, 7 predicted proteins | sample NitcycUS178409R2_FD_122621 | JGI IMG/M metagenome (GOLD analysis project Ga0173483, IMG submission 122621) | Soil microbial communities from Arlington Agricultural Research Station in Wisconsin, USA - Nitrogen cycling UWRJ-S178-409R-2 (version... | ecosystem: Environmental > Terrestrial > Soil >...
CGGATCGAGCGCGCCATGGACACGAACAAGACCTACCGCGACGTCGGGGTCATCGTCCCGAACCAGTACGACCTCCACCTCAGCCCGACGGACTACGCCGCGTTCGCGTCGTACCACGGGTCGCTGGAGGACGACCTCGCGCATGGCGTCGTGGCGCGCGCCCGCCATGAGCGCTACACGCTGGTGGCGCGACCGCGTGTCCGCATCATCTCCGACGAGGAGACCCGCCGAGGTGAGATCCGGGTGGCGGCGAACGTCGTCGACGATCGCGGGGATCGCGTCGAGGAGGCGGAACCGATGCCGGCCTCGTCCGACACGATGGTCTTCGCGCGACCCGATGGCGCCGCACCGGACTCTGCCAGGCGAGCCTACCTCCTGGTCAGCACGCGTGGCAGCCGAGCGGTCCAGTTCGACCTCGGCGGACCGCTCATCGGGATCGGGCGGGCGAGCGACAACGACGTGATCGTCGACGATCCGATGGTCAGCCGGCACCACTGCCAGCTCATGCTGCAGCACGGCGCGTACGGCTTCACCGACCTCGGGAGCCGGAACGGGTCGACGGTCAACGGGCAGCCGGTGAGCCAGATCGCCCTCGGGCCGGGCGACATCATCCGCATCGGCGACACCCAGATCGAGTTCCAGGTGCGCTCTTGACGGGTGACATCCTGCGGCTCCTGCTCCTGCTCCTCCAACTCGGGTTCGTCGCGCTCCTCTACCTGACGCTCATGCGCTTCGCCGGTTCGCTCCTCAAGGACCTCCGGAACGCCGAGCAGGCACAGATCGCCTCGCGCTCGGGAATCGGGCGGCTGTCCGTGCTCGAGTCGCCGGGGGACGAGCCGCCGGCTGGGACGACGATCGCACTCGGACCGATCAACTCGATCGGCCGCAACGTCAACAACACGATCTATGTCGAGGACGACTTCGTCAGCAGCAACCACGCCATGCTCACCTTCCGCGGCCGCAGCTGGTTCGTCGAGGACCAGGGGAGCACGAACGGGACGTACGTCAACGGTCACCGCATCGACCGTCCGGTCGCGCTGAGCTTCGGCGACGAGCTCACCATCGGCCGGGTCCGGATGCAGCTCGACCGATGACCGGCATCCGATGAGGCTGGCCTGGCGCGGGGTCGAGCTCGGCCTGCTCCTTCCCGTCCTGCTCCTCGTCCCTCTCGGCTTCGCGATCACCCACATCGCGCTCAGCGGAGCGTTCGAGGTCGGTCCGCTCGGCCTTGCCGTCGGCTACGTCGCGCTCTTCGTCGCCGCGCACCTGGTCCTCGTCGCCTTCCGGCACCGTGGTGACCAGCTGCTCCTGCCCGCCGTGGGCGCCCTGGGAGGGATGGGCATGATCATGCTCAACCGCCTCCCCCAGGACCTGGCCGGCACGAGCGGGTTCGGGCTCGATCTGGGGATGGCGGCGACCCAGCTGCTGTGGTTCGGCGTCGGGCTGGTGGCCATGCTGGCGATTGCGATCGGCCTTCGCGATGACGGGCTCCTGCGCCACTACAAGTACTCGTGGGCGGCGGTCGGCATCTTCCTCCTCGTCGCCACGCTGCTGATCGGCTACGAGGTGAACGGCGCGCGTCTCTGGATCGATCTCGGGCCGGTCAGCATCCAGCCTGGCGAGTTCCTCAAGATCGTCCTCGTCGTCTTCCTGGCCGCCTACCTCGCCGAGACGCGGACCCTGCTCACCAGCGCCCGGATGCGGATCGGATTCCTCTCGATCCCACCGCTCCCGTACTTCCTCCCCATGCTCGTGCTCTTCGCGATCGTCATGCTCATGGCGGTGCGCCTCAACGACCTCGGGACGGCGCTCCTCTTCTTCGGCATCTTCCTGACGATGCTCTTCGTCGCGACCGGGCGGCGAAGCTACGTGCTGATAGGGCTGATCCTCTTCGTCGCCGGGTCGTTCGTCGCCTACGAGCTGTTCGGCCACGTCCAGAGCCGCGTCAACGTCTGGCTCGACCCATTCGCCGATCCGCTCGGCGCCGGCTTCCAGCCCGTCAGGGCGCTCTACGCGCTCGGCCGCGGCGGCGTGTTCGGCGAGGGACTGGGACAGGGCCTCGTCACGCTCGGCGGCGGTCTCACGATCCCGTTCGTCCACACGGACTTCATCTTCACGGCGATCGCCGAGGAGCTCGGCGTGCTCGGCGCCTTCGCCCTGCTCGGTCTGGCGGCAGTCGTGGTGTTCCGCGGGCTGCGGATCGCGGCGCTGGCGCGCGACGACTTCAGCGCCCTCCTCGCGGTCGGGCTGAGCGCGAGCCTTGGGCTCCAGACGTTGATCATCATCGGCGGGAACACGAAGCTCGTGCCCCTCACCGGCATCACTCTGCCCTTCGTGAGCTACGGCGGATCGAGCGTCGTCGCCAGCTTCATCATGGTCGGCCTGCTCCTCTCGATCAGCCATCGAACGGCGATCGGGGCCGACGAGGCGGCACCGTGATCGCGACCAACGTCCGTCGGCTCGGCTTCTACCTCATGCTCGCCTTCGGCGTCGTGTCGGCCAGCGCCGTCTGGTGGCAGGTGCTCGAGGCACCGTCGCTCGCGGCGCGACCCGACAACCCCGAGGTCCTCGCCGCTCGCCGATCCCTCCCGCGGGGAACGATCTTCGATGCGACCGGCCAGGTCCTCGCCTCGTCGGAGGTGGTGGACGGCCTGAGCCGGCGAACGTATACCGACCAGGCGTTCACCCACGTCATCGGCTACGCGAGCCTCCGGTTCGGCACGACCGGGATCGAGCGCGCCTACGAGGACATCCTCGTGGGGCAGACCGATCCGAACCCGATCCGGGACCTCGTCGACGAGATCCTCGACCGCGAGCCCGAGCCACGCGACCTGACGCTGACGATCGACCGCCGGCTCCAGGACTTCGCAGCCGATCAGCTCGGCGGTGACCGTGGGGCGGTGGTGGCGCTGGATCCGTCGAGCGGGCGGATCCTGGCGATGGTGTCGAGCCCGAGCTACGACGCGACGGCGATCTCGGGCGACCCGGCGGCCGCGCAGGAGCCGATGGACGCGCTTCGCAACGACCCATCCGAGCCGCTCCTCCCCCGCGACCGGCTTGGCCTGTACGTCCCCGGATCCATCCTGAAGGTGTTCACCGCCGCCGCGGGTCTCGATGCCGGCGTCATCACGCCGGAGACGACGTTTCCCGACCAGCCCCGACAGGAGACCGAGGGCTTCGTGGTCGACGGCTTCACGATCCTCGAGCACGACCTCGGTGGCATCGCACCCGGCCTCTGGCGCCTCTCCGAGGCGCTCCAGGTGTCGAGCAACATCTTCTTCGCCCACGTTGGTCTCGAGATCGGCCAGGAGCGCTTCCTCGACTACGCGCGTCGCTTCGGCTTCTGCTCAGACTCGGTCATCGGGTCGCCTGCGCGGCCGCTGGCCGTCCGGGCGAGCCTCGTCACGCAACCCGTCGACGGCGACTGCGGCCCATTCGCCGACGACGTCGAGCTCGCGAGCGCATCGTTCGGCCAGGGCTCGACGCAGGTCACGCCCGTCCAGATGGCCCTCGTGGCGGCGACGATCGCCGGCGACGGCGTCGCCCCGGCGCCTTATGTCGTCCACGATGTGCGGGCGCACTCCGACGACGGGTCGCCGAGCGACGAGGTGCTCGAGACGTTCTCCTCCACCGGGGGCACGCGCGTCGTGAGCGCAGAAACCGCGCGCGCCGTGCGCAGCGGGATGCTCGACGCCGTGAACGGCGAGCTCGGGCGCCTCTTCGCCGGGCAGGGTGACATCACGCTCTATGGCATCACTAACGACCGCTCCGCCGGCAAGACGGGGACGGCACAGCTGGGCGGCGAGCAGGCGCCCCACTCCTGGTTCATCGGCTTCGCGCCGGCCCAGGACGGTGTGACGCCGACCATCGCGGTCGCGGTCCTCGTCGAATCCGGCGGATCAGGGTCCGGACGGGCGGCTCCCATCGGCGGCCAGGTGATGGCGGAATGGCTCCGGATGTCGGGCGCCGCGGGCGGCTGATAGGCCCCACGGACGAGCATCGATCGGAGTCGCCGCCTGGCCGCTCCTGAACCGATGGGTAACGCGCTGGGGTATTGTCTTGCGAGGATCGGGCTCCGCTGTCGGTGCCCATGGCACCGAATGGGGGAGACGAGGACACCGTGAACAACGTCCAGCAGCCGGCCGAGCGCGTGATCGCCAGCGTCGAGCGGGTGATCATCGGCAAGCACGTCGAGGTGCGGATGGCGCTCGTGGCCCTGCTCTGCGAGGGCCACATCCTCATCGAGGATGTCCCCGGCGTCGGCAAGACGATGCTCGCCAAGGCGCTCAGTCAGAGCATCGGCTGCATCTTCCGGCGCATCCAGTTCACGCCGGACCTCCTGCCATCCGATGTCACCGGCCTCTCGATCTTCAACCAGAAGACCGCCGAGTTCGAGTTCCGCCCAGGGCCGATCATGGCCCAGGTCGTCCTCGCCGACGAGATCAACCGGGCGACCCCAAAGACGCAGTCGGCGCTCCTCGAGTGCATGGAGGAGCGGCAGGCCACGATCGACGGCACCACGTATCCGATGCCGGCGCCGTTCCTGGTCATCGCCACCCAGAACCCGATCGAGTACGAGGGCACGTTCGCGCTCCCGGAGGCGCAGCTCGACCGCTTCATGCTTCGACTTCGCCTCGGCTATCCGAAGGCGATGGAGGAGCTCGTCATCCTCGACGAGCAGAAGCGACGCCACCCGCTCGAGGACGTGACCCAGGTCCTCGACCTCCCTGAGCTTCGACAGATGCAGGCGGCGATCAAGGAGGTCTACGTCGACCAGGCGGTCGCCGAGTACATCGTTCGCCTCGTCCACGCCACTCGGGAGCACCCCGACGTCTACCTGGGCGCGTCCCCGCGCGGATCGCTCAACCTGTACCGCTCGTCACAGGCGTTCGCGGCCCTCGCTGGACGCGACTACGTCATCCCGGACGACGTGAAGCAACTCGCGGTGGCCGTCCTGGCACACCGCCTCATCGTGAAGAGCCAGGCCTCGCTGCGCGAGGTCGACCCGGAGCAGATCGTGAAGGAGATCCTCGCCTCCGTGCCGGTCGCCGAGGCGGCCGCCGCGGCGGAGACGGGCCGCGCGCGGGTTTCCTGACCGATGGGGCTCTTCAGCCGCCACCTCCGGCTACTCTTCCTGGGGACGGCGCTGCTCGTCGCCGCCTTCAGCACGGGGATCGATTTCCTCTTCTTCCTCGTCTACCTGTCGGCGGCGATCTTCATCGGCTCATGGTTCTACGCACGGCGAGGCCTGAAGAGCGTCCGTGCCGACTACAGGGTCCTGAATCCGCGCACGCACGTTGGAGAGGTGCTCCAGGCGATGTACCGCGTCGAGAACCATGACCGGCTCGCGAAGCCCTGGGTCGAGCTCTGGAACGAGTCGACCCTCCCGGTCAGCCTTCCCGGGCGCGTTGTCGGCATCCCTGCGCGAGGCACCAGGCAGTGGCTGGCGAAGGTGACGCTCACACGGCGGGGCAGCTATCGGCTCGGCGCGCTGCGAGTCCGGACCGGCGACCCATTCGGGCTGTTCAGCAGCGAGATGATGGTTGGGCAGCCGACGAGCGTCGTGGTCTTCCCCGAGGTCGTGCCGCTGCCGCACTGGCGGCTGCCGCCGTCCCCGATCGACGGGACGACGCCGGTTCGACGCCGGTATGAGGCCGCAACCCCCCTCGTCAGCGGTGTTCGCCCCTACGTCCATGGTGACGCGATCAACCGCATCCACTGGCTCTCGAGCGCGCGCCACGGCGAGCTCCACGTCAAGGAGTTCGACCTCGAGCAGGCGGCCGACCTGTGGATCACGCTCGACCTCGATCGTGGCGTCCACGCCGGCGTAGGCAATGATGCGTCAGTGGAGACGGCCGTGACGATCGCGGCATCGATCGCCATGCGGACCCTCGCCGACAACCGGTCGGTGGCGATGACCGCGTCGGCGCGACGGATGCAGGTCCATCAACCCGACCGCGGGCCGCGCGTGGAGCAGAAGCTCCTTCACCTGCTCGCCAACGTCCAGGCGGACGGATCGCACCCGCTGGCGGAGGTCATCAGCGCCACGCTCCCGCAGCTGCGGCGGGGGATGACGCTGTGCATCATCACCGGCTCCACCGACCGCACGTGGGTCCGCGGCCTCTCGGCGCTCCGGCGTCGCGGCGTGGCCGCCCTCGTCATCCTGATCGATCGCGCGTCGTACATCGGGGTCGACCCGGACGACCGCTCTCGGGCCGAGCTGACCGCCGTGCGCCATGCGCTGGCGGAGTACGACATCGAGCACCGCCTCGTCCGCCGCGGCGACGAGATCTCAGAAGCGATCGGCGGGAGGGTTCGCGCCCGTGCCTAGCCTCCGCGAGCGGCTGCTCTACCCGCGTGCCGGCTGGCTGAGCCTGGGGCTCCTCGCCGTCATGGCGCTCGCCGTCGCATGGTCCGTCCAGGGTGCGCGGTGGCTCGACCAGATGGAGTTCCTCGCCCCGGTCGCGCTATGGGGCGTGCTGTTCGGCGCCCTCCTCGGGATGCTGCGGATCAGCATCGTGTTCACGCTGCCGGCGGGCGCGCTCATCGGCACGTTCGTCGTGCTGTGGACCGTCGGCGGCGAGTACTTCGTCGACCTGGACCAGGGTGGTCGCCTTCTCGCATTGCGCATGGACTTCATCGACTGGCTCGTCATCATCTTCCGCACCGGCTACCCGCCACAGATGGCGCCGTATGCGATCGGTCTCGGCGTGCTGATGTTCGCGACGGCGTTCGCCGCGGGGTACGCCGTCTACCGGCACCACCGAGTGCTAGACGCGATCCTCCTGCTCGGGGCCGCACTCATCGTCAACATGTCGGCGACCTTCACCGACCTTTTCGGCCACCTCCTCCTCTTCGTGATCGCCGCGCTGCTTCTCTGGCTGCGGGCCGCGCTGGTCGAGCGCCAGGACGGCTGGCAGCGCCGTCGGGTCAACGAGAACCTCGAGGTGCCTGCCGCCATCATGCGGACCGGCATCATCTTCGCCGCGGCGAGCGTCGGGCTGGCGTGGATCCTGACCAGCGTTGCGGTCGCGGCGCCCCTGACGAACGCGTGGCGCAGCTTCGACGGCGTCTGGACCGGCGTCCGCGACCAGTTCGAGGGCGTGTTCGGTACTCTCACGAACCCGGAGTCGCGGATCACCGGAAACAGCTTCGGACCGTCGTTCGTGGTCTCCGGGGAGTGGGTCAGCGTCGACGACGAGGCCATCGTCCTCGCGGCGCCCAACCCGTACTACCTGCGGACCGTGACCTACGACCACTACAACGGCCGCGGCTGGGAGAGCAGCGAGCTCGACCGACGGCAGGTCGCTCCAGGCGACTTCCTCTTCGACGAGCTGACGAGCGAGCGGCCGACGATCGCCGAGTCGGTCGAGATCAACCGCATCGCGGTGAAGATGCAACAGACGATCGGGCGCAACCTCTTCACCGCCGGCTCGCCGATCAAGATCTACGCCCCGAGCGTCGTACGCGAACCGAATGGTGAGCCGCTCCTGGGGGCCATCGAGCACGCGAACCCGCTGAGCCCGGGCGAGTCGTACGAGCTCGATGTCGCGATCTCGATTGCCACCGAGGCCGAGCTCGGCAGCGCCGGGGACGACTACCCAGACGAGGTCCGCGACCTCTATCTCGACACGACGGGCGTGAGCGATGAGACGCGCGCGCTCGCCGAGCAGATCACGGCCGGACTGCCGAACAACTACGAGAAGGCGAAGGCGCTCGCCCGCTACCTCCGAATCGACGACAGCTTCAGCTACTCCACGAACCCGGGCCCCGTCCCCGAGGGCACGGACCTCGTGGACTACTTCCTCTTCGACCCGGCGGCCAACCGCTCCGGCTACTGCCAGTACTACGCGAGCGCGATGGCGCTCATGGCCCGCTCGGTCGGCCTGCCGGCGCGGGTCGCGGGCGGCTTCGCGCCGGGCGAGCGGCAGGAGGACGACACCTTCCTGTACCGCGAGTCCAATGCCCACGCCTGGGTGGAGATCTACTTCCCCGGGTATGGATGGCAGATCTTCGAAGCCACGAAGTCGATCGAGCCACGCTTCGCCCGGCTCTCCGGCGAGGGCACGGTCCTCCCGCCGCCTCCGCTCCAGGGCATCGACCCGCTGCTCGACGGCGAGGTCCTGCGAGAGCGCGGCGCGGGCTCGAGCATTGCGCCCCTCGCATCCCCCGATCCCGTCGAGGGCGCCGTCGACCCGCGCAACCCGGCTGCGTCGGCCGACGACACGAATCCGCGGACCGGCAACGCCCTGATCATCGTCGTCCTCGTGGCCGGCGGCCTGCTCGTCGTCTGGCTGCGCATGCGGCAGATGCAGCGCCGGTGGCGCCTCCTCCCCGCGGGCGACCGGGCATGGCGCCAGCTCACCGCCGCCGCCGGCCGAGCCGGGGTCGGGCCACGCCCGTCGGAGACGATCTACGAGTACTCCGGATGGCTCGAGGACCAGCTCCCCAAGCACCGAGAGCCGATCCGGACGGTCGCCGACGGCAAGGTGTGGCAGGCGTACTCGGGGCGGCGCATGACCGCCACTGCCACCCAACGGCTGGATGCGGCATTGCGGCGCCTCCAGCTGCCGCTCGTCGGCCTCGCCGTGCGGCGCTGGGTCGGCCGCGTCTTCGGCCGCAACGCAAAGGCCTAGAGGGCCAGCGGCCGCCCCTCCGACTCGTCGACGTGCGTCGGCTCGCGCCCGAGGAGGTGAAGCGCATCGTTCCATCGCTCGAGCCGCCACGCCACACCGATCCGGGTCGCGACGGACACCGAGGCGTTGTCGACGTCGAAGGCTCGCGCCTCGAGGCCGCCGAGTCCGAGCAGCGCGTCGGCAAGGATGCGCAGCGTTCCGCCATGGCTCACGACGCACGTCGGCCAGTGGTCCGCCGACCGCAGCTCGGCAAGGAACTCGGCGACGCGCCGTGTCGCCGCCTCGATGGACTCGCCCCCGGGCGGTCGCCGAATGCCGGGCGCCGTCCGCCACGCCTCGTAGCGCGCCGCGTCGTCGACCTCGAGCTCGGCATGCGTCCGCCCCTCCCAGTCGCCCTGCCCGATCTCGATGAGCCGCGGGTCGCCCTCGACCGGCACATCGCAGGCCGCGCCAATCGCCTCGGCGGTCTCGCGGGCGCGACCGAGGGTCGAGGTCACGATCCTGACCGGCCGCAGCCGAGAGTCAGCCGCGAGCCGCTCGGCCACCAGCGCCGCCTCGTGGCGTCCGGCGCCGCCGAGCGGCGGGTCCCGGTGTCCCTGGAAGCGGCCTTCGCGGTTCCAGTCCGTCACGCCATGGCGCACGAGGACGAGGCGCGCCTCGGTCACGCCACGTGGATCATGCAGGGGCCGTGGCCGCCTCGAAGGCCTCGCGGCTGGCCCTACCGGCCGCCGCCGCATCGGCCGGGTGTCCGTGGTTGGGGAGCGTGCGTCCCATGACCTCGATCGCGTCGGCCATCTCGTCAATCCCGACGTCGCCCATGTGGCCGAAGCGCAGGATCCTCCCGGTCCATTTGCCCTGGCCGCCGGCGATGACGAGGCCTTGCGAGCGCATCTCGGCGTTGAACGGTCCCCACTCGATTCCGTCGGGCAGCCATGCCGCCGTCACGGTCGCGGATCGATCCTCAGGGGCGGCGACGAGCCGCAGGCCGAGCGCTTCCAGGCCGGCCGCGACGCCGGCGGCGATGGCGGCGTGGCGTCGCCACGTCCGCTCGCGGCCTTCGTCGCGCAGCCGCTGGACGCCGACCCGCAGGCCGTAGAGCACGGCGATCGCCGGCGTCCACGGCGTCTGTCCCTTCGTTGCCCAGTCCCGCGCCTCGGCGAAGCTCCAGTAGAAGCGCGGCATGCCTGCCGCCTCGGAAGCGGCCCAGCCACGCTCGCTCAGCGCGGCGATCGCGATGCCTGGAGATGCCATCCACGCCTTCTGGCTGGCACTGACGACGACGTCGACGCCCCAGCCGTCCATCTCGAATGGCATCGCCCCCAGTCCGCTGATCCCGTCGACGAGGAGAAGAGGCTCGAAGGCCGCCGAGCGCACGACCTCCGCGAGCTCGCGCAGCGGGTTGGCGACGCCCGTCGAGGTCTCGTTGTGCGTCACGAGCACTGCACGGTACGGCCCGCCGGTTGCGAGGCGGTCGCGCACCACCTCGGGATCGGCCGACGCGCCCCACTCGAAGGCGAGCGTGTCGACATCGGCGCCGAAGACCGACGCGATCTGCGCGAAGCGGTCGCCGAAGGCGCCGATGTTCAC
>Ga0173483_10000635_pt1 | contig 10216 bp, 10 predicted proteins | sample NitcycUS178409R2_FD_122621 | JGI IMG/M metagenome (GOLD analysis project Ga0173483, IMG submission 122621) | Soil microbial communities from Arlington Agricultural Research Station in Wisconsin, USA - Nitrogen cycling UWRJ-S178-409R-2 (version... | ecosystem: Environmental > Terrestrial > Soil...
CCTCCTGCGCCGCGCGGATCTCGGCGATCCCGCCGGCGCCGAGATCCAGCAGCTCGTTCAGCGCGTCCCGGTCGAACGGAGCGCGCTCGGCGGTCGCCTGCACCTCGACGAGCCGCTCGGAGCCGGTCATCACGAGGTTCAGGTCGACCTCCGCGCCCGAGTCCTCCACGTAGTCGAGATCGAGCAGCAGCTCGCCGTCGACGATCCCGAGCGAGACCGCCGCGACCGAATCCGGCAGCGCACGCGACAGACCCGCTTTCCCCAACGCGCGAGCGCCCGCCGCCCACGCGCCCGAGATCGCAGCGCAGCGCGTGCCGCCGTCGGCCTGGAGGACGTCGCAGTCGAGCCACAGCGTCCGCTCGCCGAGCGCCTCGAAGTCGAGCACCGAGCGGATAGCCCGCCCGATCAGCCTCTGGATCTCCACCGTGCGGCCCTTTTGCTTGCCCGCGCTCGCCTCGCGCTGCGTCCGCTCGCCCGTCGAGGCCGGCAGGAGCGAGTACTCCGCCGTCAGCCAGCCGCGGCCGGCGTCGCGCAACCAGCGCGGCACGCCCTCCTCGAGCGAGGCGGTGCAGAGCACCTTCGTCTTCCCCTGCGAGTAGAGCACCGACCCCATCGGCTGCTCGAGGTAGTCGACGAGGATCTCGACCGGGCGCAACTCGTTTGGCCTGCGGCCCTCTCTCACGCCGCCACCAGGTCAGCCACGGCGACGTGCTCGACCTCGCCCAACGGGAGCTGCAGGAACCGCTCGCCGAGCGAGCGGAAGGCGGCCGGGTCGCCCGTGGTCAGGAACCGATACGACCCCTCGCGCGACTCCTCGTTCTCGATCCCCTTGCGCGCGAGCGTCTCGGCCACCTCGCGCGCAGTCTCCTCGGCCGAGAAGACCAGTGTCACTCCCCGTCCGAACACGCGTTGGAAGATCGGCCGGATCAGCGGGTAGTGCGTGCAGCCGAGGATCACCGTGTCCACCTGGGCTTCCTTCAGCGGCGCGGCGTACTCGCGCACCGCCTCGGTGGTCTCGGCCGCGAAGGGATCGTCGCTCTCGATCAGCGGCACGAGCCGCGGGCAGGCGACGGGGACGAGCTCGACCCCCGCGTCCAGTGCGTGCACGAGCTCGGCGTAGCGGCCGGCCTCGATGGTCGCCTGCGTCGCCAGCAGCCCGATGCGGCGGTTACGCGTCGCCTGAACCGCAGCATGCGCCTCGGGCGTGATCACACCGACGACCGGAACCTCGAGCTCCTCCTGGAGCTGCGGCAGCGCCGCGGAGGTTGCCGCGTTGCAGGCGACGAGCACGAGCTTGACGTCCTGCGCCGCGAGGTACCCGGCGATCTCGCGCGCGAAGCCGCGAATCTCGTCTAGCGGCCGCGGCCCGTACGGCAGCCGCGCGTGGTCGCCGAGGTAGACGAAGTCCTCGTGCGACATCGTCACGAGGCACTCGTGCAGGACGGTGAGGCCGCCCACGCCCGAGTCGAAGACGCCGACCGGTCGGGAGTCCACGGCGCCGATTCTAGGCGGGTACGCTGTCGCCCCTTGGGTCGGCGGGTCGTTCTGGTGATTGGAGCAGTGGTGTTCGCGCTCTGCGCGTCCGGCCGCGCGTCCGCCGCGACACAGGAGCTGACCCTGCGTATGAACGACGGCGTCGACCTCGCGGCCACGCTGTACGAGCCCGACGCCGCGCCGCCGCCGGCCGGGTACCCGACGGTCGTTCTCTTCCACGGCCTGGCCGGGAAGCGCCAGGATCTCGCCGCGCTCGCCCAGCGACTCGACGGGCAGTTCGCGGTGCTCGCGTTCGACGCCCGCGGGCACGGCCAGTCGGGCGGGCTGACCTCGATCTCCGGCCCGCGCGAGGTCACTGATGCGCGCGCGGTCTTCCAGCAGCTCGCGGCGCGATCGGACATCGACGACGCGAAGATCGGCGCCTGGGGGATGTCGATGGGCGGCGGCACCGTCCTCCGCTCCCTCGTCGAGGGCGTGCGCTGGGCGGCGGTCGAGGTGACCGAGACGTGGACCGACCTGTACAGCGCGCTCGCGCCGCAGAACCTCGCCAAGTCGGGCGCGATCTTCCAGTTCCTGAGCTCCGTTCCGGCCAACCGGCTCGACCCCTCGGTCGCGGCGATCCGGGACGACGCGCTTGCCAGCCGCAACCTCTCGGTGCTGCGCGCGTGGGCCGACGCACGCTCGAGCCGCAAGCTCCTCTCGAACCTCCGGACGCCGCTGTTCTTCTTCCAGGGACGGCGCGACTTCGCCTTCGACGTCACCCAGGCGAAGGCCGGCTACGCGCTGGTGAAGGGGCCGAAGCGGCTTTACATCGGCGACTTCGGCCACGCGCCCTCGACCTTCCCGGGGCCGGACTTCAGCCACCTGGCCACGCTCGGGCTGCAGTGGTTCCAGCGCTACCTCGTCGGCGCCTCGCCGTCCATCGCACAGGTCGCGCTCGCGCCCAATCCGTGGCACGGCAAGCCGAGGACGTACAAGTCCCTCCCGCCCACGCGACGGCTGTCGATCGCGTTGTCGGGGACCGACCGCCTCGCGGGCGCGGGTCGCGCGCTGCGCACGAGCGGACGCTTCACCGGCCGCGCCGAGACCTTCGGCTCCGCAACGGTGCGCGTGACCGCGAAGCTCTCCGGCGGCTGGTCGCGGCTCGTGGCCGTGCTGACCGCCCAGCCACGGAAAGGCAAGGAGGTCGTCATGACAGAGGGCGGCGTCAACACGGCCGGCCTCTCGGGCACGCGCAGGCTCGCCATCCGCCTGATCGACACCGTCACCGTGATCCCGAAGGGCGCGCGCCTGCGCTTGACGCTGGCCTCGAGCTCGCTCGCGCAGAACCCCGGGAACCTGCTCTACCTGAACCTGCCGATGCCCCGAACGGCCCGCGTCACGATCGGGCCGGCGCAGCTGACGCTGCCGATCCTGCGCAAGACGGTTTCGCGGTGAGGCTCGTTGCGCTGGCGGGCCTGGCGGCCGCCGCCCTCGCGCTGCCGGCCGGAGGCGTCTCCGGCGGCACGCCGGGAGTGACCTCCAACCAGATCCTGATCGGCGGCACCGTCCCGCTGAGCGGCAACGCCTCGGCGTTCGGCACCGTCGGTCCCGGCGCGAACGCCTACTTCAAGTACGTCAACGCCCACGGCGGCGTCTACGGGCGGAAGATCAAGTACATCTGGCGTGACGACGGCTACGACCCGTCGCGGACGCTCGAGCAGACCCGCGAGCTCGTTCAGCAGGACAAGGTCTTCGCGATCTTCAACACCGTCGGCACCGAGCACAACGTCGCCATTCGCGCCTACCTGAACGCGGTCAAGGTGCCGCAGGTCTTCGGCGGCACGGGTGCGAGCATCATCGCCCGCGGCTACAAGAAGTACCCCTGGACGATGGGCTACCTGCCCAGCTTCGTCGGCGAAGGCGCCATCTACGGGCGCTACGTCGTCAAGCACCGCCCGAAGGCGCGCATCGCCGTCCTGTACGAGAACAGCGACTACGGCCGCGACCTGCTGAAAGGGCTCGAGCGAGGGCTCGGCACGAAGCGCTCGCGGATCGTCGCCAAGGCGACCTACGAGGTCACCGACAGCGACGTCAACTCGCAGATCGCGAGGCTGCGCCGCTCGAAGGCCGACACCTTCATGCTCTTCGCGCTCCCGCTGCAGGCGATCCAGTCGTTCGTCTACGCAGACAAGTTGAAGTGGCGCCCGCAGATCTTCGTCAGCGCGGTGTCGATCGAGCCACGCGTGATGGGCATCGCCCGTGCGGCCACGAACGGCAGGGCGACGAACAACGCGCTCAGCGTCGCCTTCGTCAAGGACCCGACCTCGCCCGCGTGGCGAAAGGACAAGGCAGTCGCGCTCTACCGGAAGATCATGAAGCGCTACTTCCCGGGCGGGAAGCAGGGCGACGTCTACAACTGGTACGGGATGACGGTCGCGTTCTCGATGGTGGACGCGCTCAAGCACGCCGGCCGCACCCCGACCCGCGAGAGCCTCCGCCGCGCGATGACGCACATGAACGAGAGCACCAACCCGTTTCTGCTTCCGGGGGTCACCATCAGGACCAGCCCGTCGAACTACTTCCCGATGACGAAGTCGCGGATGGTGGGCTACCGCAAGAACCTCTGGGTGCTCTTCGGCCCACTCGTGAACGCGCGCTAGCCAGCCGATACGTGTGCGTGTTAACTATTCCGGTGAGTTCGTCGCAGAACCGCCACAGGCCGCCCCAGGGGGGCCTCGAGAAAGAAGGGGTTACATGAAGCGTTCAATCCGCTTGGCACTGCTGGTGTGTGCCAGCTTCGTCGGTCTCGCGTTCGCGGGACCGGCGCTGGCGGCGTACAACCCGTCGCTCACGATCGAGCAGACGAGCTACAAGCTCGGCGCGCCGGCCACGGCCGACGTGTTCATCGCAATCGGGCAGGACGACGATCCGACCGCGAAATTCACGATCTTCTCGCCGGCCGGCTACAGCTCGAACCTGACGGCCGCCCCGGGTACGAAGATCGGATCGGTCGTCGCGATCGTGAAGGCGAAGGCGCTCGGCGGCGCGCTGCTGCCGCTCGCCGGCGACGTTCTCGTCGCGAACCCAACCGATCCCGCGATCGTCGCCGCGTCGACGAAGTGCACAGGCAAGACGACGCACAACTCGATCTGGGTCCTGAACACGAGCCTGCAGGGCCAAACGGTCGCCATTCCGGTGTTCGTCGACTCAGTCGGGCCGCTGGTCACGATGCAGGTCTGCCTGCCGTCGCCCGATATTCCCGAGGCCTCGGGCGGCGCGAAGTTCGGCGCGCAGCTCGTGCTAGCGGACTTCTCGATCCGCGGCGTCTTCACCAACGCGGGCTCGACCGGCGGTTACGAGTGGGCGGGCATCTACACGCCGTACACGCCCGGCACCGCCACGCCGAACCCGGCGGGCACGGTCGAGTGGCGGACCTATGTGGGGCTGCCCACGAGCCTGACGCTGAAGAAGGCGAAGGCCAAGCGCGGCTTCAAGCTCGTCGGCCAGCTGAAGGTCGCGGGCCTGGTTCCGACAGGCGTCCGCCTCGCCCTCTACAGCGGCAAGAAGACAAGGCCGGCCCCGAACGCCCTCTCGGGCGGCACGGGCAAGCGCATCGCGCGCAGCCCGAAGCTGCCGAGAACGGGCAAGTACTCGATTGCGCGGCCGAACGTGAAGTTCGCGACGTTCTTCCAGACGCGCTTCGAGAACTACGGGACGCAGTGCACTGGCCCGTCGCCTTCAGGCCTCCCTGTGAAATGCGGCGGCGAGGACATCGCCGCGGTCACGAGCAACCAGCTCAAGGTCCTGAAGCCGAAGAAGAAGCGGCGCTAGCTCGGTTCGAGCGGGGCCTTCTCCGGAGGGCCCCGCTCAGCGCTCCGCAGGCAGCTCGTCGTGCCGTGACCACTCGTGCCACGAGCCCGGGTAGTTGCGTGCGTCGTAGCCCGCCGCCCTGAGCGCGAGGGCAGCCAGGGCCGAGCGGGAGCCCGAGTGGCAGTAGACGACGATCTCGGCGCCCTCCGGTAGGCCGACGAGCTCGCGGATCCCCCACGGCTCGTGCGGCCGCCCGGGCGCGGCGAAGAGGCGGTCGACCTCGAGGTGGCTTGCTCCCGGGATGTGCCCCTGGCGTGGGTCGCACGGGTAGCCGCCGCGGCCGGAGAACTCCTCGTCGGTGCGGACGTCGAGGATCGTCAGGTGCTCGTCGGCGAGGCGGTCGCGCAGCTCCTCCCACGTCGGCACCGCCTCCAGCCGCGGCTCGAGGCTCGTCTTCGTCTTCTGCAGCTCGACCGCGCCCTGCTGGAGCTCGCCCGGCCAGGCGGCCACGCCTCCTGCCAGGACCGACACCCGCGGGTGCCCGGCGAGCAGCGCAGCCTGCGCGGAAGCCGAGGCGCCGACGCAGTCGCCGCGGTCGTAGAGCACGAGCCGCTCCTGGCCCGTGACGCCGTGGCGGCCAAGTCTGCGCTGCACTTCGACCGCAAACTCCTGGACCGTCTCCCGGGTCGCGAGCGGCGGCGGTGAGCCGAGCACCAGCGGGATCGACCGCGGCAGGTGCCCGCGCTGGTGGGCGTTCGGCCCGCGCACGTCGCCGACGAGGAGGTCGTCTTCGGCCAGGTGCTCCTGCAGCCACGTGGCGTCGACGAGCGGCGGGAGCTCAGACATCGGCCAGGAACTGCGCGAGCGCGGCGTTGAACTCGTCCGGCTGCTCGACGTTCGGGAGGTGACGGGCGCCCGCGAACACCCTGAAGCGGCCACGGGGCGCTCGCTGGGCCTGAGCTTGCGCCTCGTCCGGCGGGAAGAACTGGTCGCCCTCGCCGACCGCGACGAGCACCGGGCGCCCGAACGCTTCGAGCGTGTCGAGCCGGTCCTCGCGGTCGCGGATCGCGACCAGCGCGCCAACGAGTTCCTCGTTCGAGCGGGCAAGCGCCTGCTCGCGAACCGAGCTGACGGCGCCGTCGGAGGCGCTCTCGAGCAGGAGGCGCGGGCGCTGGTTCGCCCAGAGCGCCCTGGCGCCGCCGTTCTCGATCAGGGCCTTCGTGTCGGCACGGCCCGCACGCCGCTCCGGCGAGTCGGCGTCCGCGCGGGCTCCGACGAGCGCGAGAGCGCGCACACGCGACGGCTCCTGATGTGCCATTGCGAGCGCGGCGTAGCCGCCCATCGAGGCGCCCACGAGCGCGAGCTCGCCTTCCTGCTCGGCCAGGAGCGACGAAGCGATCTCGTCCATCGTCGCCCCGCGGCCGTAGAGGCTCGGTGCGGCGAGGTCGTAGCCCCCGAGCGGCTCGAGCTGCGGCCCCCACATCCGTTCGTCCAGCGGGTAGGCGTGCAGGAGGACGAGCTTCACAGGGCGGTGACGACCGCGCGTTCCTGGGCGACGGCGGGCCGAGCGGAGCAGCGCTCGACCCAGTTGGCGAGCGACGGCCCGAGCTCCAGCTCGAAACGCTCCAGGCCGCGCAGAATCCACGGCACGTAGCCGATGTCGGCCAGGCCGTAGTGGCGTCCCGTGAGCCACGGCTGCGCCTCGAGCGCGCGGTCGAGCTCGGCAAGGCGTTCGTCGAGCTGCTCGCGGCCGTCGCCGCGGCGCGCCGCGTAGTAGGCGTCGCCGAGCCGGTCGTCGAAACGCTGCAGCCAGAGCCGCCCGAGCGCGCGCTCCGCCGGGTCGGCCGGCCAGAGGGCCGGCTCCGGGTAGCGCTCCTCGAGGTACTCCATGATCACCTCGGACTCCGGGAGGACGAGCCCCTCGTCCTCCTCGTAGACGGGCACCCGGCCTAGCGAGTTCTTCTCGTAGATCAGGGCCGGCCGGTCGTCGAGGTCGATCTCGACCGCCTCGTAGGCGTTCCCCTTCTCGGCGAGCGCGATCCGCGCCCGCGCGGCGTACGGGCAGCGGTCGGCGGTGTAGAGGGTCGGCACGTTCTGACCCTACCCGCGACCGGCGCCTTCTAGACCCATCGCCTCGGCGATCTGCTGCAAGAGCTCGTCCGGCGGCGGCAGGTCCTCGGGCGACGAGGCCGTTCGCGCGGCCGCCCGCACCCGCGCCGGCTGGGCGCCGGTCAGGCGCGAGACGACCGTCGGGTTCGAGCCCAGCGCGACCACGTCGCCGGGCGGCAGCGGGGCGAAGTAGTCCGGCACCGACTGGTACTCGTCGACGATGCTGCCGCGCTCGAAGAGGGCGTAGCGGACGACCGCACCCTCCTCGACGCCGATGGCGCACACGACGGCGCCCAACGCGTTCGAGAGCTCCGACGCCAGGCGCTCGCGCGCCTGCCGGTCGCGGTCGACGAGTTCCGCGTACACGACGACCCAGCCGTTGAGCGGACCCTCGACACGGCCGCCGGAGCCGCCGAAGCGCGGCAGGTACTTGCCGAGGGCGGCGTCGACCGCGTCGTGGTCGTCGGTCTGTACGTGCAGCGACGCGTACGACTCGCCGACCTCGGGGGTGCGCTCGAGCCGCTCGAGCGGCGCGGTCAGCCGCAGCGCCCACTCGGTGAAGCCGAGACGCCGCCAGACCTCGCGGCCGATCTTGTTCCGGGTCGCGACGTCGAGCGTCATGTGCCCGATCCCCACCTCGCGCGCCCGTGCGGCAAACTCCGCGAGCAGCGCACGCGTCACGCCTTGCCGCCGGAACTCGGGCCGCACGTAGACGATGTTCACGTGCGCGTAGTCCTGCGGGTCGAGCTCGCCGAACGCGTAGCCGAGCGGCTCGCCGCCGTCGTCCTCCGCCAGCAGCACGAGCTTCCCTTCGAAGATCCTCGGCGTGACCTCGGGCGCCCGCCAGGGCCGGTCCCAGTTCTCGTTGAAGATCGCCTCGGTGAGCTCGAGCAGCGTGGGCTCGTCGGCGGGTGTCGCCTCGCGGACGTTCACGGCGCGAGCCTAGCCCCCGTGAGCAGGTAGTGGGCGGTGAGGTTTTGGAACGGGTCGAAGCGCTCGCCGAACGCCCGGATGTCAAGCGCCTCCGGGTAGAAGGCGCGCACGGCCTTGTCGAGGGCGACGTCACCGACCGGCCACGCGCGCGGGCGGGCTAGGTGTCGGGCGAGGAACCACTCGGCCGTCCACTTACCGATCCCCCGGACCGCGACCAGCCGCCGCTTGACCTCGTCGTCCGGGAGCGAGGCGAGCTCGTCCAGGTCGACCGGCTCGTCGGCCACGCCGAGCACGTACTCGGCCTTCCGGCGCGAAAAGCCGAGCGCGAACAGCTCGTCCGGCTCGGCTCGCCGAAGCCGCTCGGCCGTGGGGAAGGCGTACGCCTGTCCGACGCGGCGGCCGAAGCGCTCGATCAGCCGGTTGCGGATCGCGAACGCGGCGAAGAGCGAGACCTGCTGCGCGGTGATCGAGGTGACGAGCGTCTCGAAGGGATCGGGCGCGAGCGGCGGCCGGAAGCCGGCGAGCCTCGTCGTCAGCTCCTTCAGCACCGGGTCGCGTTGCGCCCACTCGTAGAACCCCGCGAGGTCGAACTCGAGGCCGAGCAGCTTGCCCACCACCGGCCGGGTCTCGTCGTCGAGCGGCTCGACGCGCACGCCGCCGCGAGCCGGCTCGACCCGCACCTCGCGCGCGCCGACGACGCGGTGGAGCGCGCCGTCGACCCAGAGGTTCGCCAGGTCGGGGCCGAAGGCGCGGAATCGCTCCGTCGTCAGGTCGAAGTCGAACGGCTCCGGCACCTCGAGCAGCGGCATCGGGCAACCGTACGTGCGGTACCGTCGTGGCCGTGGAGATCGAACGGATCGCCCCACACCTCTGGTGGTGGACCGCTCCGCACGCCGAGTGGAGCCCTTCCGACTTCAAGGACGGGCGGGGCTGGGAGCGCGACGTCTCGTCCTACGCGCTCGTCGACGATGGCTCGCTCGTCCTGTTCGACCCGCTCGTGCCGACCGCCGACGAAGACCGGTTCTGGGCGGCACTCGACGGCGATGTGGAGCACCACGGCCCGCCGTCGATCTTGATCAGCCTTCACTGGCACGCGCGCAGCGCGGGCGAGATCCTGGAGCGCTACGAGGGAGCGAGCGTGTGGGCCCACGAGCCCGCAGCCGGAGACGTCGCGAAGCGCGTCGCGATCACGCAGACCTTCGCCGACGGGGATCAGCTGCCTGGGGGTATCGAGGCGCTCGCGATGGGGTTCATGAACGAGGCGGCGTTCTGGCTGCCGGGCCACCGCGCGCTCGTCCTCGGCGACTCCCTGCTCGGCTACGAAGGCCGGACGGAGCTCTGCCCTCGGAGCTGGCTCGGCAAGAACGACACGTGGGAGGAGCTCGAGGCCTCGGTGCGCCGGGCGCTCGAACGCGACCCGGAGCGGCTGCTGCTCACCCACGGCGGCCCACGGCCGCGCTCAGAGCTACAGCTCTGAGGCGAGGGCGTGAAAGTCGGTCAGCGGCTCGTGCCGGACGCCGCGACCCTCGAGCCAGCGCGCCAGGCGTCCGACCGCGAAGACGCGATCGGCCGCGAGCGAGGCGCAGTAGTCGGAGTGGCTGTCGCCAGCGAAGACGACCTCGCCGTGCGGTAGGTCGCCGCGCTTGCACGGCTCGCCGCACTCGTCGCAGACCTCGGCGACGCGGAAGTGCACGCGCCAGCCGTCGGGCCTCGCGTCGACCCGGTTGGCCCGCAGCTCGACCCTGCCGAGCACGCCTTCGCGCTCGAGTACCGGCTCGATCAGCTCGTGGAACCCGGACGAGACCACCAGCGGGTGACGAGTCCGCGCCAGCTCCGCGAAGCCCGGTCGCACGCGGGTGCGTTCGACGACGAACGCGACCGCCTCCTC
>Ga0173483_10000637_pt1 | contig 10210 bp, 9 predicted proteins | sample NitcycUS178409R2_FD_122621 | JGI IMG/M metagenome (GOLD analysis project Ga0173483, IMG submission 122621) | Soil microbial communities from Arlington Agricultural Research Station in Wisconsin, USA - Nitrogen cycling UWRJ-S178-409R-2 (version... | ecosystem: Environmental > Terrestrial > Soil >...
AGAGGGACAGGCGCTCGTCGAGTATGCGCTCATCCTTGGTCTCGTCGCAGTAGTCGCGATCGGGGCGCTCACGACCCTCGGCACGAACGTGACCGCCGTCCTGAGCCAGATCGCCGCAGCGATCCCGGGCGCCTAGGCGGCCGATCGCTTGAACGCCCGTGGTCCCGCCTCCCGATGGGAGTCAACTCTCCCGACCGGGAGGCGGAACCCGGGACTTGACTGAAAGGAACTCGAACGAACGTTGAGAGCAGACGCACGCACGAAAACCGGACGTTGTTTCCGAGACGATGAGCGCGGAGTCGCGCTCGTCGAGTTCGTGCTGGTCCTCCCGCTGCTCCTGGTCATTCTTTTCGCGATGCTCGATTTCGGTCGCGTCTTCAACTACTGGATCGACTCCACCCACCTCGCGAACGAAGGTGCCCGGTGGGCAGTCGTCAACAACAACCCGAACACCTCCGGGACGCTCCAGGCCTACATCCAGCAGCAGGGCGACACGGACGAGCTGCGAAACGGTGGCACGTCGTCGGTTCCGGACCCTCTCGAGATCTGCATCGCCTTTCCGAACGGCGCCGCGGTCGGCCAGCCCGTCCACGTGACCGCAAACGTCACCTACAACTGGCTTCCGTTTCTCTCGAGCGATTGGTCGTACGAGTTCTTCGGCCACAAGCTTCCCCTTGCGAGCGAAGTGACCGGTTCCTCGACGATGCGCCTCGAAGCGCTGCCAACGAATTACTCGGCGGGATGCTCGTGATCCGGCTCGCCCACGGGCTCAGGGGAGCGTCGGACGAGCGAGGAGCCGTGCTCGTGATGGTCGTCCTCTGGCTGCCCGTCCTCCTCGTCTTCTTCATGTTCGTCGCCGACGTCGGCAACTGGTTCGTGCACAGACGACACCTGCAGATGCAGGCCGACGCCGGAGCTCTCGCCGGCGGCGGCGTTTTCCGGATTCCATGCGACGACACGCCGGTTCTCAGCGAGACGCGGGACTACTCCGGTGATCCGAGCGTGGGCTCCATCAAAAACGTCCAAATTCCGCCCACGGATGCGGCGAACGTCCACGTGCTCATCAACTCCACGTCGTATTGGAATGAGGGCGGCACCGATTTCAGCGATGGCGGGTCGCCCTGCACGACCAAGTTCGTCGACGTGAAGGCGACGGAGGTGAACCTGCCGTGGTTCATGCGCCTCGCGTTCGTGCCTGCGATCCAGGCCCACGCCCGTGTATCGCTCCTGCAGAAGACCTCGGCGTCCGGATCGCTTCCGATCGCGGTTCCGGACGTGCGCCCGCGTGACGCGGCGGCGTTCATCGTCAACGAGTCCACGGGGGCAATCCTGTCGTCGTCGAAGCTGACGAACGAAGGGCCGGCGACGATGAACGGAGTCTCGCTTACGAAATGGGACGCGACCATGCCGAACTTCGACACCTCGGTCGGCGGGGGTGTCAAGAATGTCGGGATCGTCTTCGCCCTCAGCGGCACACTGGGCTGGTCGATCTCGGGAAGCCTCTCCACGGTCTGCGCCCAGCCGCTCGTCGTCTGTTACTCCAACAACGGGTCGACCGGTCTCGTCTACATGCACGGCTACTCGCCCACCGCTGCCGGAACGGCGACGGTGCCGGTCGTGCGCAACCTCGGACTCTTCGCCGCCGGTGGTGCCCCGTGCGGCGACACCTCCTCTCCGTCATTCGTATTGAACGGCGGCTGCACGGTCGGGGTGCGCGCGCAGATCGACTGGGGGACCGGAGCGACTCCGCCGGCCGCTGCGGAGGTGAAGGTCGCGAACCTCGGCTGTCCGGGTTCGGGCAACCCGAAGGGGTGCACGATGACCTACAACACGACCGGACCAAATGCCGGCTACTGGGTCACGACGCAGTATCCGACGATTGCTAGCTTGGCCGGCCCCCAGTCGATCGACTTCAACTGGGCGACGGGCACCGGCGGCGGGAAGATCAGCGGGACGATCACGGGAGCCAGCCGAGTCTTCAGCGCCAACCCCGCGGTCACGTCGTCGGGCCCGATCCAGTTCGCGCAGGCGATCGTCGACGGCGTCATCGGCCCGTCGTCACTCACCTTCGGAACGCACACCAACGTCTCCGTTGCCATCGGTGTGGCCGGGAACCTCAAGAACGATTCGTCGTTCAACGACCCCACCCAGCTCCTGCGCGTCGCGGACCCGAGCGGAAGCCAGAACTACGCCATCGACTGCGATCCGGCTCCGCGGAACTTCAACGACGAAATCGCCACGGGCTGCCAGACGCCCTACCAGCTCAACACCGGTCAGGTGTGCCCGAACACGGTGGTGCCGCTGAACTGCGCCGCGATCGAGACCGGCGACAAGGTCGGGCAGTTGCGGCAGGGCATGAACGACCGCTTCGCGTCCTGCCCGCCGAACAACTGGACGAACCCCGGGGACCCGACGCAATTCCCGGACATCCAGCCCGGCGACCCCCGTGCTATCCCGATCATCCTCGTCCCGTTCGGATCGTTCAAAGCCTCCGGCAGCGGCTACGTGCCGGTCACGGACTTCGGGACCTTCTACGTCACGGGGTGGGACTACGTCGGCGGTGAGCCCTGTGCGGACAACGAGCCGTTCCCCGGCCCCGGGACGGATTCAAAGGGAGATCTGTGGGGTCACTTCATCAAGTACGTCGACTCGATCAACACCGGCGGAACCGGTGATGTATGCGATTTCGGCTCATTCGGCACGTGTGTTCCCGTGCTGACTCAATAAGGGAGGGAGACCAGTGCAAGCTGCGCAGAGACTTCTATCGACCCGGGGCGGGACTATCGCGGTGAGCGCCGTGGCGGCTGCGCTCGCGGCTGTCATCCTCGTCGCCTATTTGCATCGCTACCGGGACAGCGTCCGAAACTCGGGCGTCCCCGTGACGGTGCTCGTCGCCAAGGGGCTCATCGAGAAGGGGACCTCCGGCGACATCATCGCCAGCCAGGACCTCTACCAGGTGAGCACGCTTCCGAAGGGAGAGGTTGCGGACGGCGCCATCACCGATCCGGCCACGTTGAAAGGGCGCGTCACGACTGCAGACGTGTTCCCCGGCGAGCAGCTGACGGCGGCAAATGTGGAGACCGGCGGCTCGACTTCGTTGGCCAACCGAATCACCGGCGACGAACGCGCGGTGACGATTCCCATCGACGCCGCGCACGGGATGGCGGGAAACATCTCGGCCGGCGACCACGTCGACATCTACGCCGGCTTCAACGTCAAGAAGCTCAAGGCTGACGGCACACCGGACACGGCTGCCGCAGAGCGCCCCGTCCTCAAGCTCCTCGTCGCGGACGTTCTCGTCCTCGAAGCTCCGGACGAGGGCTCGAGCAGCATCGGGGCCGGTGGGACCAAAACTCAGCTCACCCTGCGGATGGGCGACCAGGATGCCGCGTCGACCGCCTTTGCAGCGGACAACGGCGTCCTCTGGGCAATCCTTCGGCCGAAGGTCAATGCCGATACGACGAGCCCCGAGATCATCTCGCTCGAAACCGTCCTCTTCGGCGTTCCCTCAGTGGCCGTCGTCAAGTCGCTAGGAGGCCACTAATGAACCAGTCAGTAAGGGCGCTCGTCGCGGTAGACGACGGCGTCGATCACGCGCTGGTGCAGTCGGCCCTGCCGGCGCACCAGCCCGAGATTCAGATCGTCGGCATCGTCGACGGCCTCGAAGAGGGGTGGTCGACGCTCCAGGAGACCCCGACCGACCTGCTCATCATCGCGTGCGCAGGCTACTCCGACCGCGTTCTCTTCCTCATCGACGGCGCGGTCAAGCAGAAGAGCGACCGTCCCGTCGTCGTCTTCATCACCGCCCCTCCGGACGGATTCGCCAGGCGGATCTTCGAGGCCGGCGCAGACGACATTCTCGTCCTTCCGATCAACTCGGACGAGGTGGGGTTCGCGCTTCAGAAGGCGATGGCGAGGAAGCAGGGGACGGCAGTCGCCACCGGCGTCGCCCTTTCGCCCATGATCGTCGTCCTCGGCCCGAAGGGCGGGACGGGGAAGACGGTGACTTCGTCGAACCTGGCGGTCAGCCTGGCGATTGCGGGGAACAAGGTCGCCGTCGTCGACCTCGACCTGCAGTTCGGCGACGTCGGCCTGTCGCTCGGCCTCGCCCCCGAGAAGACCGTCTACGACCTCGTCAAGGCGGGCGGTTCCATCGACGGCGACAAGGTAGACGGCTATCTCGCCAAGCACGTATCCGGTGTCGAGGTCCTCATGGCCCCGACACGGCCCGACCACGCAGGCGTGATCCGGACCGAATTCCTCCGTGACATCTACACCACGCTCCGTTCCACCAAGGATTACGTGATCGTGGACACGCCGCCCGGGTTTACGCCCGAGGTCATCGCGTCGATCGACAGCTCGTCGCACGTCTGCATAGTGGGAATGCTCGACTCCCTGTCGCTCAAGAACACGAAGCTGGGGCTCGACACGCTCGAGCTCATGGGCTACTCGCCCGAGAGGGTGCGCCTCGTGCTGAATCGCGCAGACAGCCGGGTGGGCATCACGCACGACGATGTTCTCGCCGTCGTCGGGCACATGCCGGACGTCTTCGTCCCGAGCGATCGCGACATCCCGCGCTCGATCAACGAGGGCATGCCGATCGTCATGGCCAAGGACAAATCCGAGGCGGCGCGCGCGTTTCGCAAGCTTGCGTCTCTCTACGAGCCGGTGAACCCAGCCTCGACCAACGGCAAGCGGCGCATTCGCCTCGTCGGGAGGAAGCACTAATGGAACTCCACGAGCGTCTCTCCACCGTTCGTCCCGCTCCGATCCCGATCGGCCGGGATCCCTTCGCGGAGGTGAAGAACCGGATCCATCTCGCCGTCATCGGCGAGCTCGGCCCCCAGCTCTTCAACGTCAGCATGGACCCGAACGCGCTTCGCGAGCGTGTTGCTGACGACATCAAGACGCATCTCGGCGATGAGCAGGGGCTTTCCCGGGACGATCGCGACCGGATCGCGGCGGAGATCGCGGACGACATCCTCGCCCACGGGCCCTTGGAGCGGCTCCTCGCGGACGACAGCGTGACGGAGATCATGGTCAACGGCCCGTACGACGTCTGGGTCGAGCGCCAGGGCCGGCTCTACGAGACGACCGTCCGCTTCACGGACGAGTCGCATCTCCGGCGCATCATCAACAAGATCGTGGCGCAGGTCGGGCGACGCGTCGACGAATCGTCGCCGATGGTGGACGCCCGTCTTCCCGACGGGAGCCGCGTGAACGCATTGATTCCTCCGCTGTCGCTCAGCGGGCCGCTGCTCACCATCCGCAAGTTCAGCAAGAAGCGCCTCGACATGAACGATCTCATCCGGCTCGGGACGCTCAGCACCGAGACCGTGGAATTCCTCCAGCGGTGCATCCTCGCGGAGCTGAACATCCTCATCTCCGGGGGCACCGGTTCGGGCAAGACGACACTGCTCAATGCGCTGTCGACCGCGATTCCGGACTCCGAGCGAATCGTGACGATCGAGGACGCTGCGGAGCTTCGCCTCAACCAGAGGCACGTCCTCCGCCTCGAAGCGCGCCCGAAGAACATCGAAGGAGAGGGCGAGATCCCCATCCGCGAGCTCGTGCGCAACTCGTTGCGAATGCGCCCCGACCGGATCATCGTCGGGGAGGTCCGCGGTTCCGAGGCTCTCGACATGCTCCAGGCAATGAACACGGGCCACGACGGCTCCCTCAGCACGGTGCACGCAAATACCGCCCGCGATGCGCTCGCGCGTATCGAGACGATGGTTCTGATGGCCGGTTACGACTTGCCCGTGCGCGCGATTCGGCAGCAGGTCGCCTCCGCGATCGACCTCATCATCCACCTCGAGAGGCTCGAGGACGGGGGACGCCGCGTCACGGCGATCACCGAGGTGCAGCGAATGGAGTCGGAGGTCATCACTCTCCAGGACATCTTCGACTTCAAGATCCGGGAGATCACGAGCGAGCGGGTCGTCGTCGGGAGCCTGCAGCCGACGGGCCTGCGGCCCACGTTCCTGTCCAAGTTCGAGAAGCGCGGGGTGACCCTGCCTGTCGGCCTGTTCATGGATGGCCGAAGTGCACGGGGAGCTATGTCGACGATGGATGGCGCGTGATGCAGCGGTGAGGTTCCGCGCTGCTTTCGTCGGGCTGGTTTCGGCCCTCGCTCTGTCCTCGACCGCCGTCGCGGCGGACGGCGTGAGCCTACGGCCGACCGGGGGGACGAACTTCCCGGACCGCGCCTACGTGCTCTCGCTCCCGACCGATACGGCGCTCGGGCCGGGCTCGATCGAGGTCCGCGAGAACGGCCAGGTGATGTCGAACGTCTCGATCGTGCCTGCCCAGGCGGCAGACAACGGCCAGTTCGGGGTGGTGCTGGTCCTGGATGCGAGCGACAGCATGAAGGGCGACGCGATCGCAAATGCCGTCATCGCGGCGCGCGCGTTCGCGGCGCACCAGCAGACCGGTCAGCTTCTGGGCGTCGTCGTCTTCAACTCGACGGCAAAGGTGCTCGTACCGCTCACGACCAACCCGGAGCTCGTCGACTCGGCGTTGGCGACGGAGCCGGCGCTAGGCCACGGGACACACATCTACGACGCGGTTGGAACCGCCGTGAGCATGCTGAAGCAAGCGGAGGTGGCTGCTCCGGCGATCATCGTCCTCTCCGACGGCGCCGACACGGGCAGCATGAAGTCTCTCGGCCAGGCGACCGCGGAGGCGCGTGATGCCGGCGTCCGGGTGTTCTCCGTCGGGCTTCGATCGGAGGCCTACAAGGCCGACGCGCTCCGCGAACTGGCGCGAACCGGCGGTGGTGAGTTCTCCGAGGCCCAAACCCCTGAGGATCTGGCCCCGATCTTCGACGCCGTTGGCGCCAAGCTGGCGAGCGAGTATCTGATTCGCTACCGCTCGCCCCAGGAGCCAAACCGCAGAGTGACAGTGGCGGTGACCGTGGAGGGCTACCCCGGTGCGGTGACCGCCGGCTATCAAACTCCGGCCGTTTCCAGCACCGGTGAGGGACCTTTCCGGCGTTCGTTGGCGGAGCGATACGTGCGGTCGACGGGGGGCATGTTCCTGACCGCGCTCATCATCGCGCTCATCTTCGCCAGCCTCGTGATGCACATCGTCAAGCCCCGCCCCCGTGACCTCAGAAAGCGCGTCGGAGAGTTCGTCTCCCTCGCGGAAACGGAAGAGGCTCGACAGGCTCAGGGAAAGAGAGATGTCTTCTACGACCGCGCCGAGCGTTCCTTCGAGGGCGCCAAATGGTGGGGTCGCTTCAAGATGAAACTCGACATCGCCCAGATCACGACTTCTCCCGTGCAGATCGTGGTCTGGACGGCCATCGGGACCTTTATCGCCGTGTACGGGCTCAGCCTGCTCGCCGGGCCGCTCGCAGGGCTGCTCGGCTTTGTCGTGCCGTTCATCGCGCGCGCGATCATCAATCGGAGGGTCGAGCGGCAGCGGCAGGCGTTCGCCGAGCAGTTGCCCGACAACCTCCAGGTTCTCGCGTCGGCACTCCGAGCCGGGCACAGCCTCGTCGGCGCACTCTCCGTCGTGGTCGACGATGCGCCCGATCCTTCACGGCGGGAGTTCAGGCGGGTGCTCGCCGACGAGCAGCTCGGCGTGTCGCTCGAGGACGCGCTCGAGGTCGTCGCAGAGAGGATGGACAGCCGTGACGTGAAGCAGGTCGCCCTCGTCGCAGCGCTCCAACACGAGACCGGCGGTAACACCGCCGAGGTGCTCGACCGCGTCGCCGAGACCGTCCGCGAGCGATTCGAGCTCCGGCGCCTCGTCCGAACGCTGACGGCACAGGGACGGATGTCGCGGTGGGTTCTGACGAGCCTGCCGATCCTCCTGCTCGTCGTCATCACCCTGCTCAATCCGAGGTACGTCTCACCGCTCTACTCCCACAGCACGGGCCGGGTTCTCCTCGTCGCCGCCGCGGTGATGGTTGCGGGAGGCTCACTCGTGATCCGTCGAATCATCAACATCAAGGTCTAGGAGCCCCGCGTGCTGATCCTTCTCATCGGACTTTTCTTGGCGGGTGCTTCGGTCTATCTCGTCGCTCGGGCGGTCGCCATGCCGAGGATGCGAACCGCCGAGACGATTGCCCAGATCGACGCCTATGGGTACTCGCGGTCGCAGGGAGACGAGGATGGCCCGTCGGTGATGAAGGGAGCGCTCGACGACATCGCCGGCGCAGTCGGCGGCGTGATCGCTGGGCGGTTCAGCTCTCTTCGCGAGACCGAGCTTCGCAATCGTCTGATGGCGGCCGGTCTCTACACGACCGCGCCGAGAAAATTCATCGGCTATCAGACTCTCGCCGCGATCACCTTCCCGGCGGCCTGGATCTGGCTCGCCAAGACGTCGGGTCTCAACGGAGCGATCGTCGTAGCCGGATTCGCGCTGGCGATCTTCCTCGGGTGGAGAGCGCCGATGACGATCGTCGACCGCAGGGCCCGGCGCCGACTCGAGGACATCGACTACGAGCTCCCGGAGCTCGTCGACATCCTCGTGGTCACGGTGGAAGCCGGTCTCGGTTTTGCCGGGTCCTTGCAGATTGCGTCCGAGCGGATCGAGGGGGCTCTCGGAGACGAGCTTCGACTCGCTCTTCAGCAGCAGAACATGGGCCTCACGACCGAGGAGGCGCTCCGCCAGATGCTCGAGCGGGCAGACACCCCGGCCGTCAGGTCGTTCGTGCGGGCGGTGACCCAGGGAGAGTCGCTCGGCGTCTCCATCGGCGACATCCTGCGGTCGCTTGCCAACGAAATGCGAAAGCGGCGGAAGTCGGCGGCCGAGGAACGCGCGCAAAAGGCACCGATCAAGATCCTCTTCCCGCTCGTCTTCATGATCTTCCCGGCCATGTTCGTGATCCTCCTCGGGCCGGCGATCTTCAGCTTCCTGGACGCGCTGGCAGGACGTTGAGCCGCCTCGCGGTCACCGCTCTCTTCGTCGGCGCCGCGGTTGTCACGGCCGCGGCCGCCTACGACCATCTGGTCACGGCCGTGACGGATTCCAGCGCCCGCACCTGGGCGCTCGCGGGCTACTGGATCCTGAGGGCGGCGGTCGTCGCCGCTTTTTCCTTCTTCGTGGCCGTCCGCGCAGACCCGCGTACGCACGCCCGGTCGCCGATCGCTTTCATCTCGACGGGAGCCGCGCTAGGTGCGATGATCTTGCTCAGACAGCCCGCGCCCGACACGGACACGGGGCTCGTCCTGCTTGGCGACACGGTCGCGCTGGCGAGCTACATCTGGCTCGTCGTCGCGGTTCTCTATCTCGGACGCTGTTTCGGACTTCTGCCCGAGGCGCGCGGGCTCGTCACCCGCGGCCCCTACCGGCTCGTTCGACATCCGGTCTACCTGGGGGAATTCGGAGCTGTCGTCGGCTTCCTGATCGGCGCTCCCAGTGCCTGGAATCTCGGCGCCGCGGCGATGTTCGTCGCCGCCCAGGCCATCCGGATGAGGCTCGAGGAACTCGCTCTCGGGCGTGAGTTCCCCGAATACGCGGCGTATGCCGTCGCCACTCCGAGGCTCCTGCCTCGAATCCAGCGCCCATCGACGCAGGCAGTCGCGGGCTCGCGCGTCCCGTTCTAGCGGAAGGCATGGTGATGTGGGCCGCGCCTCCGGCGCGGTCGCGTCCTGGACCGGTCACTATCGAAGGTAGTGTGGGGACCCCGACCTCCGGGTAGTGTAGGTTCGACAGTTAGCGGCCGATACAACTCGGATGCAGCGCGGTGGGGTGACCCAATGACAGTTTCTGAGTTCTTGATCGCACTCACTCTCGGCGCAGCGGCGTTGGCGCTCTGGATCAACTTTCGCTTCCCGGGAATCGCGCCGGCCGAGTTCAAGACGGCTGTGCTTCACGTTGCGGCTGCCCTCGTCGTTGGCCAGGCGCTTGTGCCCTTGCTGCATGCGGCCATGCCCGCAATGAGCCCAATTGCCCAGGCGCTCATCATGACGTTCCTCATCGGGCTCCCCGCGCTCGTCTACTCCCTGCTTTCGTCGATCTGGATCATCCGGCTCACGCAGGCCGCGTTCCGCCGCTAGTCGAGCGCGGCGACTAGACGGCGACCGCGCGCCCACGCGCCGGCGAGGGACGAACGGGCGTCGGCGCGGAGGATCGGAGCTCCGTGTCGCCGTGCCAGTGGGCCACGCTCGCAGTCCAGGTCTGCCGGGAGTGGTATTCGCACACCTGGTAGTACTGCCCGTCGGCCGCCCGCACATCCCGGGTTGCCGTGCGGTCGCAG
>Ga0173483_10000638_pt1 | contig 10210 bp, 10 predicted proteins | sample NitcycUS178409R2_FD_122621 | JGI IMG/M metagenome (GOLD analysis project Ga0173483, IMG submission 122621) | Soil microbial communities from Arlington Agricultural Research Station in Wisconsin, USA - Nitrogen cycling UWRJ-S178-409R-2 (version... | ecosystem: Environmental > Terrestrial > Soil...
CACCTGAATCCCGATATGGTCCGCTCCCGCCTCCAGATGTGCGCGCAGACCCGCAGCGACGCTGTCGGAAGAGCCGTGCAGCACCAGAGCGTCGATGAGACGGTCGCTGCCGCCGCCCTCGAAGTCAGCGTCGGTGTATCCGTAGCGCCGGAAGTTGTTGGTGTAGTTCGTTAGTTTCAAATAGGGATCGGACACGAACGCGCGACCGACCGTCCGCGCAGCGTCCAGCTCAGCTCCCACGACGACGGTCTGCTCGGGTGCGATCACGACATCCGGCCCGAGCATTCGGCGGGCCTCGCGGGTGTGATCGGGGATCACGAGATAGGGGTGGGTGCCCAGCGTTCGGGCAGCGGCCAGCCGGAGGGCCCGGGGGCCCAGTGCGGCCAGGATCCGGCGATCGGGCAGGACGCCGCCGGCATCGAGGTGGTCCAGGTAGTCGACCATGGTGGCGTAGGGCCGCCGGTAGGCGGAGTTGGCCTCGGGGTGCCCGATCCCGACACCGAGCAGCACCCGGTCGCCATACCGTGAGGTGATTCGCCGGTACGACTCCGCGACCTCGTCGGCGTCGTTGGTCCACATGTTCACGATCGCCGTGGCCACCACGATGGTCGAGGTGGCCCGCAGGATTTGCTCGACCACACCAAGATCGGCCACCGACGCCGGCCCGAACCCCAACCACGCGACCGGGTAGCCCAGCGTTTCGGCTTCGACCGCGAATTCCGTGCGCGCCTCGTCGCCGTACCCGGGATGAAACCAAGCCCCGATCCGGCCCAGCCGTGAACTCCATCCCGCGCTCATGACGTCACCGCGGTGGGCACGATCTCCAGGCCCCCGATCAGGTCGCCACGCAGGGTGAAGCGATTGGTCAGATCCACCTGGCCGCCGGGAAAGTTGCCCTCCAGATGGGTGTACACCTCACGGCGTTGTCCTCCGTCAAGCTCGCCGAGCGCTTGCGACCCGATGATCGCGACGGTGTACTCGTAAGCGGTGGCGACGTTTTCGCGCCACTGCCGAATCGCGTCCGCGCCACGCCAGTGCCGGTCCTCATCGAGCACGACGGCGTCCTCGGTGAAACACGCGACGATGGCGTCGATGGCGTCGCGGTCGGACGCGGCCAGATAATTCGACACCACCGGCGGCAGCGATCCTGACGCGGCCGAGTCATCCAGACCTGTGTTCATGGGAACCCTCCTCGCATTGACTGCTAGAATAGAAGCTAGTCACTTCTAAATTAGAAGTTAGCAGCTTCAAAAGTAGCAGTCAATCGGAGGTACGGCGCGACATGGCTGAGAGGATCAGACTCGAGGATCGGGAGTGCCCGCTGTCGGCCACCCTCGGCCTGGTCGGCGAATGGTGGACGCTGCTCATCCTTCATGACGCGTTCGACGGCTACACCCGCTTCGACCAGTTCCAGGACAACCTGGGCATTTCATCAAGCCTGCTGACCAGCCGACTCAAGCGCCTGGTCGACGTCGGCTTGCTCGAACGGCGCCAGTACCAAACGAAGCCGGTCCGACATGAGTACGTGCTGACCGAACTCGGCCGTTCCCTGCGGCCCGTGATTGTCGCTCTCGCCGCGTGGGGCAACGCGCGCCTGGACCCGAGCCAGCGCAGCATGGTGCTCATCGACAGCGAAACCGGAGTCGAAGCCGAGCCGATTCTGGTCGACCGCACCAGCGGACGACGCGTAGACGGACCGGACTTCATCTTCACCGCCGGTCCCGCTGCCAGCGAGCCGTTCCGGGACCGCTACGCCGGCCGCCCCACCCCGGCATCCGCCCCTCGGGACTCGTCGGATACAGGACGGCGCCGCGAAACCCAGGGACTCGACGAGCACTGATTGAACCGTCGTGGCTTCGACGATCCCGGTGCCGAGTTCCGGGGGTGGCGCAGGCGCGTCACCGGCCACGGCGACTCCACCACCGTCCGCGATGAAATCGTGCAGTACGAGGACTGGGTCGCCCGCGGCAGTTGAGGGCCGACACCAACACCGTGACGGTGGTCCCCCCGATCACCCCGCACCCCCAACCGCAGTGCGGCGTCGGCGGCAGCAGCCATTGCGCAGAAACCGCACCCACAACAGCGGTGACACGGCCGTGAGAATTTGCGCCACTTGGTGACATCTAGGTGACATCAGTATTGAGACGGTGACACGGATTTTGAGAACGTACAAATTTTTTGTTTCTTTTATTATTTGTAGCTTCTCAAGATCTGCGTCCGTTCACAGTCGCTGAACTGCGCTAGTGCACCCTGTCTCATGCGATGTCCACTGCGATTCGTCTCATCCAAATGTCCAATTTCAAGACGTGGCCTTGGCGTCGACTCCCCAGCATGGTCGTCCGGCTGGGCGTCGAGCAGCGCTACCGACAGGTCATATCCGGTGAGTTCGCGGGCGATGGCTGACCCGACGATTCCGGCGCCGATGACGACGACGTCGTAGGGGGACGGGGTGTTGTCGATGTCTCCTCGATGGTGTAGGTGGTGTCGGCGAGTTTGCGCCAGGCCGACGAGAACTCTCCGAGAACCGTACAGTTGTGCACGATTCCACGGTCGAACGCGCCTACCTCGGCCGACAGTGGTGGTGACCGATTGCGGACCCGGTGATTGTGGTTACCGGTGCCGGGTGCGTGTGGTGGCGGCGGTGGCGAGTTGGGTGGCGGCGATGATGCCGGCCAGGCCGAGGAATCCGAACGGCAGCGCGGCGGCGGCGGCGATGGCTCCGACGATCAGTGGTCCTGCGGCGTCGCCGCATTCACGGCCGATTTCGGCCGCGCCCATGGTTTGTCCGAGATGCTGCTCAGCGGTGGCACGGGCGAGCATGGTGAATGCCAGCGGTGTGATGATGCCAGCGCCCGCGCCGATCACGACTGCGGTACGAGGATGCCGGGCAGGCCGGGTAGTGGGGCCAGGGCCAAGCCGAGCGCGGTCAGCGTGGTTCTCGCGCCGATACCCGTAGTGGTGGTGAGTCTTTCGGCGTCCAGCGCACGCCCGGCCAGGGGCTGGACGATGGCGGTCGTCAGCGCCAGCACGGACACGACCGCACCGGTGAGCGCGGGCGAAAGCCCGGCGTGGGTACCAGAGGCCGGCAAGAACCTGAGCCCCACTGACAGCGCGGCTGTCGCGGCGGCCAGCGCGAGGGTGGGCATGACGAAGGTGGTGTCGGTGAAACGACGCACCGTGTCGAGCAGGGTTTGTCGTTCCGTGGCGCGGGTGTCACGGCGGGAACCACGACGATCGCCCACAGCGCTACCGCCAGGGCGAGGACGGTCATCACGGTGAACAGGGTGGCCAGGCCGCCGGCGGTGACGATGAGCCCGCCCAGCAGCGGGCCGAGGGTGTATCCGAGGGATTTGTAGAACCCGTAGGAACCGAACGCGCGGCCGTGCGCGTGCCGGGCTGTCAGTCGGGCCACCAGCGCGGAGGCGGCCGGGGAGAACGCGGCCGCGCCGACGCCCTGTCCGAACCCGGCCGCCCATAACCAGCCGATGTCGTCGGCGATCGCGAAACCGGCAGAGGCGCAGGCGAATACGACCAAGCCTGCGATAAGCACGGGGTCGGGCGCCGATCCGGTCGGCCAGCGTGCCGAATACGGGTTTGAGCACGACTTCGGCGCCGTCGTAGATCGCCTAGCGCGCCCAGTGTCAGCAGTTATGCCGCGGTGGCGGTGGAGGCTGCCTCCGCAATCCCCAGGATTTATCCGATTTCGGAGGCAGCCGAACACCTCCTCGAAACCGACCTCATGCCACGGCCCGGCGAGAGTTAATGCTGCGTTGAGCCCGTCGTAGCGACGTGGCCGCCACGTGCGCCAGTTGTGGTGTCACAGAGATCGCAGCGGTTACGTAGTCACCGACGGGCATGGCAAGGGGTACGTCCGGCCGTGCACCGCACGGATCGGGGCCGGATGCCACGCGAAGGCCCATGCAACTGGGGCGGTTTCCGCTTCCGCGCCGTGAGGTCTTATTGCGCGCGCACTATCGAAGCGACGGTGGCGGTTCCCCACTGTGCTCCCCCGTGGGAATCGCTCTGCCGAGGCGACCAGGCGTTGGGTATCTCGGTCAGCGACGCGACCGCCTTTGCCGTAGCGACGAAGTCGCGCGCCACAGGGGAGTCCACGTCCGTGCGCCACGCGATCGCCAACACCGTGGGTGGAATGTCGGGAACCGGAATGAACGACAGGCCAGGGCGCCCGTAGTACCGCTGCGTCGATGCCTGAGAGAAGGCGACGCCGCGCTCGGACAGGATCGCCTCGAAACACTCGTCGACAGTGGCCACTTCGGCCCCGAGCCGCACGGGTTCACCCTTGCGGGCGTCGGTGGCCAGCCAGAAGTTTCGCCACGTCTCCGGCGCTCGGCGGGCCACGAACGGTTGGTCGAGGACCTGCTCGACGCTCATCTGCTTCTCACCGGCAAGCGGTGAACTCGACGACACCACCAGCAGCCGCGACTCGACGAACAGCATCTCCAGGCCCAACCAGTCCTGCACGAGGATGGGCGGGCGCACGAACGCGACGTCGACCGATCCGTCGGCCAGTCCGACGTAGGGGTCGGTGAAGTCGTGGGACCGCATCTCGACCTCGACGTCGGGATGCAGGTCGTGGAAGGAGTTGAGGATTTGCGGCGTGAGTTCGGCTGCGGCGTTGGCCTGGAATCCGACGACCAGGCGCATGTGCGGTTCACCCCGGCCGACGCGGCGGGTGATGCCTGCGATCCGCTCGGCATCGATCAGCAGTTTGCGGCTTCCGTCGAGTAGGACCTCGCCCGCGGGCGTGAGCTCGACGTGTCGGCTGCTGCGGACGAACAGTGGTGTGCCCAGGGTGTGTTCCAACTTGCGGATCTGCACGCTCAGCGATGGCTGCGCGATGTGCAGCCGAGACGCGGCGCGCCCGAAGTGGAGCTCCTCCGCCACGGCGACGAAGTAGCTCAGCAGCCGCAGATCGAGCTGAGGCAACACTCCTTGAGGCTAGCTGACCAGCGCAAACGACACCATTAGTTGTTGCCTATCGGTCGGTTGTCGACAGGTATTGGACGTACCGCCCCGCCCGACGTGTGATTGACGTCATACCAATCGCCACCACCGAAGGGAAGTTTCATGACGCTCAGCACCGCCGCGCCACCCGTCGCCGAGTGGGTCACCGCGCTCACCGAGGCCAACAACACCGATCCCGAAATCTCCGCGCACGGCAAGTACTTCACCTGCTCGTACCTCCTCGATATGGAGACGCACACCTTCGTCGTCCAGGTCGACCGCGGCAAGATCGTCGACATCGCCGTCGACCCAGGGCCGCTGGACGTGTCCTACCAGTTCGCCATCAAGGCGAGTGCGAACACCTGGCGCAACTTCGGGGTTCCAGTGCCCGCCCCGATGTACCACGGGATCTGGGCCGCCAGCTTCCAGCGGGACATGAAGCTCGAGGGCGACGTCCTGGTGCTGATGCAGAACCTGCGGTGCGTCACCCGCCAGATCGAACTGCTGCGCGCCGTCAGCGTGCCCGTCTAAGTAACTGTCTACCAACGCCTTTCCCTCAACTTAGGAGCACATACACAGATGAGCAAGATCTCCCCCGTCACCGGGCACTACGTCGACGTCGACGTCGACGGTCTGCAGTACAGGGTCTTCTACCTCGAGAACGGCACCGGCCAACCACTGGTCTGCCAGCACACGGCCGGCTGCCACAACCACCAGTGGCGCGGGCTTCTCGAAGACGAGGAGATCACCAAGGACTACCGCGTCATCGCCTACGACCTGCCCCGCCACGGCAAGTCCGATCCGCCAGAGAACACCGAGTGGTGGACCGAGGAGTACCAACTGTCGGCCGACCACTACGCGAACTTTATCGTGGCGCTCGTCGATGCCCTTGAACTGGAGAACCCGATCTTCATGGGCTCCTCGTTCGGCGGCAACATCGCCTTGCAGCTGGCCCTGCGCCATCCCGAACGTTTCGCGGGGGTCATCCCCGTTGAGGGCGCAGACTACTCGCCGGGGTTCTACCTCGACTGGTGGCAGCACCCGCACGCCAACGCCGCGCAGGTCTGCGCCAGCGGTGTCTGGGATCTGATGGCTCCGCAGTCTCCGGACGCCGACCGCTGGAAGACCTGGTTCTACTACAGCCAGGGCTCGGAAGCCTTCAAGGGCGACCTGTACTTCTACTCCGTCGACCACGACCTGCGGGACAAGCTCTCGGAGATCGACGGCGACCAGTGCCCGGTGGTCATGCTGACCGGTGACTACGACTACCTCACCACCCCCAGTGACAGCGCCCGCACCGCGTCGCAGATCCGCAACGCCGCCTTCATCGAGATGAAGGACATCGGCCACTTCCCGATGAGTGAGAACCATCCGGTCTTCCGGACATATCTCATCGAGGCGCTGGCCACGCTGCAGGGCAAGGCTCAAGCGCTGACGCCGACGAGCTGATCCTTCGATCGCGCCGAGCCGGTCGCTCGTAGGGGTGGCCGGCCGGGTGCGACGGAAGGACGCAGACGAAGGACGTCGCCGGTCGGTCACCGGGCCCCGGTCGTTAGTAAATTCCGCACGACATGCGATAGACGTCCGACACATGGCGATGCCACCATCAGGCGAGAGCAAAAGCTGCTGCGTGGCCGGGCCACATGATGCGATTCAAAGGAGATCAAAATGAGCGTTCCCTACGTGCTGTGCATTGCTACGAACGCCGCAGAGATCGGCCCGAACAGGCGGCACACGGGGTTCTTCTTCCCCGAGATCGCCCATCCGTTCGACGCATTCGACAAAGCCGGCGTCGCCGTAGAGTTCGCCTCGCCTTTGGGCGGGAAGCCACCCGAAGACGGTTTTGACGGTGAGGACCCGATTCAGACCGCTTTCCTCGGCAGCAAGGCCTACCAGCGCTTGGCGCGCAGTCGCAAATTGTCCGAGGTCGACGTGCTCGATTACGACGCCATTTTCATCCCCGGAGGACTCGGCCCGATGGTCGACATCACCGGCAACCCGCAGGTGCAAGCCGTCGTTATCAAAGCCTGGAACGCCGGCGTGATCGTTTCCGCCGTCTGCCACGGTCCTTCCGCATTTCTGGGTGTAAAACTCGACGACGGATCGCCATTGGTGCGGGGCCGCAAGCTGACATCCTTCTCCAAGGCCGAAGAGGACGGATATGCCCGCGACGATGTTCCGTTCGATCTCGAAACAGCTCTACGCGAGGAAGGTGCCGAATTTGAGGCAACAGATCCCTGGCAGCCCAAACTAGTAGTTGACGGCCGCCTGATCACCGGCCAGAACCCGGCCTCGGGAGGCCTGGTCGGCGCTGCAGTCGCCAAAGCCCTGCTGAAATGAACGCCGCGCCTTGACTTCCGCGCGCGCCGACTGCACGGCATCAATCGCCCTACTGCTGCACCGGTATTTCGAGGTGTTCGTCGAATCGACGCTGGCTACTGAAGCCGAACGTCGCTACCGCCTCGCCATCGGCGTCGCCATGGCGAAGTAGCTCCTGTCACGAAGCACGCATCGACAAGCACACACGAAGGGAACTGATCACCATGGCGATTCGAACCATCAGCCCCGTCACCGGCGAGGTGCTCAAGAGCTTCGACGAGCTCACGCCCGAACAGCTAGAGGAGAAACTGGCGCGCGCGGCGACCGCCGCCGAGTCCTACCGGCTCACCACCATCGAACAGCGTGCCGAGTGGCTCGGCCGGGCCGCCGACCGCTTGGAGAAGGAGGCGGACTCCGTCAGTGCGCTGATCACCACCGAAATGGGCAAGACCTACCGCGCAGCGCAGGAAGAAGTTGCGAAATCCGTTCACGGGCTGCGCTTCTACGCTGCCGAAGGACCCGGGTATCTGAAGGATCTGCCCGCCGACGCCGCCCGCGTCGGGGCCAAGAAGAGCTACGTGACGTACCAGCCAATCGGTCCGGTACTCGCCGTCATGCCGTGGAACCTGCCGCTGTGGCAGGCGATGAGGTTCGCCGCGCCCGCACTCACCGCAGGCAACGTGGGGCTGCTCAAGCACGCCTCCAACGTGCCTCAGACGGCGTTGTACATGGAGCAACTGTTCCGCGACGCCGGCTTCCCCGACGACGTGTTCCAGACCCTGCTGATCTCTTCCGGTCGCGTCGAGCAGGTGCTGCGCGACGATCGTGTCAAGGCCGCAACGCTGACCGGCAGCGAACCCGCGGGAAAGTCGGTGGGCACCATCGCAGGCAGCGAGATCAAAAGAGTGGTCCTCGAACTCGGCGGTTCCGACCCGTTCATCGTCATGCCCTCCACGAACCTGGACCGCGCGACCGACGTCGCGGTGAAGGCCCGCACCCTCAACAATGGACAATCCTGCATCAACGGCAAGCGCTTCTTCGTGCACGCCGACATCTACGACGCCTTCCTGAAGTTGTTCGTAGCCAAGATGGGTGCACTCGTCGTGGGCGACCCGATGGACGCCGCGACCAATGTGGGCCCGCTGGCCACCGAATCGGGCCGCAACGACGTGGAAGCCTACGTCGACGATGCGCTGGCCAAGGGAGCCACGGCGCTCGTCGGCGGCAAGCGGCCGGAGGGACAGGGCTGGTTCTATCCGCCCACCGTCCTGACCGACATCACCCCGGACATGAACATGTACCACGAAGAGGTCTTCGGCCCAGTGGCGCAGGTGTTCTCAGTGGCTTCCCTGCAAGAGGCGCTGCAGCTGGCCAATGGTCACCCCTACGGTCTGGGCTCCAACCTGTGGACCGAGGACGAGGCAGAGCGCGAACTGTTCATCCGCGACGTCCAGTCCGGCATGGCCTTCATCAACGGCAACACGACCAGCTATCCGGAGATCCCGTTCGGCGGCGTGAAGCGCAGCGGCTACGGGCGCGAACTGTCCGATCTCGGCATGCGGGAGTTCATGAACGCCAAGACGGTGTGGATCGGAGCCGACGCCGATGCCTGATACGGCGCCACCCGGGTCGAGCACTGCCGTGGTCGCCGTGCTCGGGACGGGCACCATGGGAGCGGCGATGGCCACCAACATCGCACGCGGCGGGCTCTCCCTGCGAGTCTGGAATCGCAACCGCGACGTCGCCGCACCGCTGGCCGACCTCGGGGCCACGGTGAGCGATTCGCCGGCCGACGCCAGCCGAGGAGCCGACGTCGTGCTGACCGTCCTGGCCAACGAGTCCGCCGTCGCCGAGGTGATCGACCAGGCGCGCGCAGGCTTGGCTGACGGCGCGGTCTGGGTGCAGTCCTGCACCGTCTCCCCCGACGGCAGTCACCGACTCGCCGGTCGGGCCAACGAATTCGGCGTCGCTTTCGTCGAGGCGCCACTGATCGGCACCAAGGAACCGGCGGTGGCCGGTACTTTGACCGTGCTGGCGGCCACCGCACGAGACGCCGACCGCGAGCGCGTGCAGCCCGTCTTCGACGCGATCGGCTCGCGCACCGTGTGGCTCGACGGCGTGGGTCAGCCCAGCAGTCTGAAGTTGGCCTACAACGCCTGGGTACTGGCCACCGTCGAGGCGGTCGCCGAGTCGCTCGCCCTCGCCGATGCGCTCGGCGTCGACCCCACGCTCGTCGTCGACGTCATCCATGGCAGCGCAGTCGACAGCGTCTACGTGCAGACCAAGGGACCGAAGATGATCGCCGACGACCTCGACGACGCGTCGTTCCCGTTGGCGGCGGCGGCCAAGGACGCCGGTCTGATCACCGACGCGGCGCGCAGCGCGGGGCTGCGGCTCGGCATCGCCGAGACGGTCCGCGAGCGGCTGGAGTTGGCCGCTCACAATGGGCTGGGCCGGGCCGACGTCGCGGCCACCTACCGACTGCTCCACCAACAGGAGATACGTTGACCCGCAACGGTCTTCAGGCTGCCCGTGACAGTTCCGCGCAGCTGAACGTCGTCATCGCCATGGTGGACGATGCCAGTGGGAGGCGCCGTCGGCGTGCGCGGGCTAGCGCGTCATCGACGTCATCGCGCACCTCGCGGCGCTCGCCCACGAAGCGGTCGATCCTCCCGCGCCAGACCCGACTGTGCCGTCCAATCGCGAGCGCTACCACGATCTCCGAGTCGACGAGCGGCGCGGACTGAGCCATGCCCAGGTCATCGACGAGTGGCGGCACTACGGCCCGCGACAACTCGACCTACTAAAATCGGATCAAAATCCACCAAGCGCCGACGAACCGGTCGAGGTGCCCGGCCTCGGTATCTACCCCCGGCACCTGCTGGCGAACACCATGGCCTTCAACGTCTTCTGCCATCTGCGAAAC
>Ga0173483_10000640_pt1 | contig 10197 bp, 11 predicted proteins | sample NitcycUS178409R2_FD_122621 | JGI IMG/M metagenome (GOLD analysis project Ga0173483, IMG submission 122621) | Soil microbial communities from Arlington Agricultural Research Station in Wisconsin, USA - Nitrogen cycling UWRJ-S178-409R-2 (version... | ecosystem: Environmental > Terrestrial > Soil...
CCTCGAGAGCACAGGAGAAGGCGCCCGCTCCGTTCGCTGGGCGCGCACAGCGCTACAGCGGCAGCCTCACGCTCGCCGTGGAGGACACCGATGCGCTCTCCGAGGCGACGCAGCGCGCCCTCTCGATCGCGCGCGACCTCGGCGGCTACGTGGTCTCGGTGCAGTACGCCACCGGAGACCAGGGCGCGGCGTCGCTCACCCTTCGCGTCCCGTCGACCCGCGCAGCGGATGCGGTGACGCGGCTCTCCGGCCTCGGCACGATCGTCGCCCAGAACGTCCAGATCGACGACCTCCAGGAGTCGCTCGACACGCTCGACGGCCAGCTCGAGCGCCTCCGCGCGCAGATCGCGGCGCTGACGGCGGCGATCGACCGCGCCGAGACGTCTGCCGAGCGCGCGCGTCTCCTCGAGCGGCGCGCGCAGGCACAGGCCCAGCTCCGCGACCTCCGCGCAAACCGCGCCGCGACCGCCGAGGCCGCGCGGAACGCGACGATCCAGCTCGATCTCCGCACCGAGGCGTCCTCCGGCGTCGCCGCGCCGGGCTCACGGCTCGACCGCGCGCTCGACAAGGCGCTCGCGATCCTCGCCTGGGAGGCGGTCGTCGTGCTCGCGCTCGCGGTGGCGCTCGCCCCGATCGCGCTCGTCGCACTCGCCGTCTGGGGCGCGCGCCGTGCGCACCGCAGGCGCGAGGAGGACCGGCTGCTCGCCGCCTCCTAACGCGTGTCCAACGTCGCGATCAACGCCTCGGCGACGACCTTCAGCGGGCGCCCGGAGATCTGGCTCGCCTTGCGGAGCCGCGCGAACGCCTCCTGCTCCGTAAGGCCCTCCCGCTCCATGAGCAGCCCCTTCGCCCGCTCGATCGCCTTCCGGGCGGCGAGCGCCTCGGCGAGCGAGTCCGCCTCTTCACGGAGCGCGACGAGCTCCCGGTGTCGCGCCCGGGCAGTCTCGACCGCGGGAAGCAGGTCGGACTCGCGGAAGGGCTTCACGAGGTAGCCGAACACTCCCGCCTCGACAGCTCGGGCGACGAGCTCCTGCTCGCCGTAGGCCGTCACCATCACGATCGGGATCGGCCGCTCGTCGAGGATCCTCCGCGCGGCGTCGATCCCGTCCAGCTTGGGCATCTTGACGTCGAGCAGCGCCAGGTCCGGCGCCTCGCTGCGCGCGAGCGCCACTGCCTCCTCGCCGTCACGCGCCTCCGCGACGACCTCGAAGCCCGACCGTTCCAGGAGCTCGCGCAGGTCGAGCCGGATGATCGTCTCGTCCTCCGCGATCAGGATGCGCATGGAGATGCCGGTCACGGTATCGCCCGCGCGCGCCGGCGTCACGCAGGGAAGCGCACCTCTGCCCGCAGCCCTCCGCGGTCGACGAGCTCGAGCGTCCCTCCGAGCTCGTCGCGCACGAGCGCCCGGACGATCGACATCCCGGTTCCGTCGGCGGCGCCGGTCATCCCCGCTCCGTCGTCGGTCACTGCGAGCACGGCGTCCGAGCCGTCGCGGGCAAGCTCGATGGAGACGTGGTCGCCGCCGTGCTCGAGCGCGTTCGAGAGGAGCTCGCTGAAGACGAGCGCGAGCGCCGTCGCGCGCTGGCCGGCGAGCTCGACCGGCTCGAGCTCGGCGGAAACGTGCTTTCCGGCGACGAGCCCCTGCACGAGCGTCGCGCGAAGTCGATCGACGAGCTCTGCGAGGTCGACGACGTCCTCCCGGTGCTCGGTCAGCTCCTCGTGGACGGCGGCGATCGCGAGAATCCGGTTGACCGAGTCCCCGAGCGCCTTCCCGGGATCGACTCCCTCGGCGCGCGCCTGCAGTCTGAGCAGTGAGGCGACGGTCTGGAGGTTGTTCTTGACCCGGTGATGGATCTCCTGGGCGAGGACGCCGCGGAGCGCCATCCGCCCGTGCTCGAGCGCGACCGCCGCCTGGTTCGCGATCGCGTCGAGCAGCTGCCGGTCGTCCTCCGAGAACGGCGTGTCGCGATCGACGACGAGCTCTCCGATGCCGCGGCCGCGCCAGCGCAGCGGGAGGCGGACGGCATGCGAACCGGCGCGCCCCTCGGGCCAGGCGATGCGACCGTCCTCGAGCACGACGGCGGCGCCGGTGGCGTGCAGCGACTCGACCGTCGTGCGCACGATCGCCTCGAGCGACTCCTCGAGGTAGAGCGACTCGGAGACCGCCTGCGAGATCCGCGCCAGGGCCTCGAGCTCGTCCACCCGCCGGCGCGTCTGGGCGTACAGCTTCGCGTGCTCGATCGATTGGCCGACCTGCGAGGCAATCGAGGTGAGCAGGCCCATCTCGGCGCCGGTGAACGCACGGGGCTCACGCGTGCGGACGTTGAGGGCTCCCTCCAGGACGTCGCGGGCGAGAATCGGCACGGCGAGGATCGACTCGTACTCGTCCTCGCGCAGGTTCGGGAACGCCTTGAAGCGCGGGTCGAGGTGCGCGCCGGACGGGATCATGACCGGCCGACGCTCCGCCGCCGCGACACCCGTGATCCCGATCCCGCTCCGCATGCGCGGCGCGCTCGTCGCGTCCTCGATCCGGGTCCCGTGCGTCGCGCGCAGCACGAGCTCGTCGGCCCGATCGTCGTAGAGGTAGACGAAGCACGCATCGGTCTCGAGCGCCGCCGCGACCTCGTGCGCGATCGCCTCGAGCACCTCCTGGAGGTCGAGCGACGAGTTGACGACCTCGGTCGTCCGCGTCAGGAGTGCGAGATGGCGCGCGGCGTCGTCCACGGGGCCGGGGCGCTCGGACGCTTCCTCCGCACCTCCTTGGCCTTTCACACGGAAGCCTCCGTTCAGTCCAGTGTCGTAAGCACGAGCGCGCCGAGCGCGGGCACGGCGATCGTGAGCCCGAAGTTGAACCAGCCGACGACGACGAGCCGCCGTCTCGTGGTCGGAGCCGACGGGTCGCGAGCCCGGAGCTCGCGCTGCAGCCGAGGGCCGAGCACGTAGTCGTGGAGGAGCCCTCCGACGACGAGGAGGGCGACCAGCACCGACTTGAGGACGAGCGCCCGGTCGAAGTCCGTGTCGAGCGCGGCACGGTTGAAGCCGCCGTGACGGTCGGTGAGCCAGAGGCCGGAGAGCACGGCGACTGCCATCGCGCTCCAGCCGATCGGGCGCCAGCGGCGCCCGAGCGTCCGCATGGCCGTCGCCCGCGCTTCGCCCTCGAGCTGACGGATCGCGGGCACCCCGACGAAGACGAGGATCACCGTGCCGCCGACCCAGACGCTCGCGGAGAGCACGTGCAGGATGCGGAGCGCCGTCATCACGGGAGGCTCAGGCTACGGGTTTCAACCGAGGCATCCGTCGGTTCGCGACGGATAGCGTCGGGGCCGATGGCGCGTGACTGGGCCCTCTTTCTCCACCTGACCGGTGTCCTGCTGTTCGTCGGCGGCAGCATCGCCGTGACCGCGCTGCGGCTGCTCGCGATCGGCAAGGAGCGCCCCTCGGAGAGCGCCACCCTGTTGGGCGCCGTGCGCCCGCTCGTGCCGCTCGTCGGCACCGGGCTGCTGCTGACGCTCGCCGCCGGCGTCTGGCTCGCGAACGAGCTCCGCGTGCCCTACGACTCCGGCTGGCTCCAGTGGACATACGCGCTGGTGGTCTGGCTCGGCGTCGTCGGCGCGATCGCGGGCCGGCTGGACCGAAGGACGCGCGAGCTCGCCGAGCGCGAGGCCGCCTCCGGTGACCGGCCGTCGCCGGAGCTCGTGCGTCGCCTTCGCGACCCGCTCGCGCTGACGCTCGACGCGTCGATGCTGGTGGCGACGGTCGCCATCGTCGCGCTCATGGTCTGGAAGCCCTAGAGGAACCGCAGAACGACCACGGGCCCCCACCGGGGACCCGCGATCGGCCGTCAGACACAGGCGTGGCCGCTCGCCTAGCGACTCCGCCTGCACCGCAGATCATGCGCTTTCCACCCGCCGATGTCCAGAGCAAGGCAGCAAGAGACAGCGGTTGGGTCTTCAGGCCGCGAAGCAGGCCGCTGCAGGGATCTGCCCCCGCCGCACGCGGGGATCCGCTCGGCGGATCCCCGCTTCGCGGAGAACTACAGCGCGCTCAAGTAGCGCTCCTTCTCCCACTCGGTGACCTGGACGCGGTACTCGTTCCACTCGCGTCGCTTGAGCTCGACGTAGCGGGGGAAGATGTGCTCACCGAGCGCGCGAGCCATGAGCTCGGAGCCGGCGAGCTCCTCGGCCGCCTCGCCGAGTGATCCGGGCAGCGCGACGATGCCGCGCTCGTCCCGCTCGGCCTCCGAGAGCCGGTAGAGGTTCGTCGTCATCTCGTCGGGGAGCTCGTAGCCCTTCTCGATCCCCTCGAGCCCCGCGTGGAGGAGCGCCGCGAACGCAAGGTACGGGTTGCACGCCGGATCGGGGCAGCGGATCTCGGCGCGGGTCGCCTGCTCGGCGCCGGGCTTGTAGAGCGGGATCCGGATCAGCGCGGAGCGGTTCCGCTGCGACCAGGCGACGTAGACCGGCGCCTCGAAGCCGGGCACCAGCCGCTTGTAGGAGTTCACCCACTGGGCGAGCACGGCCGACATCTCGCGCGCATGGACGAGGAGCCCGGCGATGAACGCCTTCGCCGTCTTCGAGAGGTGGTGAGGGTCCTTCGCGTCGAAGAACTGATTCCGCCCGCCTTTGAAGAGGGACATGTGGGTGTGCATGCCCGACCCGTTCTCGCCGAAGAGTGGCTTCGGCATGAACGTGGCGTAGTAGCCGTGCCAGGCGGCCACCTCCTTCACGACGAGCCGATAGGTCATCGTGTGATCGGCCATCGCGAGCGCGTCCGCGTAGCGCATGTCGATCTCGTGCTGCGACGGCGCCACCTCGTGGTGGTGGTACTCGATCGGGATACCCATCGCCTCGAGCGCATGGATCGTGTCGTTCCGCACCTCGGTCGCGGCGTCCTGGGCCGTCATCGCGAAGTAGCCGCCCTCGTCGAGCGTCTTCGTGTCGTTCTCGTCCTCGAAGAGGAAGTACTCGAGCTCCGGCCCGACGTTGAACGCGTCGAACCCGAGCTTTCGCATGCGGTCGAGGGCGGCGCGGAGGACGTAGCGTGGATCGCCCTCGTACGGCGTCCCGTCCGGCTTGACGACGTCGCAGATGACGCGCGCGACCTTCGCGCCGATCTCGTGGCCGTGGTCGTCGATCGGCCGCGGCATCACCTGGAAGGTGTCCGGGTCGGGGATCGCGACCATGTCCGACTCCTCGATCGCGTTGAACCCCGTGATCGACGAGCCGTCGAAGCCCATCCCGTCGTCCAGCGCGCCCTGCATCTCGGCGGGCGTCACCGCGAACGACTTGAGGTGACCCTCGAGGTCGGTGAACCAGAAGAGGACGTGCTCGATGTCCTCGTCGCGCAGCCGCTTGAGCACCGCGCGCCGCGCGGCGACGCTCGACGTCGCGCGGTCCTTCGACTTCACCATCGTGGAACGGCTCGCGCCCGTCGCCGATCTCGGTCTCGCCATCAGAGCTCTCCTCCTTGAAAACGACAAAAGCCCCGGACGCGGTCGAACCGCGCCCGAGGCCCCGTTGCCTCGAAAAGCATGCGGGACACTATCACTCCGCCCCGCCAGCCGGTGACGGAGCGGCGGCGGCCTCGGGCGGAGGGCCGTGGCGGACCGTTGACTCCCGTTCACGACCCACACGACCGGGGGGAGTGCTAGGGTCCCGACCTTCCGTTACGGCTCAAGCCGACGCCAAGCATGCCCCCCCATGCAAAGCGACCGAATCCCCACACGGAACCGCCGCCCCGCGCGTGAGCAAGCCGCTGCGGTCCCCGCCCCCGAAGCAGGAGGCGCTATCCACGCATGACCGAACAGAAGCTCGTCGAGCAAGCACTCCATCTCCCCCGACGCGAAGCCCGCCGCTGGCGTCACACCCCACTCGAACAGGAAGATCTCGTCGCAGACGGCAATCTCGCGCTGGCCAAGGCGGCGCGGCGGTACGACCCGTCCTACGGCGTTCCCTTCGCGGCGTTCGCGACGCCGTACGTGCGCGGTGCGATCACCGACACCGTGCGGACGCGAGCCCGTCGCGCGACGCTCGGTGACGGCCACTACGCCGACGTCGTCGGCTTTCCCGATCTGACGTCACATCCGAGCGACGACCGACGGTCGTTCGAGCCCACGGACCCGGGCCCGACGCCGCACGACACTGTCGAAAGCCTCGACCGGCTCCGCGTGATCGGGACGCTTCCCGAGCGCGAACGGATCGCGCTGATCCGGACGATCGTCGACGGCGACACCGCCGCCGACGTCGCGAAGGACCTCGGCGTGAGCCCCGATCGCGTGTACACGCTCGTCCACAACGGCTCGACGCGGGTGCGGAAGCGAGCCGCATGACGAGCCTGCTCGCCGAGATCCTCGAAGGGGAGCCGCTCACGGACCGTGAGACGGAGATCCTGGCGGCCGCCGCGGAGGGAGAGACCGCAGCCCAGACCGGCGAGCGACTCTTCCTCTCCTCGGAGACCGTGAAGGGCTACCGCAAGCGGATCATCGCGAAGCTCGGCGCCCGGAACGGCACGCACGCCGTCGTGCTCGCAATCCGTCGCGGCCTCCTCCCGCTGGCGCCGCAACCCATGCGGGCGCATGCACGGGTCCCGGTCCGCACCGGCGCGGTACCGCGTCGGCACTGACCGCCGGCCGGCGTCTGTCTACGGGCGCTCGCGCGCCAGCGCCGCCTCGACCTCGTCGAGTGCGCCTTCCACGCGGATCCACGCGGGCCGCGGCTCGTACCCGAGCTTGTCGTTGACGGCGCGCATCGCCGCGTTCGCGGCCTGCGTCGACGTCTGGAGCTCCCGGTAGCCCGACCGCGAGGCCCACGCGATCTGCGCCCGCTTGAGAGCCGTGGCGATCCCACGGTTGCGATGGCTCGCGGTGACGGACGTGAGCCCGTGCTCCGCGAGGTGTGGATCCGCGGCGCGGCGAATCAGCCCTGAGAAGCCGACGACGGTCGCGCCGTCGAGCGCGATGAGCGTGCCGCCCGCCAGGACGTCGGGCCCCGTTGCGTCCTCCTCGACCCACCGCTCGTACGACGGCATCTCGAGCGGCGCATGGAGCGGCATCTCGGGCAGTGTCTCGCACGCAAGCGCGTAGACGGCGGGGAGCAGGTCGAGCCTGCTCGAGAGCTCCACGAGCTCGATGCCCTCGGGCGGCTCGGGGTCCGGCTCGCCGGGCCGCACGGGCCGCGAGATCTCGAGCTCGCGGAGCACCTCTCGGAGCGCGTACCGCGCGGCGAAGGCTTCACCGGCGACGTCTCCCTCCTCCACGCCTGCCGCGAGCACCTCGCTGCCGTGCGCGCGCGCGGCAGCGAGGCACCGCTCCAGGAAGGCGCGCCCGAGCCCGCGCCGGCGGTGCTCGGGGAGGACGACGTTGCCCATGTACGTTCGGCCGGGCAGGTCCGAGCGGATCGCCGCGGCACACCCGGCAACCGCCCAGTCGATCCGCCCAACGAGGCGCAGGTCGTCGGGACGCCTCGCCCGGCTGCGCTCCAGCTCGTCGGGCGTGATCGGATACCGCGGCACGACGGCGTTCCAGAGCGCGGCATACGCCTCGTGACCCACCCGGTCGCCGACGGCGAGCTCGGCGATCTCGACCTCGACGTCGTTCACTACCCGGATCGTTTCAGCTTCCCGCGTCGCTTGGCGTACACCTCGCCTCTGTTGAAGATCCAGAGGCCGAGCGGGATGCAGGCGGCGCCGATGATCAGGAGCGGCCAGATGTCGTGCCAGAGCGAGCCGAGCGACGCGCCGTCGAGGATGGCCGCGCGGATTCCCTCGAGCGCGTACGTCGCGGGCGAGATCGTCGAGAGCCATTGCATCCATCCGGGCAGGACGTCGACCGGGTAGTAGACGCCCGAGACCACGAGCAGCATCCCCTGCGCGACGAAGCCGAGCTGCGCCCCTTTCTCCGGCGAGATGAGGGGGAGGACGGCGGTCATCATCCCGATCCCGAAGAAGGAGACCGACGCGACGATCAGGATCACGAGGGCCGCGACGAAGTTCGCGTCGTCGAACGCGAGGCCGAAGAACGCCGCCACGACGATGAACAGGAGGATCGCCCGGACGAGCCCGTAGAGGACGGCGAAGACACCAGAGCCGCCGAGGTGCATCGCGCGGGAGAGCGGCGCCATGAACGTGTACTCGATCGTCCCCTCCCAGCGCTCCCAGGCGACCGTCTCCGTGAGGAACTCGAAGATGATCCCGAGGTACGCCCAGACGACGGCGCCGATCAGGAGCGTCGTCGTCGCACGTTCGACGTCGATCGAGCCACCGCTCGCCTCGATGCCCTCGGCGATGAACACGATCGTGAGTGTGTTCGCGACGGTCCAGACGAAGAACGCGACGTCCCACCAGATGTAGCGGCGCGTGAGGTAGACGTTCCGCTCGACGACGCCGGCGAGGCCGATCAGCTCGTGCTTCAGCTCCAGGGCGATGGCTCTCATGCGAGCGCCTTCCTCTCCTCGGCGTCGAGCTCGTCCTCCTCGTCGTCGAAGCCTCGGCCGGTCGCCGCGAAGAACGCCTCCTCGAGCGTGTCGGCGTCGAAGCGCGCCTTCAGCTCGTCCGCGGACTCGAGCGCGAGCAGCCGTCCGCGGTCGAGGATCCCGATCCGCTCTGCGAGCGCTTCGGCCTCGCCGAGGTCGTGCGTGCAGAGCAGGATCGTCGAGTCGTGCACCGCGCGCATCTCGCGGATGAACTCCTGGACCTCGAGCTTCGAGCGCGGATCGAGGCCGGTCGTCGGCTCGTCGAGCAGGAGGAGCACCGGTGACGTCAGGAGCGCCCTCGCGAGCGCGACCTTCTGCTGCATCCCGCGCGACAGGTTCTCCATCGGCTCGGTGCGCCGGTCGGGCGGGAAGCCGACCCGCTCGAGGATCTCCGGGATCCGCTCGGTCGTCTCCGACGGTGTCATCCCGTAGAACCGGGCCGCGTAGTGGAGGTTCTCGGACGGCGACATCTTCTTGAAGAAGCTCGCCTCGACGGAGACGCGGTTGACGAGCCGCCGCACGGCCTTGTCCTCGCGGACGACGTCGTAGCCGAAGACACGGGCGCTGCCGCCTTCGGGCAACAGGAGCGTCGAGAGCAGGCGAACGAGCGTCGACTTCCCCGAGCCGTTCTGGCCGAGGATCGCGACACACTCGCCCCGCTCGAGCACGAGCGTGACGTCCTCGAGTGCGGCGACGCGCCGCTTGCCGCGTTTCTTGTCCTTGCGGACGAACTCCTTGCGCAGGTCGTGGGTCTCCACGGCCAGCGCGTCGGGCGGAACGGGCGACAACTCCTTCACGATGGTGCTCTCCCTTCGAGAACGGCGGTACCAGGACGTGCAAAAAGAGGCTCCGCGCCGGGCGGGCCTCGGCAACGGATGTCCTAGATACGACCGAGCATCATCTCGCGGCGAGACTAGCACCCTCTCCCGCGGCGCGGCTAGTACGGGAAACCGCACTCTCCACTTGCGCCACGACCGCCGCCTTCTCTAAGGTGGGGCGCAGGCGGGGACGACGACGATCCCGCCGACGGCAATGGCGCCTCATCTCTCGCGCGGCGAGAGGTGGGGCTTTTTTCGTGGACCGGAGGAGGTGAGCGGAGGTGATGAAGGTCGAGGCGGTCGTCGTTCGCGACCGGGTCGAGACCGTCATGGAGGCGGTCGAGGAGCACACGGGCCACGTCGGGGTGACCGTGATCGAGGCGGTCGGCCACGGGCGCGAGAAGGGGATCACCCACGAGTACCGCGGGCGCGTCTTCGAGTCGAGGTTCCTGCCGAAAGCCCATCTGACGTTCGTCGTACGCGACGAGATCGCCGAGGAGGTCATCGCGGCGATCGTCGACGCGGCGCGGACCGGCCACGTCAACGGCGACGGGATCTGCTGGATGTCGCCCGTCTACGCCGTCACCCACAACCGCACCGGTCAGCGCCTCGAGGAGGTGGAAACGGTATGAGCACCAAGGAGCTGGCCTTCGCGGCGAGCACGATCTGGGTCGTCCTCGCAGCGATCCTCGTGCTCTTCATGCAGGCGGGATTCGCCTTCCTCGAGGCGGGCCTGACGCGGATGAAGAACGTCGGCCACATCGCCGCGAAGAACGTCCTGATCCTCGGCGTCGTCTCGATCGTCTACTACCTCGTGGGATTCGGGATGGCCTTCGGCGACGGCGGCAACGGCCTCGTCGGCGGCTCGGGGTTCGCCCCGTCGGTCGACGAGCTCCTCGCGATCGGTGCCG
>Ga0173483_10000641_pt1 | contig 10196 bp, 5 predicted proteins | sample NitcycUS178409R2_FD_122621 | JGI IMG/M metagenome (GOLD analysis project Ga0173483, IMG submission 122621) | Soil microbial communities from Arlington Agricultural Research Station in Wisconsin, USA - Nitrogen cycling UWRJ-S178-409R-2 (version... | ecosystem: Environmental > Terrestrial > Soil >...
ATTCCGAACCAGAACCGCGCCCTTACGGACCTCGTCCTCATCGATATCCGGCCACTCGAACCCGAGCTTCTCCATCACCCAGACAAGCTCATTCGGCAACATCATCCCCACGGCCACACCTCCACAAAGGACTCTATGAGTCGCGACCGATCGGTCGCGATGGGGAGAACAACCCACGCAACGGCGCTCACGGCGTGGCTTCCCATTGCGCGGCGCCGCCGATCAGCAGAGCCGCGTCGCCCCCCGGTGTCGCGACGCCGGTCACGCCACGATCGATCACGGTCACCAACGGGTTCACGGCAAGGGGCAGAGCGACGGCGGCCTGCACGATCGTGGCCTCGATCTGCGCGAGAACCTCTCGGGCCTCGTAGACGTCGGTGGTCTGCGCATACCGCGCGATCAGCTCGTCACGTTCGGCATCGGCATTCCCCGTGAGCGACGCCGCGCCCCCGCTGCCCCACTGCGCGGCGATCTGCTCCGGCGTCTGCGGGATCGACGCGCGGGCGATCACGGCGTCCCAGGTGCGCCGGCTCAGGGCAGCCTGGAAGTCGTCGCTGCTGCAGTCGACGACGTTCCAGCCCGCCTCCGCGGCCGCTTCCCGAAGAGCACTGAAGGCCCCGGTCGCGAACTCGCTGGCCCGGTCGTAGAGCACGCAGACCGCGGACCCGGCCGCCACGCCGGCGGCCTCGCGTTCCCGCGCCGCATCATCGGACGGTGTGCCCAGTGCCACGGCGAAACCCGAATCCTCGTTCACGATGTCGTAGCCCCGCGATCCCGGCGGCGACAGCATCGATGTGGTGCCCGTATAGGCCGACGCCCACAGGCCGGAGCCGCGCTCCACCATCGCCGCCGGCGACGCGGCGCGGATGAACGCAACGCGCGCCGGCTGCGAGACGAACGTGCCGGCGGGGTTGAGCAGCAAGGCCCACGCGGTCCCGTCGGGCGATGTGTTCACGGTGAAATCCTTGCGCTCGAGCTCCCGGATGGGCCCTCGATTCGCCGTCGTCGGCGACAGAATCGCAACGTCCAGCCGAGTGCCGACCTCCGCGATCGGCTGGTCTCCTGGCGGCACGAGCTCGATGCGGGCGACCTTGGGCGTCACGGTTCCGCGAAAGGAGGGATTGGGCACGAGCGTGACGCTCTGCCCCTCCTCGTCACCGACCTCGCCGACGACGAAAGAACCGCTCGAGAGCAGCAGGTCGGCGCCGATCTCCTCGCCGCCGGAGATCTCGAAGCCCTTCCGCCACACCTCCGATATCGCCTCGAGCGCCGAGCGGTCATCGTCCTGGATCGCCCGGATGACCGCCTGCTTCGCCTCCATGGCATCGTCGGTGCCGAAGGCGCGGCGGCCGATCACGTGTGCGGGGACCGGCACCGTGATGGCCTGCTGCCAGCCGATGTCCGGTCGCTCGAAGGTCACATCGATCGCCCGGGCGAACTCATCGACGGCGGGCACCGTCGGCCCGGCATCCGCCTCGGCCTCACTGTCGACGGACTCGTCCTCCGAATCGAAATACCCGGATGCGGCGGCCCACCCCAGCAGAAGGTCGGCCGCGTCGAGCGGGATGCCGTCCGACCAGGCAGGCTCCGCGAGGTCGTACCGCACCGTGAACGGATCGTCCTCCACGATCGTCACGATGCCGAATGATTCGTCCGCGACGAACTCGCCGTCCACCACGTCTCCGAATCCGCCTCGGATCGTCTCGGCGATGGCGATGTTGCCGGATGTCGGGGAGGCTGCGGCGTTCGCCGATGTGAACGCACCCGCCCACCCCACGGTGATCTCGGTGCCCGGCACGACGGTTTCGGGCAGTGCGGGAGCGCATGCCGTCAGGCTCGCCGCGAGCAGGAGCGCGAGAGGCGCCCGGATATGGCGCCGCCTCATGACTTCGCGGTCATACGAGGTCGGTGCCGTCTTCGCCTTCAGCCAGCGCGCGGAAGGGCTCGCTCTCTTCGCTCTCCAGCCACGCACGGGCGTACTCCACCAGCAGGGCGGGCGATTCCTCCGCCTCTGCGGCGGTGGCGAACGGGCCGATCGTGTCCTCCGACGGTCGCGTGTCCGCGCGTTCCACCGCCTGGGCCGTCAGGTTGTACCAGTAGCTCTGCGAGTCGCTCATCGGCCCCGTGCTCCGTTCATCTTTCCGATTCTATTGCGACGCGTCCTGGTGCCGCCGCGTGCGCACAGACAGAGGTCGTGGTGCCCGTCCGAGGACGAGCACCACGACCTCTCAAACGCGATGACTCAGCCGCCTGCCAGCTCAGCGTCCTTGTCACGGATCGAGTCGGCCATCCGGTCGAGGGCCTGAGCCATGTCGTTCACGGCCTCGGCTGCGTCGTCCAGCGACGTGGTGAGCTCCGAGTACGCGGAGGAGTATGCCTCGGACGCGTTCTCGGTCTTGAACCCGTCCTGCACCAGGTCGTCGATGACGCCCTGGAGTTCCTTCAGGGTGTCAGTGACAGTGCTGCGTCCATCGCGCAGTCGCGCCGCTGCGCTCTCCATCTCGCTGTACGTTGCCCCGAAATCATGTCCGGCCATGAGAACCGCCTCCCGCATTCGTCGTGTTCAGGCCCTGCGGCCTCTCTTGATTCGAGGCTAGGCGATGATGCCGTTTCCGCACACGGGGAGTGGTACCCATGTCACCTCTGCCCATTCGCGGCCGCGCCCGGCACGAACGGGATCTGCATCGTCACCGCGCGGCCCGCTTGTACGAAGATGCCACGGCCGACCGGGAAGTCCGAGCGCTTGACACGGCCGAACGGGATCTTGAAGATCGCCTCCCCGTCATAGGTGTCGGGCTTGAGCACGATGCCCTGCCGACCGGTCTTCCATTCGCCGAGCACGCCGATGCTGCCGCTGGCACGGGTGATCTCCGCTTCGCCGATGAGCAGATGGTCGCTGTTGTTCATCGCCTGCAGCAGCGCGCGCATGGGACGGTCCGCGGGGCCATCGGCCAGATGCGGCATGTCCTCCACGACGATCATGATGCGACCGCCCGGCGACTCGCTGACGACCAGCTCGGCGAGGTCGGCGGCGAGGTCCTTCTCGTCCTCGGGCCGCGTGGCGCTGCGCACCCACGGCCGGAAGTCCTTCAGCTCCGAGCGGCGGCTGCCGAGGTGATACATCTTCACGTTCGGATCGAAGCGCTCCATGGCCACGACGAGTGCCTTCAGGGCATTCGTCCTTCCGGATGCCGGAGGACCGGAGATCACGAAGGATCCGACGGGCTCGAAGCCGTGCGGCGCGAGCGTGTCGTCGGCGACGCCGAACACCGGCATCCCGCCGACCTGCGCCGGCATCTCGTTCACCTCGACCATGGTCGGAAGCGCGCCGATCTCCGGCAGGTCCCGCACACCCTCCTTGCGGAGCCGATCGCCGAGAGCAGTGAGAGCCTTCGTCTGCTCGACCACGTTCATCGTGCCGCCCAGGACCGCGATCTGCGCCTCATGACCATCGACGACCGCACGCCCCGGCCCGGACTGCTCGTCGAGCACGTCGCGCGGAACCCCCAGCAGCATGTACTGGCTGGGATCGCCCATACGAAGCACGACACGGCGCGATATGTTCGCCGCCACCGCGCTGGGCACCGCGTTGCCGCGATCGGCGGTGATCACCGTGTGCAGGCCGAGCGTGCGCCCCTCGCCGAGGATGCGCATGAAGATGCGGTAGAACGGTCCGCGACCCGCCGCAACCTCCCAGTCCTTCTTGAACTCGGGGTAGTTGTCGATCAGGATCAGGATGCGTGGCATCCGCGGATCCCTCAGCTCCCGGTACTCCTGAACAGATGCTGCGCTGGCCGCCGAGAAGGCCGCGGCGCGGCGATCCATCTCGCCGTCCAGTGTGCGCAGAAGCCGCTGGATGCGCTCGACGTCGGCTCCGTCCACCACCGAGCCGACATGGGGAAGCGACGCCAGCGCGCCCAGCGCACCCGAGGCGAAGTCGAGGCAGTAGACCTGCACGCGCCCGAGGTCGGGCCGCATGCCGGCCGCCGTGCCGATCGTCTTGAGCAGGGTCGACTTCCCCGAGCCCGAGGTCCCGTAGATCACCAGCGAGCCGTCGCGGTCGGGCACGAACACCGCCGCCTGCTGCAGCTGCTTCTCGGGCACGTCCACCAGGGCGAGAGGAATGCGCGTATCGCCCTCGTTGGGCAGGTCGCGCAGATCCACGAGCGGTGAGAGGTCGTCGAGCCACGGACGGCGCGGCCGCAGAAGTCGCGCTTTGTCGGCGGCGTCGATGAGCGTCGATACGATGCGCTTCTGGTCGTTCGGCCCCAGATCCTCCAGATGCGCGTCGGCGTCGGCGGGACGGTCGGGCTCCCACTCGCCGCTGGCACCGAAGCGCAGTTCCGCGACTCGCACCTCGGCCGCGGCGGAGTCATCCTCGGTGGTCCATCCGCCCGCGTAAGCGGACTGGAACGGCACCAGTCGCCCGGGACCGGTCTTTGCAATCGCCCGGCCCGGGACCGTCGCCGGGAAGGTCGCCGCGACCCCGTCGTCGACCACGTCGCGCGAGTCGGACTCGTCCGCCATGCGCAGCGCGATGCGCAGATTCGTGTTCGCGCGCAGGTTGTCCTTGATGACGCCCGCGGGGCGCTGGGTGGCCATGATCAAGTGGATGCCGAGCGAACGGCCGCGCTGGGCGATGTCCACGACGCCGTCGACGAACTCCGGCATCTCGGATGCCAAGGCGGCGAACTCGTCGATCACCAGGACGAGGGCCGGGGGGCACTCCGGATCCTGACGCTTCTCGAGCTCGAGCAGGTCCTTCGCCTTCTTGCGGTTGAGCAGATGCTCCCGGTTCTGCAGCTCGGCTCGCAGGCTCGTCAGCGCGCGTCGCACGAGGTGCGGGCTGAGGTCCGTCACGAGTCCGACGCAGTGCGGCAGCTCGACGCAGTCCGCGAACGCGGAACCGCCCTTGTAGTCGACGAAGAGGAACGTCACGCGGTCGGGGCTGTGCGCCGCTGCCATGCCGAGCACCCACGCCTGGAGGAACTCCGACTTGCCCGCACCGGTGGTGCCGCCGACGAGGGCGTGCGGCCCCTGCGTGCGCAGGTCGAGGACCATCGCGTTGCTCGGTCCCTGTCCGATGATCGCCCGAAGCGTTCCCGCCTTCTTCAGCCGCGGCCGTGGATCGGACGATCGGTCGACGATGGTGTTGTTCTGCCGCCAGCGCTCGATGACGACCTGAGGATCCTCCGCGATGGCGGGATCGACCAGCTGCAGGAACATCACCGACGTCGGGATGTCGGACGAGTCGTGCACGACCGTGCTCGCATCCACCACCGGAGCCAGGCGTCGCGCCAGCATCTCCATGTACGCGTTCGACACACCCTCCACGCGCACGTGCTCGTAGTTCTCGCCGTTGCGGACCAGACCCACCTGCGCGTCCTCGAGGCCCGCCGTGACATCGACGTAGCTGCGGCACACCGCGGGCAGCGACTCGACCGTGGGCGAGACGAACACAGCGTGCACGCCGTGATCCGCCCCGCGCTCCAGCACGTCTGTCAGGCGGCCACGGTCGACGGGCGCGTCGCTGGAGACGAAGACGATCACCGACAGGGCGGGAGTGCTCTTGTGCTCGGATGCCGCCCGGGCCACGTCCGTGCCGTAGAGCAGAGGGTTCCAGTCCTCCTTGAACGGCCCGCGGGGCTCGCCGCCGCCGCCCGCTGCGGCGGCGCGCAGCACGTACTCCTCGAGGGTGCTCAGCAGCAAGGCGCTGGTCGGCGCGGAGTCCGCGAGCGCCAGGTCGCGGAACGGGCTCTTGTCACTGGAGGTGTGCGGCATCCATTTGAGCCAGTCCAGCTCCGGCGTCCAGGCGGAATCCGCGAAGGCCACGACGACGACGTCGTTCGGTGCGTGCAGGCCGAACAGCTGCACCGCGAGGCCGCGCATGGTGTCGGCGACGGGGCCCTGGGGCCCGGCGATGCCGATCGACCCGGCATCCACGAGGGTCTCGAACACCGGGACGTCGTCGACGAACGCGTAGCGATCGCGCAACCGGTCCACACGGTCGATGAAGTCCGGGAGGCCCTCGGGCGACTCGGCGTCGTCGATGCTGTTGCGCGCCGGCAGCCGGCAGCTGCCGAGTCGGAGGCCGAGGAAGTTCCAGTGCTCCGGACGCCGGGTCCACAGCATCGGGCCGAGCCGCATCGCATGATCGAAGATCTCCGCGACGGGCGGCGCCTCGGCGTTGCGGGCGCGCTCCTCCTCCGGCTTGCCGTGGAAGAAGTCCTCTTCGAGCTGCTCATACTGGCGCTCGAAGAGGAGGATTTCGTGGTTCTCGCCCTTCTTGCTCTGCGCCGCCTGGTTGATGATGTTGCCGAATGCCATCAGGGGCGTCATCACGATGATCAGGAGCGAGCGGGGATTGCCGTTCAGGGCGTACAGCGCCATCCCCGCCAGGATGGGGGCGATCAGGATCGGCCAGGGGAACATCCTGCCGATCTTCTCTGTGGGCAGACGCGGGATCTTGAACAGAGTCCCCGGGTAGCGCACCTCCACACGGGGGCTGCGGTTGAACAGCAGACCGCCGCCGCGTTCGATGATCGGCTCTTCTGTCGCCGAGCCGTCGAACGTGCGCGCGAGGCGCAGCACGAGGGTGGTGCCGCCGATCACGAACGGCTCGCCCTCCTCGACGCGGACGCGCTGCACCGCGACGCCGTCCACCAGCACGCCGTTCGCGGAGTTCAGGTCGACGACTTCGATGTGCGTGCCGACTTCGAGCCGTGCGTGACGCTTGGAGACCATGGGGTCGGTGAGGACGACGTCGTTGCCCGCTTCCCGGCCGAGGAAGACGTGGCCCGCCGCGATGGGGAACTCCTGGCCGGCCAGTGCGCCCGAGGTGGCCACCAGCACGCCTACGGTCTCGCGCTGTCCGGCGACGGCATAGTCGGGTCCGTAATTGACGATGGATGCCGCGAATCCGGATCCGATCGGCGCCTCGCCGATCGGGACGTCCGGCTGAAGAGGGACAAGACGGTCGCCGGTCGGTGGCGCGACCGCCAGGGTGAGCACGTCTCCCTCCGCCACCGCGATCGACCGGGTCGGATCCGCCGCGGCAACGTGACGCGCGACATCCCCCGCGGTGGCGGTGGAGTCCGTCGTGATGACGATGTCGACAGGATCGCCTGCCTGACGATGCATCGTCAGCTTGAGCCTCACGCGTCTCCCCCGGTCCTGCTGGACTCGCCAGCGATCATCATTCGTTCACGCCCGGTCATATGCGGACCACCGCCGCGACGCGGTCACCCAGCCGGATCATGTCGCCGTCGGTCGCCAGGGTCGGCGTTCCGGCAGCGACCCCGTACTCGGTGCCGCCTCGGATCACGCCCGATCCGTTCGTGGAGCGGCAGTCGACGATCTCGAGCCCCCCGTCGACCGGGCGCACCAGCATGTGGGTCTTCGACAGCGACCTGCTGTCGTCGGCCAGCGCGATGGCGCTCGCCCCCGGGTAATCCGTTGCATCGGGGTTGCGTCCGAGCACGACGGGTGCGGAGATCGGGATGCTCTCACCCGAGTCGAAGCGCAGGCCGAAGCGCGCCGCGGATTCGGGCAGCGGTGTGGGGGCCTGCGCGGGTTCGGGCTGCACCGGTTCGGGTGGCGGCGCGGGCGACCGCACTTCCTCGGGCTGCGGCGCGGGAGGCGGCAAAGGAGCACGCGGCGGCGCCGATGCAGAACGCACGGGTGCGGCAGGAGCGACAACCGGTGGGGTGGGGCTCTCGCCGTCGGCGGTCCGATATCCGCCGAGCACCGGCTTTCCCGCCTCGGCCGGCGTCTGCGCTGTCGTCGGGGTTGCCCGCGACAGGCCCACCGCCGGGCGGTCGTGCGCCTCGTGCGGTCGCGCCATGCCCAGCACACCCGCGCTGACCCGACTGCCCGGGCGGTACTCGGGCTGCGCGCCCGGGTCGGTCGGCGTGGCGAGCGAGGGCAGCGCCGATCGCCCGAGGTTCGGCTCTGCCTTCACGACCTTGCGCGCGACGCGCATGCGCTTCTCCTCGTACGGGTTCAGCCCCTTCCGCACATCGACGAGCCAGATCCCGGTCGCCTTGTCGTGCAGTCCACGCCCGCGACCCTCCGGATCGAACGTCGGCGAGATGAGGATGAACGCCGGTCCCAGCACCGGGACGACCCCCGCCGCGACGACGATCAGGAAGCGCAGCAGCACCGCGCCGACCCGCGGCCGTGCGAGCGTCCGCACGTTGACGCTGCGGATGCCGGCGACCGCCTTGCCGATCGTCACCCCTTTGGTGCCGTGCAGGACCAACTGCACGACGAGGTACACGAGGCCGAGCAGCGTCGAGATCGAGGCCATCACGACAGCCAAGAGGAAATCCGGATGATTGAGGAAGCCGTACGGCGAGATCGCCCCGGTCCCGAGCTTGAGCAGAAGCGGTGTGGCGCCGACCAAGAAAGGCAGCAGCAGGATCAACCAGATCGTCACGTCGGTCGTCACCGCGAGAGCACGTCGACCGAAGGGAGCCCGCAGCAGCCCGAGCGCCGCGGCGTACGCGGGGTCGGGGCGCCCCTGCGCGTCGAGGCCCTCGATCGTCGGCTTCTTCTCGTCGACCTCCCAGATCATCAGTCGACGCACCCCCGGACGGGTTCGGAGACTCGTCCGTCGTCTCGTCGCAGCATCACGTCGACGCAGACGGTCCCAGGGCTGGCGGCCACCTGTGCCACCGGCGCCTCGGACTGCTGCGGATCGACCTGGCCGGTGACCTCGACCACGCTCCAGATGAACTTGTCACCCTCCTGCGGGTCCTTGTTCACCCAGGTGAAGACGATCAGCTCCCCCTGGCGGGAGCCGCTCAGGTCCGCGATCTTCGGAACGAAGTCGGACACCACGTCCTGAGGCTCGGAGGTCTCCGTCGCCTCGGGCGGGGTCTGGATCCCGGCGACCAGAACGTTCAGGCCGACGATCGCCGCGACGACGACCACGACGGCGGCGACGGCCGAGACGGCGATCCACAGACCCGTCCGACGACGGGCCGTCGGAGGCTCGGACGCGGCCGTGGACTCAGAGGCAGTGGCGCCCGCGCCCGGAGGTGCGGCGACAGCGGGCGCAGCGGATGCCGGAGCGTGCGGCGCGACCACCATCGGGGGCCGGACGATCGTCCGGTCGTCGGCCGCGGGTGGCGCGCTCGCGGCGGGCACGCGCATCTGGGTCGCCTCGTCGACGGCTTCCGCCCGCTCCGGCGAGTCGAAGCGCGGCACGTCGGGCAGCGGCGCGGCGCTCTTGCGCTCGGTGGTGGCAGAGGGGCGCGTGAACGCGGCGACATCCGGATCGATGCTGACGATCTCGCGCACGCGGGTGAGTCCGTCACCATCGTCGTCGAGGTCTTCCGCGGGCGGGTGGTCGTCGACGATGTCGATGGGCGTCACTGAGTGCGCGAGCTCGATCTGCACCTTCTGCAGCGCTCGCGCGAACGCGACGGCGCTGGGGTAGCGGTCATCGGGATTCTTCGCCATCGCGCGCTCGAGAACACGCTGGAGGCTCTCCGGGGAGTCCGGACGGCCCAGCGAGGTGAGGGCGGCGCGCTCGATCCGCTCGATGAGATCGGCGCTGGAGTTGCGCTCCCCCGGTCTTTCGAAGGGCGAACGCCCGGCGAGCAGCGTGTAGAGCGTCGCACCCAGCGCCCAGACATCGGTGCGCGGCCCGCTCCTCGGCGGGTCGGCGAACGACTCCGGCGGCGACCACGGGATCGACATCCCGGATGCCTCGCCTGTCGCGCCGGTCGTTGATGCGATGCCGAAGTCGGTCAGCGCCGGCCGGTTGTACGCCGTGACGAGGATGTTGGCCGGCTTGATGTCGCGGTGCAGGACGCCCGCCCGGTGGGCCGTCTCCACCGCTCCGGCGACCTGCACGCCGACGCGCAGCGCCTCTGCGATCGAGAAAGTCTCGTTGCGCGCACGCAGCTGCAGGTTCGGACGCGGGCAGTACTCCATCACCAGATACGGCCGGCCGTCGCCGGCGACACCGGCCTGATAGATGGTGACGATCGCGGGATGCGTCGACAGCATCGCCATCACGTTCGCCTCGTCGGCGAACTCTTGGGCGGCGGTGCTGGAGATGCGGTCGGCCAGCAGCACCTTGACCGCGACCTCGCGACGCGGCATCTCCTGCTCGTACAGGAACACGTCCGCGAACCCGCCGACACCGAGGGGATGGAGGTAGCGGAAGCCGGGGAGCTGGGGAGGCG
>Ga0173483_10000643_pt1 | contig 10180 bp, 6 predicted proteins | sample NitcycUS178409R2_FD_122621 | JGI IMG/M metagenome (GOLD analysis project Ga0173483, IMG submission 122621) | Soil microbial communities from Arlington Agricultural Research Station in Wisconsin, USA - Nitrogen cycling UWRJ-S178-409R-2 (version... | ecosystem: Environmental > Terrestrial > Soil >...
CCAGAAAAACCTGAGATCTTTGACTTGCATCGTACCAGCGATCGAGTTAATCTATGGCTGCCATCATAGATATGTGATGGTGACAACGAGCGCTACTGAAGCTTCAACGATTGCATCGACATACCCAACGACTATGGAGGTGAAATCGACAATGTTGATGCGCACCGATCCGTTCCGCGAGCTTGACCGGCTCACCCAACAGTTCTTTGGCACAGCGGCTCGGCCCGCCTTCATGCCGATGGATGCATGGCGGGAGGAAGACACGTTCCACATTGAGTTCGACCTGCCAGGTGTCAATCCAGACTCGATCGATCTGGATGTTGAGCGGAATGTGCTCACAGTCAGCGCCAACCGGCCAGCTCGTAACGGCAACTTCGAGTTCTTCGCCAACGAGCGTCCCAGCGGGGTGTTCAGCCGGCAGTTGATCTTGGGAGACAACGTGGATCTGGACAAGATCTCCGCCAGCTACCACGACGGAGTGCTCGCTCTTGAGGTGCCGGTCGCCGAGAAGGCGAAGCCGCGCAAGATCGCCGTCGCAGCAGGTGACGGTCAGCGCACAATTGAGGGCTGATGGATAAGTTCGGCTTACCCGACAAGCCGAGCCGCGCGTAGGCCAGCTCGGTCGGCGCCAAGGGGTTTGTCTGTCGAATCCGGCCTTGAGGTTGCGGCCTGCAAGACTTCGGATTCAAGCTTCCTAGGCTTTGGCGCCGACCCCGCTGGTCGGCCTTCGCTCAGGCCTCTTCGCTCTCACGTGGCGAAGAGCTGCGCGCCAGCCATTGATCACCAACCTCTTGTTGTGTCCGATACCCTGCCATCACCGCGGGCGCTGCTGATTCCTCGAGCTTTCTTCCAAGTAGCGGGATGGCGACCTTCAAATTGCCGCGGACGTCTACTACAGTCCCGCGACCTCCAGGTGAGAGCCGAATCCCACCCTTGAAGGTGACCGGTTGGCCGAGCACTGTCATTGTCACAGTGCCGCTTCGCGAGCCGTCTGACGACAGGTCGCCCCAAATGACTTCATCGTTCACTGTCAGCTGCGGTCCAGTGAACCTGGCCGCAGACTCTGGCGCCGGCAACGTTCGTGAGCTCTGCGTAGTCGAGCCCGCAGTCGATACGTGGTAACTGATCGAGTCGCTGGCAACGCAGACCTCCTCCAGATACCGCTGGTCAGTCATCATGGCGTAGACCTCAGCGAGCGGCGCAGCGAAGTCTAAGTGGCTAGAAATGTCCATGGGGCTTTGCGATCCCTCCTGTGCGGGGCGGCTGTGCAAACTGCGGGCTAATGTCGAAGGTAGCCGCACAACACGTTTTCGTGAGTGACCTTCGACAGGCTCGGGGCACATGGGGGTGCGACGGCGTTGATCGGATGGTAGACGTGACAACTTTCGAGGTGGAGCTCGAGCAAGAAAAGACTGAGAAGATCGCTCAGGTAGCCGCTCGCGGGGCGAGCATCGCCGCTGAGTTCGGTCATGATCCGGATGCAGTACAGGTCTTTCTCAGTCACTACTTCCGACACGTCGACGCGGTAGACGTCGATGAGCGCAGCGTTGCAAACCTGCTTGGCTTGGTCGAAAGCCACTACCGAGCGGCTATGCATCGGCCGCCATCCCGCGCAGTGATCAGCATTCGTACACCCAACCAGGCCGAAGACGGCTGGACCGCGGGTGGCGCGACGGTGGTTCAGATTGTCACCGATGATCGGCCTTTCCTCGTCGACTCGGTGACCATGGAGGTGTTGCGTCAGGAGTGGAGCATCCGGGAAGTATTCCATCCGCAGTTTCTGGTAAGGCGTGACCTCGAGGGGAATCTGCGGGGCATTGCGCGGGCCAGCGAGGCTGAGGATGATCCAACAGTCATACCTGAATCCTGGATGCATCTGGAGATCCTGCCGCCCGCCCACCCGGACGGTCGTGAGTCGCTGATAGCTGATCTAGAACAGGGGCTGCTCGAGGTCCTGCGACTGGTGGAGGAGGCAGTCCAGGACTGGCAGAAGATGATCACCAGGTCCGAAGAAACCATTGATATGTTGAAGGACCCTGCACCGGTTAACGGCCACGCGGAGCAGGCTGACCTGGCGTGCGAGCTGCTCAGCTGGCTCAATATCAACCACTTCACGTTTCTCGGCTACCGCGAATACGACGTGCTCAGTGATGAGAACTCCGGCGTCCAGTTCAAGGTTCGGCCTGGGACCGGTCTGGGGATCTTGCGGCCCGACCGAGACCCTCCGGGCACCTTCCACGCAGTACCACTGGCGGGCGTCGAACCCGAATTGATGATCATCACCAAGGACAACCAGAAGTCTCGGGTTCACCGTCCGGCCTATCTGGACTACATCGGCTTTCGGATCTTCGATGGGACCGGACGCGTTGTAGGTGAGCGACGGTTTCTCGGATTGTTCTCGTCTTCGGCGTACTCAGAAAGTGTCGCCCGGGTACCGGTCCTTCGGCAGAAGTCCGCTGCTGTCATCGAGCTCTCCGGTTATAGCGAACACAGCCATGGCGGCAAGGCGATCATGGACGTGCTGGAGACCTATCCGCGCGACGAGTTATTCCAGACGGCAGTGCCCGAGTTGGCGACGATCGTGGAAAAGGTCGCTCACCTTAAGGAGCGTCGCCAGGTCCGGATGTTCGTGCGGCGAGACCCGTACGGGCGCTTTCTCTCCTGCCTCATCTATCTGCCACGAGATCGCTACACCACCTCGGTACGCAGGCGGATGGAGGACATCCTGCTGCGTGGCCTAGGCGGGGCCTCGATCGAGTACACCGCGCGGGTAACCGAGTCCGTGCTGGCAAGGCTCCACTTCGTAGTCCGGATGCCAGTTGGTAAGGCTATGAGTGATGTTGACGTGCGCTCGTTGGAGCGGGAGCTGACCCTCGCCACCCGCTCTTGGGATGACGAGTTCGCCGACCTGATCGTCGACCTGGACGACGCAGACGGATTGGCAGCGTTGGTGGGTGCGCTGCCCGAGGGCTACAAGGAGGACTACACCCCCAAGCAGGCGGCTAAGGACCTGAGCGCTCTGATCGCGCTCAAAGGCCAGCTCGACATGTCAATGGCGATGTATGTCCCGGACCGGACCGACGATGAAGCAGAGCTACGACTGAAGATCTTCCGGCGCGAGGCATCCCTCTCACTGTCGAAAATCTTGCCTCACTTATCGGTGCTGGGAGTCGATGTGATCGACGAGCGGCCTTATGAGCTCACCATGGGCAATGATCAACGGTCGTTCATCTATGACTTCGGGATCCAGGTGCCGGGTGGTGCCGATGCTGTCCGTGGTCGCTGGACGCTCGAGGCCCGGCAGCGTTTCATGGCGGCCTTTTCTGCCTCATACGTCGGCGACAGCGAGGCTGACGGATACAACGCGCTGATCATGGGGGCAGACCTCGACTGGCGTGACGTCAGTGTGCTGCGGTCCATCGGCCGCTATCTGCGGCAGGTCGGCGTTACCTACAGTCAATCCTATTTCGCCCAAGCCCTGAGCCATAACGTCGATGTTGCGCGGCAGCTTATCCAGCTTTTTCGCACTCGTTTCGATCCCAAGACCGGCCTGGACATCAAGGCGCGGACGGCTGCGAGTAATGAAATTGTCGACAAGATCAAGAGGACGCTTAACGATGTTGCTAGTCTTGATCATGATCGAATCTTGCGGTCTTTCCTTGCCGTGATCCAGGCGGTGATTCGAACTAACTTCTACGTTGCGAACCGTCAGGCGATCGCTTTGAAGCTGCTGCCGCGGCAGATTCCTGATACGCCAGAGCCACGCCCCGCATTCGAAATCTTCGTCTACTCACCCCGAATGGAGGGTGTCCATCTGCGCTATGGGCTGGTGGCACGCGGCGGTCTGCGCTGGTCTGACCGCGCGGAAGATTTCCGTACCGAGATCCTTGGCTTGGTCAAAGCCCAGATGGTCAAGAACACTGTGATCGTTCCGGTCGGTGCCAAGGGCGGGTTCTATTGCAAACGCTTGCCCGATCCGAGGGATCGCGAGCGTTGGCTGGCTGAAGGTCTTGGCTGCTACCAGCTCTTCATCTGCAGCCTGCTCGATGTGACCGACAACATCGTTGACGATGCCGTTGTCCCTCGAGCCGACGTGGTGCGTTATGACGGTGATGATCCCTACTTAGTCGTCGCAGCGGACAAGGGAACGGCCACCTTCTCCGACGTGGCCAACAAGATCTCGGTGGATTTGGGGTTCTGGCTTGGTGACGCATTCGCGTCGGGTGGCTCGGCCGGTTATGACCACAAAGCCATGGGCATCACTGCACGCGGGGCATGGGAGTCGGTACGTCGGCACTTCCGCGAAATGGATCTCAATCCTGACACCTCCGATTTCACCTGCGTTGGTATCGGTGACATGAGTGGTGACGTCTTCGGAAACGGAATGCTGCTGAGCAAGCACATCCAGCTAGTGGCGGGTTTCGATCATCGGCATGTCTTTATCGATCCGCAGCCAGATCCTGCCCGCAGCTGGCAGGAGCGCGCTCGGCTCTTTGCGTTGCCGCGCTCCAGCTGGGCGGACTACGACCCCACCTTGATCTCCGAGGGTGGTGGCGTCTTCCCGCGGGCCCTGAAATCGATCGCGATCACCGACCAGATGCGGAGCTCGCTCGGCATCGACAAATCGGTCCAGGCGTTGACGCCTGCTGAGTTGATCCAGGCCTGCCTGCGGGCACCTGTCGATCTGCTCTGGAACGGCGGCGTCGGGACATTTGTCAAAGCCGTGACAGAGACCAACGACGACGTGGGCGATAAATCCAATGATGAACTACGGGTCGACGGTTGTGAGGTACGCGCCAAGTGCGTTGCCGAGGGCGGAAACCTGGGCCTCACCCAGCTCGGCCGCATCGAATACGCCGAAAAGGGCGGCCGCATTAACACCGACTTCATTGACAACTCCGCCGGGGTGGACACATCTGATCATGAAGTCAACATCAAGATCTTGCTAATTGGAGAGGTTGCAGCGGGTCGGCTGTCGCCCCCGGAGCGTGATGGTTTGCTGGCATCGATGACCGACGAGGTGGCTGAGCTGGTGCTCGCCGATAACTACGATCAAAACCTTGCTCTGGCAAATGCCGTATTTCAGTCAGCATCGATGGCCGGCGTTCACGGAGATTGGACGGAGCGTCTGGAGGACCGCGGGCTGATCGATCGGGAGATCGAGTTCTTACCGTCGTCGGAAGCCATCGAGATGCGGCGGGCGAACCACAAGGGACTAACCTCTCCAGAGCTCGCGACGCTTCTCGCGTACACCAAGATCGTTCTTGAGGATGAGATTCTGGCCTCGGATCTGCCTGATGACCCGTACCTGATGGACCGCCTGATCAATTACTTCCCGAGCGCGATGCGGGAGCGCTACGCCGACAGAATGTCCAAGCACCGGCTGCATCGGGAGATCATCGCAACTGTGGTTGTGAACGAGTTCGTGAACCGATCGGGTATTACCTGCTTCCACCGATTGTCAGCAGAGACCGGTGCCAAGGCGCCGGATGTGATCCGAGCACAGATTGCCGCTCGGGCGATCTTCGGAGCGGCTGATCTGGACAAGGCAATCGCCGAACTTGATCGCAAGATCGGTGCCGACATGCAGACCGCCTTGCGGCTGGAAGTGCGCACCTTGGTGGAGCGGGCTACTCGCTGGTTGATCAATAACCGGCGTCATCCGGTTGATATTGGCGCCGCGGTTCAGGGCTTCTCGGAGGGGGTCCGCACGGTGCAGCAGGCTTTGCCAAAGATCTTGACCGGGCGAGACCTGGAAGCGCTGGAGCAACGGAGAAAGAGCTATCAGGCTGCCGGGGTGCCCGATGAACTGGCGACCGCGATCGCGGCTTTGTCTCGGGCCTATCCGGGACTGACGATCCAACAGACCGCAGCACAATCTGGCGTGGACGTCTTGAAGGTAGCCGAGTTGCACTTCACCCTCGGTCAACGGCTTGGCCTCGACCGCTTGCTGTCGCGCATTGTCGAGCTGCCGCGCGAAGATCGGTGGCAAACCATGGCCCGCGCAGCGCTGCGTGATGACTTGCACATGGTGCACGCCCAGCTAACGGCTCAGGTGCTCAATTGGAACGGAGCCGCTACTAAGAGCGCTCGGGATGTGGTCCTTGGCTGGGAGCGGTCGAACGGCGCAGTAGCGGAGTCGGTAAAAACCTTGCGCTCGATTACCAGCGGTCACACCGATCTCGCCCGGATGTCGGTCGGCCTTCGAGTCGTGCGCAGTCTATTGTCCAAGCTCTAGCAGCGCTTATGGGTGATCGCTCGCGCAATGCCGACGGTCGAGATAACGACAGCATGATAAGTCTGAGGTATGCGGATCGACCTGCATACGCATTCGTCGTTGTCTGACGGCACAGACACGCCGGCGGAGCTGGTGCGCAAGGCTCGCGCGGTCGGACTCGACGTGGTTGGACTGACTGACCACGACACGTTCGATGGGCTAGCTGAAGCCGCGGCCGAGGGCGAGCAGCTAGGCGTCCAGGTGGTACGCGGGATGGAACTCTCGTGCTCGCGTCAGGGCAGCAGCGTGCATGTGCTGGCGTACGGCGCTGATCCTGCCAGCCCGGGTCTGGCGGCGGAGATGGCTCAAGTCCGTGATGGTCGGCTGGGTCGGCTCGCTGGGGTGCTGGCGAAGCTGGCCGCACTTGGCGTGCCGGTCAGCGAAGCGGAGGTCATGGCCCAAGCGGGCGACAGTCCATCCATCGGTCGGCCCCATATCGCGGACGCGCTGATCAAGGCTGGCCATGTCCAAGATAGACAAGAGGCGTTCGACCGCTTCCTGGCTGACGGAGGCCCGGCGCACGTGCCGCGCTACACGATCGAGCTGGAACGTGGGATTGACCTGATTCACCAGGCGGGTGGTCTCGCGGTGATCGCCCATCCGTGGGGTCGCGGGCGAGAATATCTGCTGCCGCCCAGCGTGCTTCAGACTCTGGCCCATGATCACCAGCTAGATGGCATCGAGGTCGATCATCAAGATCATGATGCCGAGATTCGTAGTCAGCTGCGTACCTTGGCCCACAGTTTGGACCTGCTGCCGACTGGATCCAGCGACTACCACGGCACCGGCAAGCTTGATCATGATCTTGGTTGCAATACGACAGACCCCGAGGTCTTCAGCGAGATGCAGCGACGACTGGCGCATGGGACCTCGTCCGGCGCTCAGCCGACACCGCAATCGGACCGATGATCAGAACACGTCCTCCGAAGGCCACGGTGGTCGCAGTAGCCAACCAGAAGGGCGGCGTTGCCAAGACCACCACCGTCGCGTCCTTAGGCGCAGCCTGGGCGCAGCTTGGTCAGCGGGTGCTGATAGTCGATCTTGATCCACAAGCCTGCTTGACCTTTTCGGTCGGCTATGACCCGGAGTCGATCGGCTGCTCGGTGCATCAGGTGTTGGTGGAAGGGGTGGCCGCAACCGACGCTGTGATCCAGACCGAGGAGGGATCAGACTTGCTGCCGGCCACTATCGAATTGGCCGTGGCCGAGCAGTTGCTGATTACCCGTACTGGCCGGGAGCTCCTTTTGAAGCTGGCACTGGAACCGCTGCTCAGGTCCTATGACTTCATCGTCATCGACTGTCCACCGACTCTGGGCATTCTGACCACAGTGGGGCTCACGGCTTCGGATGGTGTCCTGATTCCACTGCAGTGCGAGACCCTCAGCCATCGCGGTGTCGGACAGCTCCTGGACACGATCTACGACGTCAAGAAGTTCACCAACCGCAGGCTGTCGGTGATCGGAGTGCTCCCCACATTGTTCGATGGCCGTACTACCCATGGCCGTACCGTGCTGGAGCGGATCGGTGATGACTACGGCGTAGCAGTCCTGTCACCACCGATTCCCAAGTCCATCCGGTTTGCGGAGGCGCCGGCGGTGGGTCGGACTGTGCTGAGCACCGCCCCGTCAACAAAAGGCGCCGCTGCCTACCGCGATCTCGCTGGGCAGCTGCTGTCGCTTCGCTCAATCTCCTAACCCTTGCTGCCGGCTCAGACGGTTCTTGCGCCAACCTCTGAACTGGAAACTCGACACTGGTCGGGAATTTGGCTCTCGGATGCCGGATTAAGATCGAAAACTCCGCCTTGGTCGGAAATTCGAACAACGAGGGTCACTCCCGATCGACCTCGCCGAGCGAACGCCGTACGCCGGAATTTAGCTGGCCGAGGCCCTGACTGTCGTTCTCTCCTCGGTTGTCGATCGTTGCGCGAGCTGGGCATAAAGCTGATCCAGCTGAACGGCCGGCTCCCCGAGCCCGTCCAACGCGTCCAGCTGCCGAGCTATTCTGTCTGATCGCCATTCGCAAGCCAGCAGGTCCAGGGCAACCCACACCGCAAGAGCGTGGTGGTGCAAGATCGCGTCCAACTGGCGGCGCAGTTCTTCGTCCGCGGGGTCATCGCAGGCCCTCGGCAGCAGATCCCGGAGACTGAAGAACCGGCGTACCAGCGGTCCACCGCGGGGAGCGAGAAAACCAAGACCCTCACGAGCCTGAGCACCGCGGACTACCGCCTCCGCTTCGTCCTGCAGGATCACCGCCTCAGCGGCGATGCGACGCATGGCAGTCCGCGGGCTACTCGGTGGGTCCGCCTCCCCGATCGGGGGGTGTCCGGTCCCGCCAAGCTGCTCGAGTGGCCCAGCCACCGCGGGTATGCCCTGTGCCGGCCGGCGGCGTCGAAAGCCGCGCATGTGCCGACCTTATCTCTTTCCAAACCAATGACTAGGGATGCGGCGCAACCATGACGAGCAGCGAGGTAGTCGACAAGATCACGAAGGCGATGCACAGCTCAGCTCCCATGACCACGGCAAGTGTCGAAACGCCGCCGACTCTTAGCGGTCCGTCAGGCTGCAAGTGTGACTGTCGAAACGCCGCGCGGGCTGCGTACTTGCGACCCTCGTTGCCCATCAGCAGCATCAAACCGAAGATCGTGATCTTGATGAGCAGAACTAGTCCGTAGCGAGAAGTTGCCAGCTGCCAGACCCCACCAGCGACGGCAAGCGCGTGCACAATGCCAGTTACCACAAGGGTCACCACGCTCAATTGCGCCACTCTGGAGAATCGGGGGATGAGCCGGTCAAGCTCTTGCACTTTCTCGCCCGGAATCAAGACGGCGGCCAAGGCAACCAGTCCACCAAGCCAAGCGCACGTCGCCAGTATGTGGAGGCCGGTAGCAGCGATCTTGGCAACCTCCCAAGGGCCACCGATTGCATCGGATTGTGCCACCATCGAGGCGGCGATGACGACGACCAGTGTCAGCGCGACGACGCGCCGCCAACCCACTACAGCACCGCTGATGATGTCCGGGAGGAAGAACATCGTGCCGATCAGGGCGGCGAGTCTGGTTAGCTGAGCGGCGCCACCTAATTGGGTAACGATGTCACCTAGCAGCCGCCCGCCAAAGATCAGTTGGATGGCTGGCCCGGCGAGCGTACCGATGATCATCGCCGCGGTTCCTGCCAGTGTGAGTAGGACCAGGCGGGGATTTCTTCGACCGTCCGGCCACACCACGCTCCAAAAAACCAAGGTGCCGGCGAGGAGCACATACCCGGCGTAAGTCAGCACCCGATTGGCTCCAAGGGCAAGGTCGATCAGATCCCGCGTCATTCGTCAGGCAGCCCGTCGCAGGCCAATTGGCTGACGCTCTTCGACGGCTGGCTCAGGACGCAGCAATTGCGCCGCGTCATTGCGGCCTCGGTAGGTCGAACTGGACGACAATTACAGCTCTGTCCCTTGTCAGCTTTGGCTTGACGCGAAACTGTGGTCGGCGTCCAATCCAGCAGCTCTGTTTGCTCACCGACCTGACCGCCGGGCACTGGATATTGTGCACGGTGTTTCCACTGACCATGATGGCGACCGGGATGCTTTTAGGAACATCTCGAATCAACGGACCAATGGCCGTCAGCGCCCGACCGGCAGGTGATGGGATGCTGCGTATGGTGACGCCACCCAAGTGGTAGCGCAACTCAATCGATTTCGACGGGTTCGTCAGTGCGAGATCCATTTGGCGGCTAACCCGACCGTCAGGCACTCTGACAGGCTGATTTCCTGCGCTTACTTGTACCTGGGTCGCAACTGGCTTGGATTTTGCGAAGCGGTTGCCGGCAAGGCTTAGGTTTGGTGGGCCCAAGCGTAACGAAGAGGTCGCCTCGGGCAGCCGCACAATTTCGGCAATGTCGAAGGAACCGCCGG
>Ga0173483_10000644_pt1 | contig 10172 bp, 11 predicted proteins | sample NitcycUS178409R2_FD_122621 | JGI IMG/M metagenome (GOLD analysis project Ga0173483, IMG submission 122621) | Soil microbial communities from Arlington Agricultural Research Station in Wisconsin, USA - Nitrogen cycling UWRJ-S178-409R-2 (version... | ecosystem: Environmental > Terrestrial > Soil...
CGCGCAGGCGGCCGCCGTCGAGCTCCTCGAAGTCGCCGGCCTCGAGCGCGGAGCGCACCGCGCGGAGCTCCTTCCCCAGCTTCGGCCCGAGCACCGGCAGGTTCGGCTTCACGCGGAGCTCCGTCGCCTCGACGGAGCCGAACTCGACCTGCTTCACGCTCAGCTCCTCGGCGATCTCGTTCGCGTGCTCCCGAACGCCGTCGGCGCCCTGCACGACGAGACGCCGGAGCGGCTGGCGGAGCTTGATCCCGGACTGCGCCCGGGCCTGGCGCCCCAACTCGACGACGCGGCGCACTTCGGCGACCTCGGCCAGAAGCGCATCGTCGCCCTCGACCCCTTCCGGCCAGCCGGCGAGGTGCGCCGAGTCCGGGCCCTCCACCACCAGCGTCCGCCAGAGATGGTCGGCGAGGAACGGCATCACCGGCCCGATCACTCGCAGGGCCTGGACGACCGACCACCAGAGGGTCTCGAGCGCGGCAGGCTCGCCGTCCCAGAAGCGGCGGCGCGAACGGCGGACGTACCAGTTCGAGAGGTCCTCGACGTAGCTCTCGAAGAGGGTCGTCACCGCCGGGCTCCAGTACCGCTCGTACGCAGCCTCGGCCTCCGAGACGAGCTGTCCCGTGCGCGCGACGAGCCAGCGGTCGAGTGGGTGCCCGGACAGCGGCTCGGCACCCCACTCCGGCGTCCACTCGGCGATGTTCGCGTAGGTGACGAGGAACCCGACCGAGTTCCAGAACGTCAGCAGCCGCCGCTTGATCTCGTCCGCGGGCCCGTAACCGAAGTTGATGTTCTGGCTCGGGTTCTGCGCACAGAACTGCCAGCGGACGATGTCGGCGCCCATCCGCTCGAAAGCCTCGTTCGCCTCGATCGCGTTGCCGGTCGACTTGTGCATCTCGCGCCCGTGCTCGTCGTGGACGCGCTCGTAGGCGAGGACGGCGCGGTACGGCAGCCGGCCGGCGAGCGTCATGGACATCACGCTGATCGAGTAGAACCAGAGTCGGATCTGCTCACGGCTCTCGGAGACCCAGTCGGCCGGGAACCACTGCTCCCAGTAGGCATGGTCGGGCAGGTCGGCGCCGGTCAGGCCGCGCGCCGCGCCGGTGGCGTACCCGTGTGGGATCCACTCGGGGTTCTCCCAGCCAAGCGTCGACATCGGGACGATCCCCGCGTCGAGCCACGCGTCGCCGACCTCCGGGATCCGGCGCACCTCCTCGCCGCACGACTGGCAGCGGATCGCGATCTCGTCGATCCAGGGCCGGTGCAACTCCTGGAGCTGCTCGAGCCCGCCGGTCGCGCGCTCCTCGAGCTCCGACCGCGAGCCGATCACGTTCAGCTCACCGCACTCGCAAGGGTAGAGGGGGAGCGGCAGGCCGAAGTAGCGCTTCCGCGAGATGTTCCAGTCGCCCATGTTGCGGAGCCAGTCGTCCATCCGCTTCTTGTACTGAGGCGGCGTCCAGGCGACCTCGTCGTTGGCGTCCAGCAGCGGCTGACGGAGCTCGTCGCAGGAGATGAACCAGTCGTCGACGACGCGGAAGAGGAGCGGCGTCTTGCAGCGCCAGCAGATCGGGTAGCGGTGGACGATCGTGCCCGCCTCGACGAGCAGGCCGCGCTCGTCCAGCGCCTCGACGATCGCCTTCGCCGCCCCGTCGGTCGAGACCCCTTCGAACGGCCCGTAGCCGGGCAGGAAGCGCCCGGACTCGTCGATCGGCGCGAGCACCGGCAGGCCGTGAACGCGCGAGAGCTCGAAGTCCTCGGCGCCGGCGCCCGGCGCGATGTGGACGATCCCCGTGCCTTCGTCGAGCGCCACCTCGTCCCACGGGATCACGCGGTGGGTGACGCCCTCCTGGGCAGGCAGGTCGTCGAAGGGCCCCTCGTACTCGAGGCCCACGAGGTCCTCGCCCTGGAGGACGTTGTCGTAGTTGCCGTCCTCGCTCGCGAGCTGCCAGCCGCCGTCGCCCAGGCCGTACTCCGCGTCGGGCTTCACGGCGGCGGCCACATTCGCCGGGAGCGTCCACGGGGTGGTCGTCCAGATCACGAGCGACTCGCCAGGCCGGTCCCTGAGCGGGAAGCGCACGTGGAGCGACGGGTGCTCGAGCTCGCGGTAGTTCTCCTCGCCGGCCTGCTCGTGCTGCGAGAGCGAGGTGCCGCAACGCGGGCACCACTGCGTCGAGCGGTGGCCCTTGTAGAGCCAGCCGCGGCGGTGGCACTCCTTCAGGAAGCGCCAGATGTACTCGATGTTCGTGTCCGAGAACGTGAGGTAGTCGTTGCCCCAGTCCATCCACTGGCCGAGCCGCTTCGACTGGCCCGTCATCACGCCGACGTAGCGCGCGACGCGCTCCTTGCAGCGCTCGGCGAACTCGGCGATGCCGTACTCCTCGATCTCGCGCTTGGAGTTGAGGCCGAGCTCCTTCTCGACCTCGACCTCGACCCACAGGCCCTGGCAGTCGAAGCCGTTCTGGTAGCGCTCGTCGTGACCGCGTGCGGCCTGGTAGCGCTGGAAGACGTCCTTCAGCGTCCGCCCCCAGGCGTGGTGGACGCCCATCGGATTGTTGGCCGTGATCGGGCCGTCGATGAAGCTGAAGCGCGGGCCGCCGGCGTTCTGCTCGCGCAGGCGCTGGAACGTCCGCTCGTCCTCCCACCGCTCGAGGACCTCCCGCTCGAGCGCGGGATGGTCGGGCACGCTCGGGAGTGGCTTGAACATGCGGTCGATCGTATCGACCGGGAACAATGACCCCGGCTGGGGCGTTTCAGCTTCCCGGAACCTGAGGTAGAAAGGAATAGATGGCAGACAACGTCAAGACCGACGACTTCGATCAGCAAGTCCTCCAGAGCGACCAGCCGGTGCTCGTCGACTTCTGGGCGGAGTGGTGCGGGCCGTGCCACGCGATCGCGCCCGTGCTCGACCAGATCGCCGACGAACGGAGCGACCTGAAGGTCGTGAAGCTGAACATCGACGAGGAGCCTGCGATCGCGCAGCGCTACGGGGTCATGTCGATTCCAACGCTGATCCTGTTCAAGGACGGCGAGCCGCAGGCAGCTGCGGTCGGCGCGATGCCGAAGTCGATGCTCGAGGAGCGCCTCGGGCTCGCGGGCGCCGCGGCCCAGAACTAGCTAGTTCTCGGCTTCTTCCTTTTCCGGATGGGGCGCCGGCGCAGCAGCACGCGCCGGCGGCTCGTCGATCAGGCTCAGGACGCGCATGCCGTGCACGAACACGACGGCGCCGCCGAGCCAGCCGCCGACTGTCAGGAAGACGAAGCCGACGAGCGTCAGGATGAACGGCCCGGTCTCGACCGCGCCGTGCGAGTAGCCGGAGTGGCCGACGAGGGCGGCGATCAGGAAGAAGACCGTCGCCGTGAGCATCGAGGCCATGTGCCAGGTGGCCGTCCACCACACCGGCGAGCCCCACGTGATCGTCAGCCAGTCGGCGAACCCGGTCAACGCCGTGAAGGCGGTGATGATCAGGCCAACGACGAGCGCGAGCCACCAGCCGTACGCGGCCGGCCGCTCCGCGATGCCGATCACGCTGGCGAAGGCCATCGCCATCGAAGCGGTGTAGGCGCCGATCGTCGCGTCCGTCAGCGGCGGGTGGATCGGGTGCCCGGGAAGCCCGTGCCAGAGGTAGCTGAGCTTCATGCGCGCCGGAGTGTACGACGCGCGGGACCGGCGTGGATTGCTGGCTAGCTCTGCTCGGCCGTGTCGAGGTAGTCGAAAAAGGCGGCGTGCTTTTCGAGATACGCCTCGAGCTGGCGGATCCCCGACTCGAGCCAGTGCTCGAGCCAGCTCTCGCCGAGCTCGTCCTCGACGCGGTGGAAGCCCCGGTCGCTCATGGATTCATGATCGGGACGCAGCCGGACGGCCGCAATGAGCCGAACGGACTAACTTGCGGGACGGCCAGGCCTATCTCCGCGGACAACGAGCCTGCGGCCGGTGCGCCGCTCGAACTAGCTATCGAGCGCGGCGCGCTCCGAGTGCTCCTGCCACGCGCGCAGGACCAGCGGCACGTTTTCGAACGCGAGCTCGTCCTGGCCCGGAAGCTGGTCTCGAGAAAACCAGCGCAGGTCGTCGACGTCGTCCGCCGGGGCGGCCTCACCGCCGGTGACGCGCGCGGTCCAGTAGAAGTTCAGCGTTGCCTCCGCAGTGGACTCACCGCCGTAGCGGTCCATCCAGACGCCGAGGAACTTCAGCGGCTCGACGTCCAGGCCGGTTTCCTCGCGCAGCTCGCGACGCAGGCCGTCGAGCGGATGCTCACCCACCTCGAGGAAGCCGCCCGGGATGTCCCAGCGGCCCTTGAACGGCTCCTTCGCGCGCCGCGCGAGCAGCACCCGGTCGCCGTCCTCGACCAGCGCGCCCGCGGTCGGCTTCGAGCTCGCGTACGCGACGAATCCGCACTCCCTGCACTCGACCCGCCGCTCGTCGCCGCGGAGCTCGTTTCGGCAGCGCGGACAGAACCTCCACCCCGCGAGCTCGCCCACGAACGCAAGAATAGGGGTGGCGATGCCCAGGTTCGTCCCAGCAACCGTTACCGAGCTCCAGCGCGTCGAGCTGCTCGCGGGGCTCCCGGGCGAGAAGCTCGGCGAGATTGCGAAGCACATGGAGCGTGAGGAGGTCCCGCCCGGGCGCGCGGTCGTCCGGGAGGGCGAGGACGCGCAGCGCTTCTACGTCGTCCTGTCGGGGCTCTTCGCCGTCAGCCAGGCGGACTTCGGGCCGCGGCGCGTGCTGCAGCCCGGCGACTACTTCGGCGAGGTCGGTCTCGCGATGCAGATCCCGCGCACGGCCTCGGTGCGGGCCCTCACGCCCGCGGTCGTGGCGAGCTGCGACCGCGCCTCGTTCGACGAGCTCCTACGCCCACTCTTCGCCGACGACAAGTAACAGTCTGTTACTTGGACTAGCTTCGCCCGCCGCTGCGGCGGTTCCAGCCGTCACGGTGCTTGTAACAGTCTGTCACTTGGTCAGACGAGGCGATGCTCGGTTGCCCAACGGGTCAGCTCGTGTCGAGTCGAAAGCTGCAGCTTGCGCAACACGTTCGACACGTGGCTCTCGACGGTCTTGACGGAGAGGCTAAGTCGGGCCGCGATCTCCTTGTACATGTAGCCGCGGGCGATCAGTTGCAGGACCTCGCGCTCACGTGGAGTGAGCTCGTCGAGCTCGGCGTCTCCGCCGACGCGCTCGCCCGCGCGGAAGGCGTCGAGCACGAAACCGGCCAGGCGTGGGGAGAAGACCGCGTCGCCGGCCGCGACCCGCTCGATCGCGGCCGCGAGCTCGGGGCCCGAGATCGTCTTCGTCACGTAGCCACGCGCGCCCGCGCGGATCACCGAGATCACGTCCTCGGCGGCATCCGACACGGAGAGGGCGAGGAAGCGGACTCCCGGGCGATCCGGCGCGACCGCATTGACGATCGCGTCGCCGCTCCCGTCCGGGAGGTGGACGTCGAGCAGGACGACATCCGGGTCGAGCTCCTTGATCAGCGGCACTGCCTCCGCGACCGTCCCCGCCTCGCCGACCACGTCCACCGCGTCGCCCAGCTCCGCGCGGACGCCCGCGAGGAAGAGGCCGTGGTCGTCGACGAGCACGACGCGCCGCTTCGGCGTCACGGTCGCCTCCGCGGAAGCCTGAGCTCGATCTCCGTGCCTTCGCCGAGAGCGGCCACGACGGTCGCACGGCCCCCGGCCCGCTCGAGGCGCCGCTCGATCGACTCCGCCAGCCCGCGGCGGTCGGGTGGAACGGCCGCCCGGTCGAAGCCGGAACCGCGGTCGCGCACGAAGACGGCGATCTCGTCCTCGCCCGCCTCGGTGTAGACGTCGACCTGCTCGACGCCCGAGAACTTGGCCGCGTTCGCCATCGCCTCGCGCGCGGCGAGCACGACCGCCTGTGCGCCCTCGTCGAGCGGGCAGTCGCCGGCGCTCGCCAGCTCGACGCGGACGCCGTGGAGCTCCTCGACCTCGGCGGCCGCCGCCGAGAGCGCGGCGACCAGGGACGCCTGCTCGTCCCCGAGCGGTCGGTCCTCGTAGAGCCAGCCGCGCAGCTCGCGCTCCTGCCGGCGGGCGAGCGAGGCAACGCGCCGCGGCTCGGTCGCATGTCGTTGGATCAGCGCCAGGGTCTGGAGCACCGAGTCGTGCACGCGTGCTGCGACCTCGGCGCGCTCCTCGGTGCGGATCCGCGCGGTGCGCTCGGCGTCCCGCTCGACGGCGAGCCGCCAGAGCCAGGGGCCGGCGACGAGCAGCAAAGCGCCCGCGACGGCACCCGGCGGCAGGAGCGTGGTCGTGCCGCCCTCGCCCTGGAGCAGCAACACGACTCCGAGTCCCGCGAGCGCGAGGCCGGCGTAGGCGCGCGGAGAGTCCGGCCGCAACGTCCCGCGCCGGTGCCAGACGAGCGCGAGGCCGGTGGCCACGAGCGCGATCCCGCCAACGGCCCGGTCCGAGAGACCGAAGGCATGTAGCAACAGCACCCCGGCGGCGAGGACCAGCAGAGCCCACCAGGGTCGCGTCGAGCTGCCGTACGACCAAAGCGCGAGGTAGAGCAGGATCCCCGCACCGCCCGCGAGGGCCAGCAGCGCGAAGACCAGCCGGACGAGCGTGACGTCGACTGCCAGGGCCTGCGCGATCCCCGCGCAGACCCCGGCGATCACGCGCCCTTCAGCCGGGCGGGTGAATCGAGGCGGCGCCATGTGACCTCATCGTACGGCGCGCTCGACGTGGAGACTTCCGGCGCCGACGTGGGCATCGAGGTCGAGCACGCGCCTGCCCGCCTCGTCGACGCGCCGGTCGATCTCACGACCGTCCGTGGACCGCCCGAGCAGATCGACGCTGCCGACGTCGGCGTCGGAGCGGACTCGCAGCGCGGCGTTGCGCGGCACCACGAGCACGAGCCGGCCGACGTCGACCCGCATGCGGAGGTGGGTCACGCCCGCCGGGAGCTGGACATCGCGCAGGTCGACCCGCAGGTCTCCGATCCCGAGCTTGTAGTCGGAGCGGAGATCGCTCAGCGCGCTCACGTCGTACGTCCGGTCGCCGATGCCGTTGCGGACGTGAACGTGGAAGACCGCCGCGAAGATCGCGGCCGCAACGAGCACGAACGCAAGCGCAATGCCGAACGCCGTCGCAAGCCCGATCGCGATCCGCTTGGGCCAGCGCCACGAACTGGGCTGGGCCGCAGGCGCAGCCGGTTCGGTCCCCTCGGCCGGCTCCGCCGCGGCCACCGGCCGCGGCCGGTGGCTCAGCTGCAAGACGATGATTCCGCCGACCAGCAGAAGGATCCAGGAAGCGTCACCGCGGGGCCAGATGCTCACCCGAGAGAGCAGCACGAGCGCGGCGATCGCGATAAGTGCCAACCCGACGAGCGGCCACGGCCGGTCGCGCCGTTCGCGCAGCGCTTTGGCGGCGATCGAATCCTCCTCTCCCTCGTCCGGGATCACCAGAGCCGCGGCCACGTAGATCAGGACGCCGGCGCCGCCGATCAGCGTCAGGACGACGAAGCCGACCCGGTAGAACGCGGGATGGATGTCGAAGTAGCGCGCCAGGCCCCCGCTCACCCCGGCGAGCATGCGATCCGACCGGCTCCGCTCGAGGCGCTTCGCCGCCGGCTGCTCGACTGTCGTCTCGTTCATGTCGCCAGGATCGCGCGGCGACCCGCGAACGACCATCCGGAATGACCCTGGACCGACCCTGAGCGCGCCTTAGTGCGGCGCGCGTCTCGGAGGAGCCGTCGCCGCGATCAGGTCCGTCTTGGGCAGCAGGTCGATGCCGTCCGGTTTGTCGAGGTAGCCCGGCCCCGTGCCTGCCACTCCCGTGTGGCCGTACTGCCAGACGATCCGCTTCGTGCTCGGGTCGATCACGATCACTCGGTGGTTGTAGTCATCGTTCGCGGCGATCAGGCCGTTCGGCCAGCGCACTGCGAGCGACGGCTTCGCCAGCCGGTCCGGCCCGCTCGCGGATCCGAACGACCACGTCACGCGACCGCTGCGGTCGACGACCACGATCTTGCCCGGGATCGCGAACGAGGCGACGAGCACTCGCCCGTTCGGCAGGAGTTGTGCATCGGACGGGTACGGCACGGGCGAGCGGACCGACCAGAGAAGCCTCCCGTCGGCGGCCAGGCGGTCGATCCAGCCGCCGATCTCGGTGACGAGCAAGCCGCCGTCGGGCAACGGCGTGTCGCCGTTCGGGCTGGCGAAGCCGCGAGGCGGGTCGTGCGCACAACTCCCGCCGAGCACACGCGTCACCGTTCGCGCACGGTCGATCTGCACGATGCGGCAGTTCCGGATGTCCGCCACCGTCGTGATCCCGGAGCGCAGCCGGTAGGCGTCGTCCGGAGTGTTCAGGTAGCCAGGGCTGGAGCCGGGGACGCCGCCGTGGCCATAGGTCCACACCCGCGCATGCGTTTTCAGCGACAGCTCGACGAGCGTGTCGTGGAACTCCTCGTTCGTGATCACCGTCCGGTAGCCGGGAGTGAAGAAAGCGTCGTCGGGCCCCCGGAGTGTCGCGTCTTGCCAGACGACCTTCTTCGACGGCGAGACGAGTAGCACCCGGTTGTTGTCGCGGTCGGCGATCAGCACGTAGCCGGGGACGACGGACGAGTCGACGCGCGGGAGACCGAGCGGTGACACGAGCAGCCGCGGGCGCACCCGGTGCTGCTTCGGCCGCCGATGCGGTTCCGGCGCAGAGCGGGTCGAGGTCACCTTCGCGTGGCTCGAGCAGCCGCCGGCGACGAGGGCGAGCCCGAGCGCGGCGACCACGGTTCGGCCTCTGTTGGGGCGAGCCACTCCGGTAGGCAGTATGCGGGCGCTTCCCTAGCGGGAGCCGAGAACGGCGTCCGAGAGCGCGGGCCAGGCCTCGAGCGACCAGGGGCCGAAGTCGAGGTCGGTCAGGCACACGAGCGCAAGGTCGGCCTCAGGGTCGACCCAGAGGAAGGTGCCGCTGCCCCCGAAGTGGCCGAACGTGCGCTCGGAATTGCGCGAGCCGGTCCAGTGCGGCCGCTTGCGGTCGCGCAGCTCGACGCCGAGGCCCCAGTCGTTCGGTTCCATCCGGCCGATGTCGGGCAGCACGCCGACAAGCCCCGGGAACTGCACCGACGTCGCCTCGGCCAGCGTCTCCGGCGCGACGAGGCGCGGGCGCTGCAGCTCGGCAGCGACGCGAGCCAGATCGTCGAGGCTGCCGTGCATCCCCGAGCCGGGCGAACTCCGCAGCTCGGCGCTCCGCAACTCGAGCGGCCCGAGCACCGCCGCCTGCAGGTACTCCGGGAACGGCATCTCCGCCGCGGCGCCGACTACCTCACCCAACACCTCGAAGCCCGAGTTCGAGTAGATCCGCCGCCGGCCGGGCTCCGAGATCGGCGTGCGGCCCTCGAACGGCAGCCCGGACGCGTGCGCGAGCAGGTGCCGCACCGTCGAGCCCTCGGGCCCGGCCGGGTCGTCGAGCTCGATGATCCCCTCCTCCGCTGCGACCAGCGTCGCGAGGGCCGTCACAGGCTTCGTCACCGAGGCCCAGCGGAACACGTGCTCCCGCGGGCCATGCGAGGCGAGCTCCTCTCCCCCGCGCAGCACGGCGACCGCGACCGTCTCCGCGGGCCAGCCCTCGACCTGCCGCAGAGCGTCCACAAGCTTGATACTAGAAACATGGAGCGCGAGCGCCGCACCGTTCCGGCCGTCTCCCCCTTCGCCGAAGCCATGGGCTACGCGCGGGTCGTGCGGATCGGGCCACACGCCTACGTCTCGGGAACGGCGCCGATCATGCCGGACGACGCCGACCCGCCGCCGGACGCCTACGGCCAGACGCGCCGCTGCCTGCAGATCGCCCTCAGCGGCCTTGCCGACGTCGGCGTCCTCGTCGACCACGTCGTCCGCACACGGGTCATGGTCACCCGCGCCGAGGACTTCCCCGAGATCGCGCGCGCCCACGGCGAGTTCTTCCGCGACGTCATGCCGGTCAGCACGGGCTACGTCGTCGCCGCGCTGCTCGACCCGCGTTGGCTGGTCGAGATCGAGCTCGAGGCGCTGGTGCCCGAATGAAGCAGATCTACCCCGCCACCATCACCGGCAAGAGCTTCGCCCCCGGCGGCAGCGTGCTCGACCACAACTTCGGCACGGGCGACCCGTACACGCTCGGCGTCGAGGAGGAGTACATGCTGCTCGACGGCGAGACGCTCGACCTCGTCCAGCACGTCGAGGCGGTGCTCGC
>Ga0173483_10000646_pt1 | contig 10152 bp, 6 predicted proteins | sample NitcycUS178409R2_FD_122621 | JGI IMG/M metagenome (GOLD analysis project Ga0173483, IMG submission 122621) | Soil microbial communities from Arlington Agricultural Research Station in Wisconsin, USA - Nitrogen cycling UWRJ-S178-409R-2 (version... | ecosystem: Environmental > Terrestrial > Soil >...
ACCAGGACGCCATCGTCGCGCTCTTCGACGAGGAACGCGATCCCATCGTCGTCATCAAGTGGAAAGAGATCCTGGACTTCCTCGAAGCCGCCACCGACCGATGCGAGGACGTCGCGAATCTCCTCGAGGGTGTGATCGTCAAACACGGCTGATGGATCACACTCTTCTAGCAGTACTCACGCTGATCGCAGTCGCGCTCATTTTCGACTACATCAACGGTTTTCACGACGCGGCCAACTCGATCGCAACCGTGGTCTCGACGCGGGTACTCTCTCCCGGGAAGGCCGTAGTCTGGGCGGCATTTTTCAACTTCGTCGCGGCCTTCGGGTTTGGCACTGCTGTCGCTCAAACCGTTGGCGCAGGCATGGTCGATCTCAAGGTGGTCACGTTGACCGTGATCTTCGCCGGCCTCACTGGGGCGATTGTCTGGGACCTCGTGACGTGGTACTACGGTCTTCCAACCAGTTCATCGCATGCACTGTTCGGTGGATATGCCGGCGCGGCGGTCGCCAAGGCTGGTTTCATCGCGATTATCCCGAGCGGCTGGACGCGCACGATCATCTTCATCGTCCTCGCCCCACTGATTGGCCTCGTCGTTGGCCTCGTGCTGATGACGCTCAGCCAGTGGGTCCTGCAGCGTCAGACGCCGCGACGCGTCGATGGGTTCTTCCGAAAGATGCAGCTCGTCTCGGCGGCGGCCTTCAGCCTGATGCACGGCGCCAACGATGCGCAGAAGACGATGGGCATCATTGCCGGAGCGCTCGTTACAGGGGGATTCCTCGACAGGGGGCCAGACGGAGCACTCCCAATCCCCTACTGGGTCATCCTGCTGGCCAACGCCGCAATCGCCCTGGGCACGCTGTCTGGCGGCTGGCGCATCATCAAGACCATGGGCACGAAGATCACGAAGCTGCAACCGATCGGCGGGTTCGCGGCCGAAACCGGCGCGGCGCTCGCGATCTACTCGGCGACCGCACTTGGCGTCGGGATCAGCACCACGCACACGATCACCGGCGCGATCGTCGGCGTCGGGTCCTCGAAGCGATTGTCGGCGGTGCGGTGGGGCGTCGCACAGCAAATCATGTGGGCTTGGGTGCTCACGATTCCGGCCTCCGCGTTCATCGGTGGCTTGACCTACGAGATCTTTCGAGTGCTGTTCCAGGCGCCCTGAGTCCGCCACACTCGGCGGCGATGTAGCATTGAATGAGTGAACATTCTGGTCGCCGAAGACGACCGCGACATCGCAGACCTGATCGCGCATTACGTCGAGCGATCCGGTTGGACGCCTCACACCGTTGGATCGGGCGATGACGCGCTGGCGCGCGCCCGCAAGCAACCATTCGATCTCGTGATCCTCGACGTCATGCTGCCGGGCATGAGCGGGCTGGAAGTGTGCCGCGCGCTCCGTGCGGATTCGATGACGAACGCGATCCCGATCATCATGGTCACCGCGCGTGCCGAGGAGACCGACCGCATCATCGGCCTCGACATCGGTGCCGACGATTACCTGGCAAAGCCGTTCAGCCCGAACGAGCTGGTCGCGCGGATCCGTGCCCTCATGCGCCGTTCGAAGCGGGCGGAGCCCGAGTCGCAGACGATCAAGCTTGGTTCGCTCGTGATGGACCTGGAGCGCCACACGGTCGTTGACGGCGGTCAGGAGGTCAAGCTGACGGCCAAGGAGTTCCTCCTGCTCCAGTACCTCTTGCAGCATCGCGGCCGCGTCCTCTCGAGAGACGTGCTACTCGGCGACGTATGGGGCTATCGGTACACGGGTGGGACACGGACAGTCGACGTCCACGTCCGGCGGCTCCGGGAAAAGCTCCCTGTGCTTGTCGATGCGCTCGTGACCGTGAAACAGTTTGGTTACAAGCTCGACGAACAATAGGCCTGCCGCACCGAGCGGCATTCGTATATGAAGGCCGGATTCCGCACGAAAGTCTTCATTGGGGCATTCGCCGCGGCGGCACTGTCGCTGCTCGCGATGGCAGGCCTCATGGCCTGGCAGGTCCTTGAGCGCCAGCGCGCCGCCATCGAACGACACCTCAGCGATGAGGCCTACCTCACGGCCGACCTGCTCTCGAAGGCGACGACCCTCGATGAAACGACCCTCGATCGAGAGGCGGATCGACTCGGCGAGCTGATTTCTGCGCGCGTTACGTTCATCGCCGAGGACGGCCGCGTCGTCGGCGACTCGACGCAGACCGAAGCCGAGCTCCGCACGCTCGAGAACCACCTCACTAGACCCGAAGTGATCGCCGCACGGGAGCACGGATTCGGGAGCAGCGAGCGGTACAGCGGGACTGTCAGCACAGACATGGTCTACGTCGCGGTCCGTGCAACGCACCCGATCGTCACGTACGTCCGCCTGGCCTTGCCGCTGACCGACGTCGACGCGCAGCTTGCCGCCATCGTGCGCGCGACGCTGGGAGCGCTGGCCGCGTCGATTCCGCTCGCCCTGCTCGTGTCGTGGGTCTTCTCGTCCTCGTTGTCGCGACGCGTCAGCGCGATTGCACGAGTAGCCGAACGCTATTCCTCCGGCGACCTCACGCGCCCGATCTACGACCACGGATCTGACGAGCTCGGAACCGTGGCGCGCGCGCTCGACGATTCCGTGCATCAACTGGGCTCCCGCATCGAGGAACTCTCGCGCGACCGGGCGCGCATGGAAGCCATCCTCAGCGGCATGGTGGAAGGCGTGCTCGTGGTCGATCGGCAGGGACGACTGCAGCTGGTGAATCGCGCCGCGCAGCAGATGCTGCGCGTCGAGCCGTCAGCCACGGGGCGTCCGTACCTCGAAGTGATCCGTCATCCCGACATCGCCGCGCAGCTGACAGCGGCGCTGCACGGTGAAGAAATAGGCGGACAGGAACTGACGCTCGCGCGCGATCCGGGCCGGACGCTGCTCACACGCGCGGCACCTGTGACAGGCCCGAGCGGGGGCGCCGTGCTCGTGCTGCACGACATCACCGACCTGCGCCGCGCCGATCAAATCCGGCGCGATTTCGTTGCCAATGTCTCCCACGAGCTTCGAACACCACTCACCGCCATTCGCGGATATGTCGAGGCGCTGCTCGATGGTCCGGCCGATCCGGAAAACACGCACAAGTTCCTCGAGATCATCGCGCGACACTCGACGCGAATGGAGCGGCTGGTCAAGGATCTCCTGCGGCTCGCGCGCCTCGATGCGCGGCAGGAGCTCCTCGAAACCGCTCGCTGCGATATCAAGCAGATCTTCAGTGCGGTAACAGCCGATCTTGCGCCAACGATCGAGGACAAGAGTCAGCGGATCGCCGTTGACGTCATCGCTGAGGCGCGGCACGTCGAGGGCGATCCCGCCAAGCTGCACGACATCATCCGCAATCTCGTCGAGAACGCCGTGAACTACTCGCCCGAAGGCGCCGAGGTGCGGCTTGGCGCGACACAGGTCAATGGCACCTACACCATCACCGTCGCAGATTCAGGCCCCGGCATCCCGGATGAAGATCTGGCGCGGGTGTTCGAGCGCTTCTACCGCGTGGACAAGTCGCGGTCGCGGCCCGGTGGCACAGGCCTCGGACTTGCGATTGTGAAGCACCTCGTGGAACTGCACGGGGGCGAGGCCACGGCTGAGAATCGGAGGGAGGGCGGCGCCGTCTTCACCGTCAGGTTGCCGATCTCTTCCGATACATAGCGATTCTGTAACCGCCGTGTAACCGGCATATTGCGCCAGCGTTATCGCGTGTCAATTTCGAGTCCTGGCGCAGCCGAGCTCGCCATCTATTAACTTCAGTGTAACAGGCACGTCATTCCTCACTCACACCGTCCCTTTAGCCTTACGTGGATCCACGCACACGTGGGTCTTGGTTTGTGAGGAGCGGAAAAGATGAGGAATTGTAGGAAAAGTTGCTGCGCAGCGCTCATGATGGCGCTCGCCCTGTTACTGGCCTTGCCAACAGTGTCTCTGGCACAAGTGAGAGGCCAGTTCTCCGGAACGGTCGTCGATCAGACCGGTGCTGTCGTCGTCGGCGCCACCGTCACGACGACGAACGAGCGAACGGGCGAGGTGAGAACTACCGTAAGCGATGCCGGTGGCCGATGGGTCATTGTGGGCCTGCCGCCAGCGGTCTACACGCTGAAGGCGAACTTCGGTCAATTCTCACCGCTCGAGTACAAGGGGATGGAACTCGTCGCGGCTCAGAATTTTCAAATCGACCTCGCCTTGCAGCCAGCGGGCGTGACCGAGACCGTCACGGTCGTGGCTGAGACGAACACAGTCGATCTCAGTTCGGCGCGTCAGGGCGTCAACGTGAATTCGGCCGAGGTGCAGTCTCTGCCCGTGAACGGACGGCAGATGTCTCAGCTGATGCTGCAGGCGCCGGGTGCCCAGAACTCAGGCACCGGCACGTGGCAGGAGATCCGGTTCTCGGGCCGCGCAGTCGAGCAGAACGTCATTCGCTACGACGGCATCGAGGGCTCGGCAATCATCGACGCCGCGCCGGGCAACCTGAACGGCGAGGTCCCGTCGCCATTCAAGCTGCAGGCGAGCATCGAAAACGTACAGGAGTTCCGGGTAGAGTCGAGCAATTTTCCAGCCGAGTTCGGGACGGGAACGGGCGGGCAGGTGAACGTGATCACCAAGTCCGGCGGCAACCAATTCCGTGGGTCCGTCTTCGAGTACATCCGCAACGAGGCCCTCGACGCCCGCAACTACTTCGACTCGTCGCGGCGCGATGACGGAAGCGTCATCGACGAGCTGCCCAAGTCGGACCTGTCGCAGCATCAATTCGGCGGATCCATCGGCGGCCCGATCGCCAAGAACCGCGCTTTCTTCTTTGGCAGCTACGAGGGGTACAAGCTGAGGGCAGGCACTAACTCCATCGAGGCGGTGCCGAGTGATTTGGCGTGGTCGCGCGCAGTCGCGGCCATTGCGCCCTTGCGTCCCGGTTTCCTCCATCCGGACGCGGTGATCCTTGCGGGCAAATCGACCGATCCCAACTTCGACATCGCGCAGCTCCAGGCCGAACAGGAAGTGCAGGAACACTCCTTCAGCGCGCGTGTGGATTTCCGCATGGCGAACAACTGGTCGTCCTACGTGCGCGTCTTCCACGACCAGGGGACGAGCGACCAGTTCGAGGGGGTGACCGGTCGCAAAGTGCATATCACCGCCAACCCGAGCAACGCGGTGTTCAATCTGCAGGGCGTCATGGGCAGCGGGTTGCTCAACGAGTTCAAATTCGGCTACAACGCCGCGCCGACCACCATCGTCGGTGACGCGCCGCTCGTCAATGGCGTCGATTTTGGCCTGATCGCGATCAACATCACTGGCAGCATCGCCAACACCGGTATTGCCGGACAGGGATCCTCGACCGGCGTCGCAATCCCTGGAGGCCTGGTGCGCGCCAATAGCGCCACCAACGGACATGCCTCCCCTTACGACCCTTACTCCCTGACCATCGGTGACACATTGACGCGCGTGTCGGGTCAGCATGTCCTCAAAGCGGGTGCCGAGGCGCGCATCATCCGCATGGAGACCGATCGGGTCGGCGGAACGACCTACGCCTTCGCCAACGTCGACGCGTTCATGGCCAACAACGCGACAAACGCCCAGTACGTGGGCAACCTCAGTGACCCGAGCGTCTTCAACGATGGCGCGACCGGCCCCCGGTTTCCCGAACAGGAATACTTCGTCGGCTTCATCCAGGACGAGTGGCGCATAGGCCCGAAGTTCACGACCAACCTCGGTCTACGGTACGACTACTACACCGTGATGGACGAACGTAACAGCAACAAGGTGATGTGGGACATCGACACCGGCATCATCCAACCCTCGACGACTCCGGAGTACAAGTCGAAGAAGAACAACTTCCAGCCGCGTATCTCGGCCAATTACGCGCCGACGACCAAGACCGTTTTCCGCGCGGGATTTGGAATCTTCGTCGGCCCCGGTCAGACCGAGGACCAGATCCAGCCGATCGAGTCGGATGTGATCAGGACTACCGTCAGCAATGTGAGGTTCCCGGTGGACCTCGCCGTCCTGCAGGCGAATTTCGCCACCAACCCGAATAACCGCGCATACCAGCCGCGCGCATACGCCAATGAGTACATCCTGCCGGAACGGATCTATCAGTACACCGTCTCAATTCAGCAAGAGCTGACCGGGAGCCTGGTCGCAACCGCCGCATATGTCGGCAGCGAGGGCCGGAACCTGTTCCTGCGAAGCGTGGCGAACAACATCACCGGGTTGATTCAGACCAGCCCGACGGCCCCGGCAACCGTGATCCGCGAGTTCTCGATTGTCAACGGCACGAGCGTGCAGAACCCATACGCTGAAGTGGACTACAAGACCAGCGGCGGACATGACAGCTACAACGCCCTGCAGCTCTCGCTGACCCGTCGCTCGACCAATGGCCTGTCCGTCAACGGGCAGTACACCTACGGGTACAGCAAAGGCAACACAGCCGGTTCCAACGAGGCGCTGACCGCCGCCAACAACGCCCGTGCGATCGAGGAGTTCGACTACGACGACGGTTACAACAACTTCGACGTGCGCCACACGTTCAACCTGAGCGCGATCTACAACTTCACCGGTGAGGGCGTTCTGAAGGGTGGGTGGATGCTCGGAGGCATTCTCAACGCGCGAAGCGGCCTGCCGGTCAACGTGCTGATTCAGCGCAATGACGTCGTCTACGTGGACGGCTTGGGCAATGTATTCAACAACCCGGCCGTCGGCCGGACGGCGGTCATCAACACCCCGCGTGGCGGCAGCTCGCGCAACGTGCGACGGCCGAACGTGGTGCCTGGAGTCGATCCCTATATCAAGGACGGTGGCCTCGTGTTCCTGAATCCTGCGGCCTTCTCGACCCCGGCGCCAGGAACCTTCGGCGATCTCGAGCGCAACTCGATCCATGGTCCGAGCTTCCGACAGTTCGACCTGGTCGTGGCGAAGAAGATTCCCTTTGGCGGCAGAGGACCGAACGCGGAGCTGAGGATGGAAGTCTTCAATCTGTTCAACATCGACAACTTCATCAACCCGGCGGGCACGCTCCCCAACGCGCTGCCGAACAACAGTCTCACCGAGGCCAACAAAGTGCAGCCGGATCAGCCCTTCACCGGAGCCGCGGCTGGCAACTGGGGCAAGATGAGCAGCACGTTGAGCCGCACGGTGGGCCTGGGCACCAACCGCCAGATTCAGTTCGCGTTCAGACTGAACTTCTGATCGCCCCCGCGGCGTTCCTTACAACAGGGGAGCTCGGACAATCCGAGCTCCCCATTTTTTTGGGTTCGCAAGTCAGGATCCTGCCGAAGATGCCCAATCCTGGACTGATGAGAAAGGAGGTCCAGCCGATGAATTTACATACTAGTAACAAGAACGTCGTGTTAACGTCGTCGCGCTGATGAAAACGCTCAGACCGCTGGTCGGTTATATAGCTGCGTTGTCGATCATCACGGGGGTTGTCATCAGCACCCCTGACGCTGGCGTTGCACTCGCGTCCAACGGCCCCGATCTCGTTCTCAACCTGCATTTCACCAGCACCGACGGGCTGCCGGCAGAGAGCCGCCGCGCATTGATGGCGGAGGCCGAATCGATCTGGAAACTCGGACACATTCGACTCAAGTGGCTGCGCGAGAGCACCGAAGCCGATGAAGGCGATACCTTGCGCGTGCTCGTCATGGCACGGCCCGTCGCGACGTCGGCGCACTCGCCGTGGACAGTCGGCGAGTTGTTGCGATCTGAAGGCTTCCGGCCAATCGCTATCGCATCGACGATCGGCGCGCGACGGATCATCGACGAGAGCCAGTGGGATCAGCTGCTGGCGCCGGCGACGCTGCACGACTATCGCCTCGGTGTCGTGCTTGGGCGCGCCGTTGCCCACGAGATCGGCCACTACATGCTCCGGACGAACACACACGCCACTCGCGGTCTCATGCGCGCACGAATCGGCTCGCGCGAGTTTGCCGACCTGCGTTCGGGCAGTTTCCGCCTTGATCGGGCTGCTGAGGCCTATCTGGCCGAGCTCGCCGCGAGGGGCACCCCGCTGGAGAGAGTGACATTCTCCTATCCGTCACCGTAACTCGACGGATTTCTGCTATTCTCCCGGCGTCTGTTCACAATGAATTGGCGACGCGGGACAGGGTTACACCTCGCCGTTCTTGCCGGCTACGTCGCGACCGCGCTCGTTTTTTCCTGGCCGCTCGCGCTCCATCTCAGTACTCACCTGACCGGCCCGCCTGACGGCGATACCGGTGTCTACGTCTGGAACCAGTGGGTCTTCCAGCACGAGATTCTGGTGCACCGGCGTCTACCGTTTTTCACCGACTCGATCTTCTCGATGACTCAGGATGCAAACCTGAGCCTGCACAACTACACGGCGTTTCAGAACCTGCTGGCCTTGCCGCTCTCGGGTTGGCTCGGCGTGGTCGCGACCTTCAACGTCGTCTTCCTCTTGATGTCCGTGCTCACCGCCTACGCCACGTTTCTTCTGGCAAGGCATGTGACGGGCCGCCCTGCCGAGTCGTGGCTGGCCGGGCTGCTGTTTGCGTGGAGTCCGCTGCTCGTCACGCGCGGCATGGGCCACTTCAGCCTCGTGGCGGCCGCGCCGCTCGCGCTCTTCCTGCTTGTGTTGATGAAGGCAGACGGACAGGAACGGTTCCGCGATGCAGCCGCGCTCGGTGCCGTCGTCGCATGGGCGGCGACGACCGACGTGTACTACGGCGTCTACTGTCTACTGATCGGCGCCGTCTTCCTCGTCGCTCGCATTTTCGCGATTCAAGCCAGCCCGCAATCAGGGCGCGCGCGCGCCGCTCGCTGGGCGGTTGACGTGCTGTTGCTGTGTGCCGCCGGCCTCGTCGGCGCTATCGCGATCACGGGCGGATTCACGTCCACGATCTTTGGCCACTCGATTTCCGCGCGTGGCCTGTACACGCCGATGCTGGCACTCACCGCCTTGGCACTCATGCGCGTGGCCTGGCACGTCCGCGCATCGCCACGACCGGGCGCGCGAACCGATGTGTGGAGACTCGCCTTCCTGACGTTGGCTGCGGGACTCGTGGCCACCGCAATCCTTTCACCGGTTCTTTATGCGGTGGGCAAGATCAGCTCGAGTAATCTCACTCCGCCCGGAATCAAGTGGCGCAGCAGCCCGCCCGGTGTGGATCTGCTCGCGTTGGTGGTCCCGAATCCCAACCATCCGTTGATGCCGGAGTGGATCACTGACTGGCTGATGTCCTTTCAGGGCGAAATTCTCGAGCGCGTCGTCTCCGTTCCTATCGTCGTCCTGACTGTCTTATTCGTCGCATGGCGCATGGGATGGCGCCCGTCACGCTGGTGGACGATGCTGGCAGTGACGTTTGGGGCGCTGGCTCTTGGTCCGTTCATCCACATCGCAGGGATGAACACATATGTCCCGGGGCCGTGGGCGCTGCTGCGATACGTGCCGATGCTCGGCCTCGCACGAACCCCCTCGCGATTCTCGGTCGTGATGATGCTGGCGGTCGCGGTGCTGTTTGCCGCTGCGCTCGAGTGGTTCGGTCGCAGCTACCCGAAGTATCGCCCTGCGGTGCTGACGATGGTTGCGGCGTTGCTCATTGCCGAGCTCCTCCCTGCACCGCTCACGCTTCACTCAGCTGCTGTTCCGAACTTCTATCATCGAGTGGCTGCGGCGGCAGGCGACGTGTGCGTCCTCGAGTTGCCCACCGGCATCCGGGATGGCGCGTCCAGTGCCGGCAACTTCTCCGCCCGATCGCAGTACTTCCAGACGATGCACGGCAAGCGGCTGATTGGCGGATATCTTTCTCGTGTGTCTCCGGAAAGCAAGTCAGAGGTGCGACGCATCGACATGATTGATGCGCTGATCGTTCTGAGCGAGAGAGGCACCATTTCAGCGGAGCGCGAAGCGGCACTCGTGGCCAGCGGTCCGATGTTCGTCCACGACGCCAACCTCGGGTTCGTGGTGGTAGACCGCCTTCGCTCGTCCCGCGCGCTCGTGGACTTCGCCATTCGCGCACTGCGCCTGCAGCGGGTCGAGGTAGACGGCAACTTCGAGCTGTACGAACCCGTCAGGTAGCCCCGGATCTTCTAACAACGTACGGTCCGACGGGGCGACGGGGCGGAGGTGCGAGGGTCCAGTCGCGCCCTCGTCCCGTCGCGCAGTCGAACCGCACGGGACTCATCGC
>Ga0173483_10000647_pt1 | contig 10143 bp, 7 predicted proteins | sample NitcycUS178409R2_FD_122621 | JGI IMG/M metagenome (GOLD analysis project Ga0173483, IMG submission 122621) | Soil microbial communities from Arlington Agricultural Research Station in Wisconsin, USA - Nitrogen cycling UWRJ-S178-409R-2 (version... | ecosystem: Environmental > Terrestrial > Soil >...
AACTAGCGGTAATATGTCAAAGGCAGGTCAAGCAACTAGCGGTAATATGTCAAAGGCAGGTCAAGCAACTAGCGATAAGACGTCAAAAGTAGCTGGCGATGTTTCAAAAGCTGGAAGTGGAGTTCTGAAAAATCTTGGCAAAACAGTGGGAGGAGGTCTTAAGGGCCTAGGCAATCTCATGACAGGTGGAAAGTAATAATTTGGGCTATATTGTTTATAGCACCGGATCTTAACCTTTTAATCTGCTTCAAATAAACTCCTTTATTTTTGAATATGCATAATTTTGTCGTACACTTAGCTTCATCGTGATTTTATCTTTATTTGTAGATATCAATTACCTGGATTAGTAAAGCTGGTCATAGTAAACAATCTATAAGGGTTGATAGTTTATCTAATTTTGTATCGACTTTGGATTAATTTGAAATTTGTTCACCCCCTTAGCATTGCTAGTCTCGGTATAGCCAGTACCAATGAGTTACAATATATTACTGACAGTAGACGTTTATTGGAATCATAATCTCCATAGATATCGTGACATTATAGTCGCATATCTGATTTCTAGTAGAGTATGATCTTTTTGTCAGTAGACTAACCCCGCAGCTCTGCCGATATTGGAATCGTACTCATATGTCTTATCATCTATCTTTTAAAGAATAGACAACGTGTTTTCTTTACCATTGGAGATTTCTGTAGTATAAGTTCTACTTTTCTTTACTTGATGGAAAATCAAGATCTTCCAATATTTGTACTAATGATGCTGTTTTTGAATAGATTTCTACTTTTAATATCCTATTAACATTGTAAGTATTGATATTGTTAATAACTCCATAGCCAGAATTAACTAACTGAACAATAGATACATAAACTTGATGTACTGAAATTTAGTAACTAAAATTTATATGATTCCCAGAATTGGTAGATATTGCCCTATATAGTAAATAATCGTGCCTGAAACATACGAGCTCTTTTATTTTCGGCTCTCCATCTTAAATAGAATAATTTTGATTGACAAATTATCCATTTCTTTTCATATTAAGTTACTATTCGATCGAACAACTGCCATATCATAGTAATTTATATGAAACCTTTTGAACATATTAAGAATCTCATGTGAATCATTAGAACTAATTAGTTTTAGACATATTTTTCCTTGCATAGTCCCTTAAATGCTCTTTATTGTCGGAAAAGTGGATTCCTGCTAAAACTCTGAAATCGCAGCTGCAGATATTGATGATATAGCTAAAGTTTCTATCTTTACGAGGTGGGACTTTTGCTTCACCTTCGTTGTCATTCCTTATAGCCTTTCCTCCCCATAATTCACATGGCGCTATCATATTTAACAGATTAATTCACATCTCTGAATAGAATACAAGAACCAAGTAAGCCGCATTCATATAGAATGGAATCAGTAATGAGATCAAAACCAATTGTCAACCTTACTAATGGTGAGTGGTAGAAATTATTAGATCTTATTTGAAGCACAGTTTAACCATTATTGACGTTAATAAATAATGGAATTCTTAAATAATATCTAAGACAATTTATATGAATGGACCAGGGCGAACCCGGATTAGACTACAACGATCCTAACTTGAATCCATTGGAATGCGATCTCTGCAAGCAAAAGTTTGATAGTTTGGACAAGTTAGGAGAACATCAAAAAGTGGCACACGATATGTGAAACAGGATTCATCATATTAAAGCCGCTTAGAATATCCTCATTAGTGGATTATTCTTTACCGTTAGCATTAAATTGGTATCACGAGTGTTAGTAAGCAATGGAATAATTATAGCTACGGTAATGAAAACATTTGTCTTTTTTTATATCCTCTTTTTTCGTGCCTTATAACGACTCGATGGTATACATGTTACTATCCAATTTGAAAACATGAGATTAACCAATCAAGTTCGTAGATAAATGTATCGAAAACCGTCCTATTGAGAAGCATATTAAATTAGAGGAGGTTTAAATAGAATCTTATTGTATTTTGTTTTTGCAGCACCTGAGCGAAGCTTGCATTCCGGATAGCAAGAGAAATAATTAGCTTCAGTATCTCCTTTTCTTATGAAACTAGCATTGATAATAACTTCTTATTATACGTCGTCAAGAAGAGAGCATATTAAGCTGCTCATGCTTTCCTTTATTATTGTAGGCATACCAATTTATCAATCACCAGCTGCAGAAAAATAAAACTAGGGCTAACACTAACATGGCATTAAGGAGGCCTAGTCAATGAAGCAGAATTCAAGTTATTACTGGTAGGAAGCTACCAAGCCGTGTTAGTCATCAGTCAGGGTGAGAATGAATATCCTTTAATACCGCGTGTACTTTATCTCTAAATAAAGTTAAACCTATTCTTCCTTTGTATGGTTGGCCTTTAGCAAATGATTTTGCTAAATTATTTACAAACACCATATCGGTCCTTGGAGGCATAGGGGGTTCAAATGGATCAACATAAGCTTCGATCAGAGTAGGCTTGCTTTCTTTCATTGCATTCCGAACTGTGGATCGTACCTGATTAGGTTCCTTGATAGAGTAACCTATACCGTCGCATGCCTCAGCAAATTTTGCAAAATCAATTGGCGTAAATTCTACTCCAAACTCAGGGTTGCCTAGAAAAGCCATCTGCTCCCATCTAATCATGCCCAGAGTATCATTCTTTATAACAAATACCTTGATTGGAAGATCATATTGTACTGCGGTCGTAAATTCACCCATAAGCATCGCAAATCCTCCATCTCCAACAAATGCTATTGATTGTCTATCAGGAAATGCAATCTGTGCAGCAATTGCGTACGGCAAACTACATGCCATTGAAGCTAGTGTTCCAGAAACAGAAAACTTCATTCCTTTTCGTAAATTGATATGGCGAGCAGCCCACGTAGTGATAGTACCACTATCGACAGAAATTATAGCGTTATCTTCCAACTCATCAGATAATATATCAGCTATATATTGTGGCTTTATCGGTCTATCTGTCCTGCTACTTCTTTCTTTTATCAACTTGTTCCAGTTTTTCATTGCCTCCTGTTTGGATTTCAAAAATTCAAAGTTTGTTTTTTGATGTAATAACGGAATTAATGCGGATAGAGTAAGTTTCGAGTCACCTACTAATCCAATATCGACAGGATAACGCACCCCTACTTTCTCTTGTTTGATATCAATTTGGATTCCTCTTGCCTGTCCTGGTCTAGGGAGATAGTCTATGTATGGAAATGAGGTCCCTATCATGAATAATGTATCTGCCTCGCTCATCGCATCACTGGCTGGTTCTGTGCCCAATAAGCCAATACCTCCTATACTGTAGGAGTTATCATCTGGAACTACGGCTTTCCCTAAAAGTGCCTTAACTATTGGTGCACCCAATTTTTGTGCGACAGAAACAAGCTCATCTTCGGCACCAAGAGCTCCTTGTCCCGCAAGTATTACAACTCTTTCTCCCGAATTCAAAATATATGCCGCATCTTCTATCAATTTTTTGTCGGGTAGAATTAAGGGATTGTAGATATCAGAAGTATGTCCTGCAACCTTATGTCTTGAATAATCGCCTTTCAATTTTCTTTCTTGAATGTCTATCGGTATCGTTATATGACTTACTCCTCTACGTGAAAGTGCTGTTCTGCAAGCAAAGTCCACCACCATCTCAGCTTGCTCTGGTACGTTTATCATACTATTATAGACTATACATCAGAAAACAGCTGTATTAGATTGACATCTTGCTGATAATTTGAATTCATCATATCAGAATAAGTTGTTCCTGTGATTGCGATAACAGGTGTGTTATCTAATTTGGCGTCATACAGTCCATTCAAAAGATGAATTGCACCGGGGCCAGAAGTAGCAACACATGCACCGAGTCTTCCGGTATACTTTGCATACACACACGCCATAAACGCTGCTGACTCTTCATGTCGAACAAGAACAAATCGGATTTTATCCTTACGACGCCTTAAGGCTTCCATGAATCCATTTATTCCATCGCCCGGTAAGCCAAAAATGACTTCTACTTACCAATCAAGTAATGCTTCAGCCACAATATCAGCAGTTCGCATATTTTCATATTCACTCATATGTATACACTATCAAAGCGTATCATATAATATCTACCTAGCAATTTGGCATCATTTCTTGTCATCATTATTGTTATTCATACTGAATTAATTGAATCGCGGCATAGAATAATAATAATAATAATAATAATACAGCCGCATGTCTTTGCAATAACTCTAACTGGTTGTTCAGACTTTGCAATGTTCATGATTCCATGAAATCTCCAATGTATAAACCTGTTAGCGAATAAAGATTATAACTCTCGTGAGCGAAGGATCTGCGTAAAGACTTATCTTTTGTATTGGAAATCTGCAATCATCGTATTAAATGGTCTCTCAAGAGATTCGATTGGAAGCGGAAGAGTCTATGTGTAACCGCTAAAATTCAGTATCTCTATGATAGTAAACGTTTATTGACAAGACCAGATTTGAGTAAACGCTCTTGCTTCAAGAATGAAAATTCTGTGTTAAGTTTTAATTAATCTATTATGAAGTAATTCCACCATCTCACTATCATAGCTAATAAATTCAAAGTCCGGCCCAATGCAATCTCAGATCAACTCGATCTATTGCTTATAAAGTGGGTTCTAAGAATTTAAGATAAATATATCAATTTGAAAGTAGTCTTAAAACTGGAAATATATAGATACTAAGTTGGACCATTGAAAGACAGTAGGATCATGTCTACGAGAAAAAGTGCACACCACTTACATACACTTGAGTCTGAAACTGTTCTTGTGTTACAAGGCGGTGGCTCTTTGGGAGCATACGAATGTGGTGTCTATAAGGGCTTTAATAAGAATGGCATCATTTTTGACGTTCTGGCAGGTTCTTCTATTGGGGCTATAAATACCTCCATTATAGCGTCTGCCCAAAATGCAGGTATTGACGAACCATCATCTATTCTTGAAGACTTCTGGTTATCATTGTCTGAGAATATGAGCTTTCCGAATCAGTTCTTGCAGTCACCATTTCCATTCATGTCATCAGATGAAATGATGGCTATATGGTCTTCATTTTATTCTATGCTTTATGGCAATCCGAAGGCATTCCTACCTAGGTGGTTCAACCCAGATTCCAAAGATTACTTTATGCCTTACAAATGGACATATCTGTACGATAAAACACCCCTAAAAAAAACATTGAAACAATATATAGATATTGACAAACTTAAAAAAATCGACCGTCACAGAAACAATAATAAAGATAATAAAGATAATAAAGCGCCTTCCAGACTCATAATAACCTCTACAGATATACAGAAAGGAGAACCTGTTATTTTCGATAGTGCTTATTCTGATAGATATAGATAAAATAGTCGCATGTGCCGGATATCCATTCTACGGTTTAAGATGGACTGAGAAAGACGGCAAATATCTGTGGGATGGAAGTTTGCTTACGAATACGCCCATGTTGGAAGTATTAAGACGTTCGCCGCAGATAAATAAGAAATTTTATATCGTTGATGTCTTTCCACGTCAACAAAAAGAGCTTCCAACAAATATGATAGAAGTATGGCATAGGGCTAGAGATATTGTGTTTATGGATAAAACTGATAAGAATATTGAAATGCTGAAGGTTACCGAAAAATACCTATCTCTTATTAAGACTATATATGACATATTACATGATGATGCTGCAAAGGTTGATCAGACAACAAAAAATAAACTCAAAGAAATTGAATTGGAATATCACTCGTTAAATCAAAAGCATGGTGCATCTATAACAGATTTAGTTAGAATTGGTAGAAGAGAAGGAAGCCTACATTATCTATTTGAAGATGCAGATTTTTCTACTTACAGAATTAAAAAGTTGATAGCAGAAGGAGAAAAAGACGTAGACCACATTCTAGCAAAACAGGACTAGGTCGATACTTTGTTTTTATTCGTGATCTGCTTTCATTTATGCATTCACTTTAAATATGAATAAAAGAGGTCATTGGTGTGGAAGGATTTGATAATTTTCCGTTCTGGTTGCGATTTGCCCATTTTATCAATATCGTATTCATTACATTATTGATACGTAGTGGCATCGAAATTCTAAGTGCCCTTCCGAAGCTATACTGGAATGATCATGCTAGACCTGGTACCGAATGGATTAAATTTACAAAAAAGAAAATGCCTGAAGACAGATTATGGATATCTTTGGAAGAAGAAGAATCGTTCTCTTCTTGGATTGCATTACCAGGACGCAAAAATCTTGGATTGGGAAGACATTGGCATTTTTTTTCCATCATTTTTTGGATAGCAAATGGAGCTGCATACTATTTGTTGCTTTTTACAAGTGATGAATGGCAGCGATTAGTTCCGACAACATGGTCAATCTTTCCGCAGGCTTTTCATGATGCAATGTTATATGCATCGTTTCACTTCCCGCCAGCCGGGCATCCATATAATGCTATACAGCAACTCACCTATTTTGTAGTGATTTTTATCCTAGGTCCATTTATGATTGCAACGGGAGCAGCTATGTCACCAGCGATTGATGCAAGATTTCCAAGATATCCGAAGATATTCCGAGGACGACAAGTAGCAAGAAGTCTTCATTTTCTTGGCATGATTGCATTTGTTTTATTTATCATTATCCACCTAACTATGGTAATATCAGAGCGTTTTTCAGAAAATATGGGAAATATTGTATTAGGCCATACAACTAGTTTTGGAGTTGCAGTTGGTCTATTTACACTTATTGTCTTGTTTGTCATAATAATTCACATTTGGGTAACAGGAATATCGTTACAAAAACCAAGGGATATTCAAAATATTCTTGATATGGTGTTGGTTCCTACAAAATGGCTTTTGTTCCGCAATGCGGTATCTAAACAACAATTTCCCAAATCAAAAGTTTCCTCCTTTTTCCGAATTAATGGGTATCCTCCTGACACTAATGAATACGTAGAACTTTTAAAAAATAAATTCGATACTTATAAGCTTAAGATTTATGGACTGGTACAAAGCCAACTTGAATTCTCGCTCTCAGAGATCAATGCTATGAGCAAGCAAGAACAAGTTACTGAGCATTATTGTATTCAGGGATGGACGGCCATAGGAGAATGGGCTGGTGTGCCAATGCAGTACATTATATCGTTATGTAACCCGCTTCCACAAGCACGCTATGTTGTATTTCGCTCTTTTCAATACACTGACGGAGATGAATTCTATGAAGTACTAGATTTAGATATCGTAAAGCATCAGCAAACGATACTTGCTTACGAAATGAATGGTGAACCCTTGACTGTAGGACATGGTGCCCCATTGAGGTTGAGAGCAGAGACACAACTGGGATATAAAATGGTCAAGTGGCTTAGATCGATAGAATTTGTAAAAGATTACAAGAACATAGGCATGGGCCAGGGTGGGCATAGAGAAGATCATATGTACTATAGTCCACGTGCTGAAATTTGATATCCTATATTATGGAGACACACGAACAGAGTATCGTTATTGATTTTGTATCCAGTATTTACCTCTAGAGAAGTTCTTATTAACCAGAGTAACATTCAACATTATCTTACCTAAATTAATTTCCAATTAGGCCCTCACAAATTGTCAAAAATAACCTTAAAAGAATCACGGTAGCAGCGTCATGTCATGTCATGTTACCTTTTTTCAGTTGTAATTTAGATATATTGTAGTAATACGGGCTTGACATTTAAGATTGGATAAAAATTACATATGCCTGGAGATAGGGCTTTCTGATCTTAGTGACACAGCACTCAACCGCTTCGAAGGTCTATTGGATTTTCAGAGTTCTGAAGATTATTTTAGTTGCCCCCAAATCCAAAATAGTAGCTATCACTTAGGGGACACTCCATATATGAATATTCTCTTCAGTAAATACAAAGGTAGCATAGAATAATTTCTAATAGAATCTATGCACAATAGTCATTCAGAATTTGACCAATATTTTTTAGTTAGCATAGTACGATGGACTGTCAATTTCAGGTTATGCAAGTGTTGAACAAATTCTGCACTTATTTGTAGATATCAGATAGCCAGATAAGGATTAAAACTTTCATTGAATAAGATTATTTTACTCATGTTTGTTCTACCCATATAAAATTTTTGATAGATCTACGTTTTACGAATGCTATCTAAAGAGCACTAGTTTTATAGATGAAAATTATTAAATGAACATCTATACATATCAGATGTATGTCTGGAATAGCAGATGTACCATGGTAGGGTGGTTATTGGCTAGAATTAAAAAAAGTCTCGCACAATATTCTGTTTGTCAGTAGACGTATTATTATTTATTGAGCCTCCTGTCTGTTGTTGGTGGTGGTCGTAGCATCAGTCATTTCCTCCTTGATTTTTTCAGAGCTGCTTCCCATTTCAGATCTCTTTATCATGGCTACGCCTGGTTTAAATATTAAATCTAGAGTCCAATCACCCATAACCTTTAGTTTTTTATTTAGAGTTGGGAGATTGCCTAAATAGTAAGTACGCCAGAGCCACCATGATATAAATCCATGCAGTTTGATCCCAAATATCGTTGTCACACCTGTCCTTTTTCCTAATTCTGCCATCATTCCTTTTGTTTTATAATCAAATTTTGTTTTCTTGGTTTTTCCTTTTATTGCAAAAATGATATTTTTTGCAGCTACTTTTCCTTGTCTTATTGCATGCTGAGCCGTAGGAGGATAAGGCTTTCCAGTATTGGGATCGGTTATAGATGCACAATCACCAAGTGCATAAACACCATTATGATCAGGTACTTCTAAATAGTTGTTTGCTATTATTCGATGTTTTTTATCATGTTCACAACCAAGCTCATCGACTAGCTTACTTGGGCTTACGCCTGCAGCCCAAATAAGAGTATGACTAGGAATTGTAGTATTATTATCATCATCCAACTTTACAGCATTTTGAGTCGCTCCAACAACATGAGTATTCATTATAAACTCTACACCTTTGGCCTTTAGCTTTTCTAATGCAAACTTACCTAAATCCTCATCTATTTGTTCAAGTAATTTATCACCCGTGTGAACAAGTATTATCTTTACTTCTGTCATATAGATATTTTTGTAGAAATCCTTAATGGATTCGCGTACAAAATCATTAATCGTTCCCACTGTTTCAACACCATTGAATCCTCCTCCGACCACAACAAAAGTTAAAAGACTTTTTCTTAATTCTTTATTGTGTTCTTCAAGATTTGCTTGTTCGAGCATGTTTATAATATGATTTCTTAGAATAAAGGCATCTCCAATATCCTTCATGGTAAAGGAGTGTTTCTCTATATCTGCCATTTTAAAGAAGTTATTTTCACTTCCTAAGGCAATTACTAGGTAGTCATATTTTAGTATGTGTTGATCCCAAGCAGTTGGATTAGACTGTCTACCAATTGCATGCATTATTACTACTTGTTTATTATCGAAATCGATTGACTTTACACTAGCCTCATAAAATTTGGCCTGTTTACAAAATTCCCGTATAGGCGTTACTATGTGTCTTGTTTCGATCATACCGGATGCAACTTCCGGAAGCATTGGAGTGAAGAGAAGAAAGTTGTCTTTACTTACCAGAGTAATTTGAACTTTTTTATCATTTTTAAATTTCTTTTGAACCCTTTTTAGAACCTCTATTCCAGCAAAGCCGCTACCCAGAATTAGTACTTGTTTGGTGTTACGACTCTGTTGGTGTTGGTGTTGTTGCTCTTGATACTGAGCGAAACCATTCGTATTATCTGACTTTGGCAACATCATTTCATCCCTTCGTAAATACCACTTATTTACTCCACATGGTGGTGATGCACCAAGTCATCATAAAATCGGACTGATTTTATATTAACAAACTCTAGCATTCCATATCTTGATAGCTCTCTTCCAAAGCCACTTTTCTTTACACCGCCAAATGGTACTCTGGGATCTGATGCAACAACATTATTGACAGATACTATGCCAGAAGAACCTTTCTCGATAATTTTTCTGCCTTTTCTAAGTCTTGTGTCCATATGCTTGCTCCAAGACCATACTGAGTGTCATTTGCTAGTCTAATACCTTCATCTTCATCATTAACCACGAGTATCGGGGCCACAGGACCAAACACTTCTTCTTTGGATATACGCATCTTTGGTGAAACGTTTTTTATT
>Ga0173483_10000648_pt1 | contig 10136 bp, 10 predicted proteins | sample NitcycUS178409R2_FD_122621 | JGI IMG/M metagenome (GOLD analysis project Ga0173483, IMG submission 122621) | Soil microbial communities from Arlington Agricultural Research Station in Wisconsin, USA - Nitrogen cycling UWRJ-S178-409R-2 (version... | ecosystem: Environmental > Terrestrial > Soil...
GCGGTAATGAGATGATTGCCTTTGAATATTGTTCTGATTGTAATGAAGCTATTCAAGGGAAGTGCAGTGTATGTGACAGACAAAATGAAAAATCAGTACATACTCATTGTAATCAGGGAGAACCTTGGAAAGATAAATTTTCATCTGTCCTAAGCAGTTGAGATGGCAGACTGTGATATTAGAAGTTAAAAGACCGAGTCCAATATGCAAGATTCTTTTCTCAGCTCCTCGTACTGACTTCGATTGCTGGTAAGGTAGATGATAAGTTATGCTTTATGTTTCATTAAGTGGATATGGTGGTGGTATTTCAACAGCATTTTCGTTTCATATTTTTTTCATAAAAAACTTCCTTTGCTGCTGACACACCTAATATTATTATTATTAGGTTACTATAAAGATTCAACACCGTTGTTCTACTTGCTGGCGTAGTTGATGCTCCTATTCTAATGAAAAACTGAGAATATGGTTTTTTAACATCTTTTCCTTCTATGTTCAAAACTGGATAAAGTCGATTGTTGTCATATAGGTGCTTGATATTTACTATCAACAGAGGTTCCACATTGACCATAGCATTGTTGACTTCGTTCCTGACCCAATCTTCTCTGTCCCTATCAAAACCTACTTTTTTGAAACCAATCGGATATCCATTACACTTATCTTCCTTTATCCCCAAAACCATGTAATCTTTGGAGTAGTTGGCAAAGGCACAAAAGTGGTTAGCAAGTTCCTTAAAATCAGGACCTTTAAAATCAAAGGTTTCACTTTCAATATCCCTTAAGTTTACCAAAGAATTTAGTATGGCAATATCCCAATCCTCTAATTTTTCAGGTAGTGCAGTTAAGATCATATTTCTTGCGAATGCAAATATGTAAATGCCAAAGAAATGCCTTGTGGTCCACAATTCACATAAACATTGAAGAACAAGAATATGATGATTTTGGCTGATGTCCTGATATATTTCGCAGAACCCTTTTCATGTATAGCTTCTCCACAAACTCTTTTATTCCACGATCGCCTGTTTGTCGTAAATCTGCAATAACTTTTCTATGATCTGGTCATAGGTTTCTCCTTTTCTCCCTAGACCTTTGAGTTGTCTTTAGTAGGCTACATTTACCTGTTTGTGTAATTGAAGATATAATTTGATGCGATTAGGTTAGCTTTGAAGGAGAAGGTTGGCTTGTTGTTGTCTCATTATTAGAATATATACTGAACGTAATAAATCAATATATTAGTTGAGAGCTGCTTTTATATCGATAGAATCTTTTATTGTAGATAACTGTTATTAGAAAACCCTCTCTGTAAATTACTCAGCATTCGCTATCCTATTGTCCAAGCAGGTATGGCAGGACAAACAACTCCTGAATTAGTTGCAGCAGTATCCAATGCAGGTGGTCTTGGTATCTTGGGAGCAACACGAATGACACCTGAGAAACTTTTAGATGCAGTTAGAAAAATTAAGATGATTACTACAAAACCATATGGTGTTAATTTGTGGTTGGGGCCTCAGGGGAGGAAGAAGGATCAAGATATATCCTCGGTACAGCAATTTTTGGATCAGAAATTTCGCAAACCACTTGGTCTTCCGTTGAAATCAGTATCATTACCAGAATGTGACAATAAGGATTTGCCACCTCCATCAAAATTGTCTGAACAACTACAAATAATATTAGAAGAAAAAGTTCCAATAGCAAGTTTTGCAATGGGCGATCCTGTAAAATATGTTGATCAAATTCATTCTACTGGTGCTAAGATAATATCAATGGTTACAAACGTAGAAGATGCAATTAGTGTGGCTAAGAATGGCTCCGATATTGTGATGGCACAAGGATCAGAAGCAGGCGGGCATAGATCTATATTTCACAACAACGACGCACTTGATGATGATGGTTATGAAAATGTTCCACTAATTGGAACTATGGCTTTAGTTCCTCAAATTGTAGATGCATTAAAAAAAGAAATACAGGCTAGATCTATCCCTGTTGTTGCAGCTGGTGGAATAGCAGATGGTCGAGGACTTCTTGCTGCCTTAGCATTGGGAGCGTCAGGGATTGCAATTGGGACACGTTTTTTGGTATGCCGTGAAAGTGGTGCATTGCAAGGATATCGCGAACGCTTACTCTCTTCTAACGAAACCAATACAGTCGTAACTAAAGCTTTCACAGGAGTTCCTGCTAGAGTATTGAGTAATACTTTTGTAAAGGAATATGCAAAATCAGAATTAGAACCCCTTAGATGGCCTCTACAACGTTTCGTTACTAATGATATCTATGAAAATGCTCAAACTAAAGATGATGCAAATTATTACCCTCTTTATTCAGGACAAGGCTTACGCATGCTTAAGAGAAATCAGAGTGCTGAAGAAGTAGTAAATGAGATAATGATACAAGCCAAAGAACGTTTATCGATATTAGAAAGACAGATGGAAAAATAGATCCTCCATATTGTAAATGTTGCTAGAAATGATATTTGTCTATCCTGGTTTAAAGCAATATGCAAAAAGAATATGTACAAGAGATTTTGATAATGTAGGCTTTGACCTTTTATCAGCTTTTAAGAATGTATGAGACGGACTTAACCTATGAGTTTTCATCATCATAGTTCCTAATTCCATTGACGTATAAATGGTCAAAGTAGAAGGCCCTACAGTGCATGCGAGTGTATTTTCATAATGTCTATTATGATATATACACACCAATCAATTCTACTGCCTTCTTTAGTTTTTTTACAAGAGTACATATCGGCTGTTATAAGTGGTATTTAGTCATAGACAGTACAAGAAGCACAATTTACAATGTATAAAAATGTCTTAACTAGGTGGTTGCTATTATGCTATTGACCACTTACCTAATCCACAAGGAGTCCAACACAGTCAGCTATCCCATGTTAAAAAGAAAAGATCATGGCCTAGTAGTGCATTTGGTTGACAACCATCTCTCGTAACTATAATGAAGAGGAAGAAGATGAAACCAAAAAAAGGAAAAATAAATGACGTTGTTGTTAGATTCTTATCCTTTCTTTCTCTTTTCTTTTATTGACTACCACCAGAAGAAGTTCCACTCATTATTTGCCCGCGGATTTCACCATTTTGATTTTGCTGTGTATGGATATTGACGTATGCTCCCCCATTTTTCATAAGATCTACTAAATCTGATATTTGTTTACCAGCCAATGGACCCTTAAGGTCAGAAGATGTAATCTTTCCTTTTCCCATTGATAGTGGAGCTACAGGCTGTCCGTTTTCTCCTGCTTTACCTTGATGGATATGAGCCATCATAAAACCCTGTAAGTTAGTAGCAGTTAGGTCATAGTTTATCTCCTTTCCGTCAGAGCTTAACTGGAATTGTGCCATACCTGTTGCCTGAGTGTTTACAGGTGGTAATTCGTCTTTGCCCGATAGTTTAGCCGTAAAGGCTTGCGATTGTTGTTGTTGTGCATAAGCTGTTGTTGGCTGCTGTGCGGTGATGATGGCCATACTACTACCCAACAACGATGCAAATGCTAAAGATGATATAATGGCAAGGGCTTTTAGTCTTGTCATTCTTGTTGTTGTGTCAGTCATCAGTACTCCTGAGGTAAAACATATGTTTTATAATAGCAGCTTTGAGATTTCTGAAGGTTCCATACAGGTTGGATTTTGCTCTGAAGAGTGCAAGTTTGAACCTTTTTTCAATATACCGCAAGCGTTATCTATTGAGCGGGTAAATTCATATCTAAACAGAATGAAAATATACTTAGTATGAAGATAGTATGAAGATACGTCTATAGCTTTATTTGGCTATAGATGATGTATGCCAAGCCACTATATTGTAGGAAAAGAAGTTTGGAATTGTGACCGTATCTTGAAATTCTTGCGACATCCCAACATAGTTGTTGATGAACAAGATTATACTCCATAGAAGAATGGTGATAATCTTGTAGTTTTAGCAGGTTGGAAGTTTAATCTGTCTTCTACGATTTACGGTACTGCAACTCCAGAGCAAGTTATTGGCGGCTGGACAATGTTTCAGAATGACATGGGACATTACATCATGGACAGATTGGTGCAGCCATTTTTCTACCGAGCTGTGGTAGATGCAAATTCAGTCTCATTCCAGGAGCTTTGTGATCACGAACCAGACTTGATAGAGATTCTGACTTTCATACTGGTACCACAAATGTTGTAGGATAGCAGCTAATAGTACTTTTCCTTTCAAACGCAAAGAAATTAGACAGAAATTGACCGGGAACCTTATATCCAATATAGAAGATTATAAAACGACAGTCATCGAACAACCCATTGATAATTTAGATGAATTTTTAGAAAAAGTGAAAGCAGGTGTGATAAGTGCTATAAGCTAACTAAAGCTGTTTTATGTCTTGTTTCTTCCTTTTCTTCCTCTTCTTCTTCTTTTTTGCTGGCTAAGGTAAATCACCTTTTTCTCGACACAACAACAAATTGCTATTTAAAAATTTTATTCATAATAACCCCTAGCAGCGCTAGTAATAGTAATAAGAGTAGGAAGATATGCTCTATGCCGTATATTCGCACATGCTTCTTCTTCCACGTCAATCTGTTTTACAGAAGCTGTGCTGTTCGCTTGCATTACGTTCATTATCTGGTAAATAAATAAATTTATTCCCTTGTAGGTATCTTCTTATGTTGGACTTTGCTTGCTGTCTTAAGTAGGCTAGATCTCTACTAATGAGTGACTTGTCTATCTGTAGGTTAGTTGCTATTTCTATCTGACTTCTTCTAACAAATTTGGAAAGAACTCTTCTTTATAACCGCTATCTGGCTGGAACACTTTTCTACCATGGACAAGATATTTAGCCGATCGAAAACCTAACTAATGTTCTACACCACATAATATTAATTCCCAACATTGCTAAAGGAACAACAACTATGAGTTATAAAGTGAGAACTTTAAGCGATTCTATAAAGTTTTATCTTCCACGAACAGAAGGATATTTGGAAATAATACGTCACATAGCTGAGCAATATGGTGCCATGTCCCTAATAGAATTTGACGGCTATTTTGAAGGTAAGTTTGAACCAACTAAATATATGCGGGTAGAAGTGCATGTTAACGATGCTAAAGAGGATGGTTTAATAGAATTCGCAAATAAAATTCGTATTATGCTTAAACAAAAAAGTCTCGCTTTTGAGTTTGATAATCGTCTAATACTCGTAGAAGAAGAAACCTAGGTTCTATTGCGTTTTGTCCTTATCTCCTGCACATTCAAGCAATCTGCTGATACCGTTTCAATGCGATCCTGAACCTATTAGTTAGTTTCTGTAAAAGGTTCACTTATAAAGAATACAGGACAGATATATATCCGAAAACTGAATATGAAAGTACCTGAAACAATACCTCTTTATCGTAAAAGCATTGGACATTAGATACTAAAAACCCAATAAATATGATCTTTCTTTGACCATGTATATCCATGAATTTAGGATTTGCCTTTTTATTTAAGATCTAAACCTACATTATAATAATTATCTTTGTAAATATTTGATACATTTTTCAACAAGTCTCTTTGGCAATCTGCTATCTGCGAAGTGAACGTGCATATATGATGCCAGACAGTTGTATACAACAAAACCATCTTTTTTATTATCTATTCCACTTCCTCTTTTCATAATATATGCAAATTTTGAATCCTTGGAAATGTTTTCAATTTTGGAGTAATGGAATTCATGACCTCTAATTTTAGATATCTTACCAAAAATAGATGCATTGGAATCAGCGTCGGTATAATTCATGGTCAAATTACCAGTCATGATGGTGTCTGCATCTATCAATCCTATCATCTTTCGTTTTTTATTGTTATCATCACATTTATAGCCTCTAATTGATCTAGTAAGATACATTAATCCGCCACATTCGCCATAAATTGGGATTCCATCTTTTGCTGCTTTTGAAATTGATTTTATCATTGATTGATTCTTCTCAAGTTTTTCTGCCAATACCTCCGGGAAACCGCCACCAAGAATAACTCCAGAGATATTTTCTGGTAATTTGCTATCGTTTACAGGGCTAAAGAAAACCAGTTGCGTTTTTTGTCTTCTCAGAGCATCAAGGTTGTCAGCATAATAGAAGTTAAACGATTCATCCATGGCTACTGCGATCTTTATTTGACCATTTGGTGGGAAGCGGTTATGTCGTATATCGAGATGAGTGCTACATTGAACCCTGTGCTCTCGATTCAATAGATCTGATATTTTATCAATATCAATTTGTTCTGATACATATTTCGCAGACTGAAGAATTGTTGCCTTTTTCTTTTCTTGTAACTCGGGAGCAGGAATAAGACCCAAGTGACGTTCCTCCATCTCGTTTTTCTTATTTCGTCTGACTATTCCTACTATGGGAGCTTTGACTTTATACGCAAAGGCATCTGTGATAAAATTTGCGTGCTTATCCCCAGCAACATTATTTAGAATAATTCCTATTATTCTCAACCTCTTATCAAAATGTAGAAAACCAAGCGCTATCGCTGCAATTGAGCGTGCTGCTTTCCCTGCATCAATCACAAGTATCACCGATGAATTAAGTATTTTGGCTACATAGGCTGTGCTTGCAAAATCATCTCCACCTGAAAGCCCATCAAAGACACCCATGACACCTTCGATTACTGCAATGTCAGCTCCATCTGACGTATTGTAGAAACATTCCAAAACACCATTCTTTCCCATCATCCATGTATCTAGATTGCGTGATTGCCTGCCTGCTACATATGTGTGATAACTAGGATCAATAAAGTCTGGACCAATTTTGAATGGCTGAACGTATAAGCCTTTTTTTTTCAGTGCATATATGATAGCGGTAGTTACAGTTGTCTTACCAACTCCGCTCGTTACTCCAGCTACAACAATTCTTGGAATATTCAATTGATTAACACTGATAGATTTTTTATTTTAACTTATTGTAAGTGGGATGTTTTAATGTTGACGACCTTTTCTCTATAATCAGAGAACGAACCCCTTACCTTAATTTCGTTAATACCATCAAGTCCGCTAGCTCAATCAAGACCTATTCTAGGTGCTTGGCGGGTTACATAAAATTCAGACAATCAGAAATACTTGAGAATCTTTTAGCAGAAAACTCACGGTCAACCGAGGCCTCTATAATGTCCTACGTTGTCAGGCTGAAAAATGAGCAAGGCCTTTCTTATGCCGCCCGAAATACAATACTTTCATCCATCAAGCATTTCTATAGGATGAACGACGTCGAAACGATAAACTGGTATAAAGTAGCCAAGGTCCTAGGAGAGAATAACATGCGAGTACTAAATAAGCGGCCATACACTCGAGAAGAGATTCAGAAAATGCTTGCAATAGCCGACCTACGTATGCGTATGGTGATCCTTCTCCTTGCTTCAACAGGTATGCGCATTGGCGCTCTAAATAACATCGTCCTTCGTAATATACAACTTATTCCAGAATATTCCTTACACAGGATAACAATTTATGAAGGAAGTGGAGAGGAGTACTATACTTTTTGTACACCAGAATGCTCACTTGCAATAGACTCTTATTTGCAATATAGAGAGCGATGCGGAGAAAAGCTGGCGCCGTCATCACCTTTGATAAGAAAGGAGTTTGATAAAGGTGATTCATACAAAATCCACAACGCAAAAAAGATGATAACAGAATCAATAGGCGTTCTCATAATAGAGATAATATATACTTCAGGAATCCAGCAAGAAGAACACCAAACAGAGAATTCCATCAAAAGCTCGATCAGAAAAGACGCCCCACGTGCTCACGCCTTTCGCATCTTCTTTAACACCATGATGGTAAAGCAGAAGGTAAGCGCAGAAGCCAGACAGATGTTGATGGGTCACACGCTAGGACTTAATGATGCGTATTACAAGCCATCATCTAATGACATTTTATTAGCATATCTCAAAGCAGTTGATATGTTGACAATAAACGAAGTATTTAGACACTCAAGTGAATTTCTGCTTGCTAAATGTGATAGTCCATACTAACTAAGTTAGGAGTTACTACTGTGATTATATAGTCATTTACCCATTTGAGATTATATGCAAGTAGGAATTGATAGCTTTGCCGCATTTGATGACGCTGGCTTGTCACTTAACCCATCTGAGCGTTTACGACGATTAGTTGAACAAATTGAATATGCAGATAAAATTGGATTGGATGTGTTTGGAATTGGTGAACATCATCGTAGAGAGTTTCTTGATTCAGCTCCTACTGTCATTCTGGCTGCTGCAGCTGCACGAACAAAACGAATACGTCTTACGAGTGCTGTAACGGTATTAAGTGCTGCAGACCCTGTGAGGGTATTCCAAGAATTTGCAACATTGGATCTTTTGTCACAAGGTCGGGCTGAAATGGTCGTTGGGCGTGGCTCATCTATTGAGGCGTTTCCTTTGTTTGGATTTAAATTGGAAGACTATGACTCACTTTTTACAGAGAAACTAGATTTGCTTCTAAAGATTCGTGATAATAATGAGCATGTATACTGGTCTGGCAAATATCGTCCTAGACTGAATGGCCAGGGGATTTATCCAAGGCCCTTGCAGAATCCTTTGCCAATATGGATAGGCGTTGGCGGAACTCCAGAATCATTCGTGCGTGCTGGTTTGCTTGGACTCCCATTGATGATCGCAATCATAGGTGGTGAAACGCACAGATTCAGACCACTAATAGACCTTTACAGGCAGGCCGGAATGCAAGCAGGCTACTCAGCTGCTCAATTAAAAGTAGGGGTACATTCGCTAGGCTATGTTGCAGAGAGTACTCAAGAGGCAGTCGGAGATTTTTATCCAGGATATGCACGTACTATGACTGATATTGGTAAGGAGCGTGGATGGCCCAAGATGACGCGTGAGAGTTTTGATGCGCAGAGGGGCCCTCAAGGTGCACTTCTTGTAGGGAATCCAGATGATGTAGCCGAGAAGATAATTAGGCACAGCAAAGCGCTAGGCAGTATCTCTAGAATTACATTTATGATGAACCCAGCCTCGTTACCTCATGAGAAACTGATGCAAGCTACCAAACTAATAGGTACACGTATCGCACCAGCACTTCGTGAGGTGGGAGAACAACAGGTGAAGGTATTGTAATGCAATATTATTGCATGCTAATTCCCTTTATCATCAGATTGCCGTTTTTTTATTGCGTGAACTAGGAAGAAGAAACATACCTTAAATTCAAGCGCTGTTTTGCAATTAGTCTGTATATGTATCGCTATGATATTTGCTTCATAGGATTTTGTTCTTATCTATGTCAGTTTCTATAATATGCTGATGCGCTATATAGCGCATCAAAAATCTGTTTCATTCCCATCTGAACATCTACCAAATGAATCTTTTTAGATGTAACAGGTAATGGCTTTGATTTAAATATCAATCAAAAAGTGTTAATTCAGCGTAATAGAATGTCATCATAATCTGTGTTTCATATTATTTTATACTGCTTGACATTAGCAAATTCAGTTTTAAAGCAATCTAAAGTCTCATTATCAAATATACAAAATTCTATAATATCTATTGAACACGTATTCCTACTATTCTTTTGTTCAAGAAACCTTTCTGATTCTTCTACAAGTATCTTTGCACATTTATCCTTAGCAAATCCAAATATTCCAGAACTTATTGCTGGAACAGAGATGCTTTTGAACTCCCTCTCTGCAGCTAATATCAGAGTACTATGAAGTGCTCTAAGCAGCTTATTTTCCTCATCTCCTTCGCCCATTCTTGGACCAACTGTGTGTATTACCGCCTTACATGGTAATTTTCCAGCACTAGTAATTACTGCTGAACCAACTGGAACAAAACCTATCTTGTCACTTTCTTCCTGAATGATTGCTCCACCTTTTCTTACAATGGCAGCTGCAACTCCTCCACCATGTTTTAGATAAGAATTTGCAGCATTTACTATGACATCGACATCTCTTTCTGTGATATCGGTATGACGACCATTAGTCATTCAAGCGTATTGAAAGTTACACTAATGTTTTGTTATTCAAAATGACTAGAAATAGAATGTTATTGTTATTTTCTGTGTTATTTCCATAACTACTATCTTTAGCTAATGATAATGCCTGTATCTTTTCTCTCTTGTCTTCTGTACTTTGTGCCGTATTCCATGCTTCTTTTGTTATTGCAGTCAAACCAACAAA
>Ga0173483_10000653_pt1 | contig 10079 bp, 8 predicted proteins | sample NitcycUS178409R2_FD_122621 | JGI IMG/M metagenome (GOLD analysis project Ga0173483, IMG submission 122621) | Soil microbial communities from Arlington Agricultural Research Station in Wisconsin, USA - Nitrogen cycling UWRJ-S178-409R-2 (version... | ecosystem: Environmental > Terrestrial > Soil >...
CCCGACTCGACGATCGCCTCGCGCACGGCCGCCTCGTCCTCCCAGGGCCCGAACAGCTCCCACCCGGGCTGGCCGGCCATGCCGTGCCGCAGGGCACGCACGGTCTTGCCCGCGACCGTGACCGTCGTCATGTGGAAGAACTTGAGGTCGGGCGCCGGGCCGCCGAGGAGATCCTCGATCACGCCCATCGCGTTCGGCCCCTGCACCTGGAAGCGATAGGACCTGCGCCGGCCGTCCGTGCGCAGCGCCCAGCGCTGGTCGAGCTCGACCTGCACGTCGTACCCGCCCGTCTCGGCGTGGTAGGTGATCCAGTTGAGCGCGGGCGCTCGGCCGACGAGGTTGAAGCGATTCTCAGCGAGGTGGAAGAGGATCACGTCGCCGATCACGTAGCCCTCCGGCGTGCAGGGGACGAAGTGCTTCGCCCGGTCGACGCCGAAGCCCTCGAAGCTGTTGACCGCCAGGTGTGAGAGGAGCGCCGTGGCGTCCGGCCCCTCCACCGCCAGGTCGGCCATGTGGTACGACTGGTTGTAGAGCACGCACGTCTGCTGCCAGGCGAGCTGCTCGTCCCGCCAGTTCGTGAACTCGGCCGGCACGCCGGGGTAGACGTTCGGACCGGCCTGCGAGTTTCGGAGCAGCTCGACCGGGTCGTCCGCCGACCGGAGCAGGTCCTCGAGGCTTCTCTGACTCATGGTGATCCCTCCTCGCACATCTATGCACCGCCTGCCTGGATGACACCGCGGCTCGCCCGGTCGATGCCCCCGAGCTCCCCTCCCTGGAGCGCCTCGGCGACGTTGAAGAGGTGCCGGCGCATCGCTTCCTCGGCCTCTTCCGCCTCGCCCGCGAGGACCGCCTCGACGATCGCGGCATGCTCTGCTTGCGAGGCGTGCGGCCGCCCCGGGATGAGGATCGTGCGGTACTGGTAGCGGACCGTCTGCGAGTTCAGCCCGTGGATCAGCCGTTGTGCCGTCGAGTGGCCCGACAGGTCGAGCAGCGCCGCATGGAGATCGGCGTTCGCATCCGAGGCGCCGAGCAGGTCGCCCGACTCGAGCAGCTCCCGGTGTCGCGCAAGGCACGCCCGCAGCCGCTCGGCTCCCGCCTCGTCGATCCGCTCGGCGGTGAGGCGCACGGCGAGCCCCTCGAGCACGGCGCGCGCCTGGAGGATCTCGATCGCCTCGCGGTCCGAGACCTGCCGCACGCGGGCGCCACGATGTGGCTCCCGGACGACGAGCCCTTCCTGCTCGAGCCGGATCAGGGCGTTCCGGACGGCGCCGCGCGACATGTTGAAGGTCGTGACGACGTCCGACTCGACGAGCCGGGAGTTCGGCGCGATCGTGCCGCGCACGATCGCCTCGCGGAGCTTCTCGTAGTCGGAGTCGGAGCTCTGTCGCGTCATGCGCGCTTCCCCACATAGAGCTCGGCATGTTCGCCGAAGTAGCTCGAGACGAGCAGGTCGTGGTTCGTCCGCAGCTCGTCCGCCGCGCCGCGGAGCACGATCTCGCCGTGCGAGAGGACGTAGGCGCGATCCGCGATCGTGAGCGCGAGCTCGATGTGCTGCTCGACGAGGACGACGCCGCACCCGCTCTCCTCGGCGTACGCCCGTACCACGGGAAGCAGCCTCTCGACGATGACGGGCGCGAGGCCGAGGCTGAGCTCGTCGAGGAGCAGGAGCGCCGGGCGCCGGGCGAGCGCCCGCCCGACGGCCAGCATCTGCTGCTCGCCGCCGGAGAGCAGGCCGCAGCGCCGGTCGCGGAGCTCGGCGAGCGCGGGGAAGTAGCGGTAGGCGACGTCCGCGTCGAGCCGCTCTCGGCGATAGCCGAGACGGAGGTGCTCGGCCACGGTGAGCCCGAAGAAGAGGCCGCGCGACTCGGGGACGTGCGCGATGCCGAGCCGGGCGCGAGCGCTCGCCGAGACGCGGCTCAGGTCGTCGCCGGCGAACCGGATGCTTCCCGCGAGCGGATGGACGAGGCCCGAGACCGCGCGCAGCGTCGTCGTCTTGCCGGCGCCGTTCGCCCCGAGCAGTGCGACCACCTCGCCGGGCTGGACGGCCAGCTCGAGGCCGCGGACGACCGCGGCGCCGTCGTAGCCCGCCGTCAGGCCGTCGATCTCCAGCACGGCCGTGCTCATGCGCTCCCCGCCCGCGTGGGCTTCTCCTCGGCGGCTTGCTCGACCTGCTGCGCGGCCGCCGCACCGCCGAGGTACGCCCGCACTACCTGCTCGTTCCGGCGCACCTCGTCCGGCGGCCCCGCCGCGATCACCTTGCCGAACTCGAGCACGACGATGCGGTCGCAGATGGTCAGCACGAGCCCCATGTCGTGGTCGATCAGCAGCGTCGTCGTGCCTGCGTCGGCGATCTGCCGGAGCCGCTGTCCCAGGTCTTCGCTCTCGCGCGTGTCGAGCCCGGCCGCGGGCTCGTCGAGACAGAGCAGCCGCGGCTCCATCGCGATCGCGCGCGCGACGCCGACGAGCTTCCGCTGTCCCTGCGTCAACTCGGAGGGCATCGCGTCGGCGAGCGAGCCGAGATCGAGCAGTCCGAGCGCGTCGGCCGGCGACTCCGCGGGGCGGGCCCGCCGGCCGACGAGCTCGGCCGCGAGCGACAGGACGGAGGGCCTTTCGGCCGCGACCGTCAGGTTCTCGAGCACGGTGAGGTCGTCGAACAGCTCCGTGCTCTGCCACGTGCGGGCGAGCCCGAGGCGGGCCCGCACGTGCGGCGGCATCCCGGCGAGATCGCGACCGTCGAGCTCGACCCGTCCCGTGTACCGCACGTAGCCGGTGATCGCATCGACGAACGTCGTCTTGCCGGCCCCGTTCGGGCCGATCAGACCGACCAGCTGGCCGTCCTCGGCGGCGAGCTCGACCTGGTCGACCGCATGGACGCCGCCGAACCGGACGGACAGGCCTGTGGTTGCGAGGACCGCGCTCACGACACGCTCGCAGGCTCCGACTCGGTGAGCTCGACCTTTCGCTTCCGGCGCATCTGCGCCGTACGGTAGAACGAGCCGGCGACGCCCTCGGGGTTCTGGATCAGCGTGAAGATGAGCACGACGCCGCCGAACAGGAGGAACCAGTTGCCCGAGAGGCCGAACCACGTGTCGAGGGCATACGGAACGAGCCCCTGCGCGGCGATGAGCCCGGCGAAGACGGCGCCGGACACGAGCGTGATGCCGCCCGCGTAGGCGAACGCGATCAGGCTGAGCGCCAGCGGGACGCTGAAGCGATCGGCGCTCACCGAGCCGAAGTTGTAGGCGTACAACGTGCCCGCGACGCCGGCGATCAGCGCGCTGATCCCGAAGGCGACGAGCTTCACGTTCCGCACGTCGATCGCGGCGCCGGCCGCGGCCCGCTCGTTCGAGCGGACGGCGAGCATCCGCCGGCCCAGCGTCCCGCGCCGCACGGACACGACGAGCAGGGAGAGAAGGACGGTGGCGGCGAGCGCGACCCAGCCGAACACGGGGCTCGGGACGTTCCCGTCGAGACCGCGGTACGACGCGTTCGGGCCGAGGTTGATCCCGAAGAGGTGCGGATCCGGCACCGGCGAGCCGGTCGCGCCCCCGCCCCAGGTCGGGTTCACGAAGCCGAAGTTGTAGACGGCCACCGCCGCGGCGATCGTCACGACGGCAAGCGCGACGCCGCGCACACGGAGTGCCGAGACTGCCGTGACCAGCCCGAGGACAACGGCCGCGGCGATGCCCGCGAGCGGCGCCAGGGGGAAGCCGATCCCGGCGTCGACGGCGAGGTGCGAGACGGTGAAGCCGGCGACGCCCGCGAGCGCGAGCTGCACGACGGAGATCTGGCCGACGAAGCCGGTGATGACCACGAGCGACAGGGCCATCACGGTCCCGATGAGGGAGTTCGTCAGTGCCTGGCGGAAGTCGAAGGGCAGCACGACGAGCGCGATGGCGCAGACGAGCGTCGAGGGGACGGCGAGCTTCACCGCGTGCTTCGGGCGCGGCACGTCGGGAAGACGCTGCTCGACGAGCTCGCCGCGCATCGGCAGCGAGGCTCCGCGCAGGAACATCGCCGCGACGATGAGCACGAAGACGAGCAGCTCCTTCACGCCCGGCCACGCGACACCCTCGCTGGTCGGGAACCACGACTTCGTCGACGCGTACTCGATCAGCGACTCCGCCATCCCGATGCCGAGGCCGCACGCGCATGCGATCGTGAAGGACGTCAGCCTCGCGAAGAGGGCGGCGGCGAGAGCGGGCACGACGAGGAACGGCAACGTGGTCGTGTCGAGCGCCGCGACCGACCCGGCGAAGATGCCGAGGGTGCCGAGCACGAGGCTGGCGAGCATCGAGTTCGTGAGCGACAGCTCGTTCGGCGAGAGACCCGCGAGGCGGGCCGCGATGTCGTTCTCGGACGCCGCCCGCGTTGCCAGCCCGAAGCGCGTCCAGCGGTAGAGCGCCCACAGCAGGACGGTCATCGCGACGACCATGCCGCTGAGCACGAAGGCCGACAGCGGCACGGCCCCGTCGAGCATCCGGACCACCCGGATCGGGATGATGGTCGGCTGGGGATGCTGCGACGTCCCGAAGGCGAGGAGCATCGCGGCCTGGGCCGTGAGGAGCACTCCGAGCGAGGCGACGAGCTTCGCCAGGGGGGCGGCCGTGCGGAGCGGCCGGAACACCGCGAGCTCGATCGCGACGCTGACGACGATGACGAAGGCGTAGGTGAGCGCGACCGCGAGCGGGGTCCCGACCGTGGACCCGAGCTCACCCGTCCGGAGCGCCCAGAACGAGAAGCCCGCGAGCATGGCGATCGCGCCTGCTGCCAGGTTGATGAAACCCGAGCCCCGGTACGTGACGACGATGCCGACCGCGATCGCGGCGATCACCGCCCCCGTCCCGAGGCCGAGCAGGAGGAAGAGGAGTATCTCGTTCACGTGCCCTCGTCAGCGTCTTTCGGTGGAGCCGGCCGGTCGCCGGCCCCACCGGTTCGCATGGTCGCTCTCAGCCCGGCAGCGGGCCGATCCAGCCCGATGCGCGCTTGAACTGGAACTTCCCCTCGTACGTGAATGCCTGGAACATGTCGTTGCAGATCGCCGGCGCGTCCTTGTACTTGCCGCACTGGAGCTTCGGGGCGCCCAGCGCGAGCGGGCCGCGGAACGCCTTCGCCCGCGCGAGGACCTTCGCCGACGTGATCGCGTTGACGTTCTTCGCGCCGGCCTCGTTGAGGAACCGCACGGTCGTCAGGAGCTCGGAGAACGCGACGATGTGCCACGGGTCCGGAGCGTTCTTGTCGGCCTTGTACCGCTTGATCACCGCCTGGTAGGCCGGCATGCCTTTGTCGGTCGGGTCGCCGTAGAGCGACGAGGCGATCGCGTAGGTCCACTTCGACCAGTCGCCGAGGGCGTCGATCACGGTCGAGTTGAGGCAGAGCGGCGCCGTCATGATCTTGCGCGAGTCGGTGATGCCGAGCTGCTGGAGCGACTTCGCCTGGTTCGCGCAGTCGGCCGCCGAGCCGTAGGGTGCGATGAAGTCCGCCGTCGTGGCTCCGACCGCGGTCAGCGGCGCCGTGAGGTCGGACTGGCCCTGTGTGTAACCGACCTGCTTCGTCTCGATCCCGGCCGCCTTCAGCCCGGCCGCGATGACCTGTCCCGACTCTGCGAGGCCGGGGGCGTTCGGGTAGATGACCGCGGCGGTCTTCGCCTTGAGGACGTTCTTCGCGTAGTTCCCGAACGGGAGCAGGATGTGCGGGCCGTCGCCGAAGAGGACGACGGCAGTCCTCGACGCCCCGTCGACGGGCGTGACGGCGACGCCGGTGACGACGGGCTTGCGCCCGCGGATCGTCGCGAAGAGCGACTGAGCTCCCGTCGCGACCGCGCCCGTCGCGATGACAGAGATCCGCTTGTTGTTGACGAGCTTCTGGCCGCAGGTCGTGCCTTCTTCCTCGTTCGACTTGATGAAGCATTGGACGAGCGCGACCGGATGGCCGCCGACACCGCCGAGCACGTCGTTGACGTACCTCACGGCCAGCTGCGCACCGGCCGTCGCCAGTCCGCCGATCACGACCTGGCCGCCCTGCTGGTTGACCCAGCCGATGTAGACCTTCGACAGCCTGGGGTTCGCCTTCCCACGCTTCCCCTTGACGTACGTGAGGTAGTTCGTGACCGCCGCGCCGGCCGACGGACCGGCGCTCTTCTCGGTCTTTCCGTTCGTCGCCGATGCTGCGATCGCCAGCATCAGCGCGACGAGCGCTGCGCCTGCGAGCGCGGCGCTCCGGGCAAAGCGACTCATGGCTCTCCTTCCACGTGAGAGTGAACGCGACGCCAAACTTTGCGTATGATCGAGTCAACCAGATCAGCATCAATATTGTCAACAACTTCTGGACGGATGACCGAGACGAGCGTCTCCACGACTCTTCCCCACCAGGCGGCCGAGCTGCCGAGCGATCGCGCGCGCGCCATCGTCGTCGGTGCCTTCGACCTCCACGTCCACATCGCACCGGACGTGCCCCCGCGGCGGGTCGACGACGTCACGCTGGCGCGGCGCTTCGTCGAGCTCGGCCTCGCGGGCTTCGCGCTCAAGTCGCACTACACGTCGACCGCCGAGCGCGCACAGGTCGTCACCGGGGTGGTCCCCGGCGCGCGGGTGCTCGGCGCGGTGACGCTCAACCATGCGATCGGCGGAATGAACGCCCTCGCGGTCGAGATCGCCGCCCGGGAAGGCGCGCGGATCGTCTGGATGCCGACCTTCGACTCGCCGGCCGAGACGGCCGGTCGCTCCGACCCGAAGCCCGGTGACAACGTGCCGCAATGGGCGAAGCTCCAGCACGAGCTGCGCAGCCTCGGGCTCGGTGTCGAGCCGGTGCACGTGACCGACGAGAAGGGCCGCGTCCTGCCCGAGACGCGCGACGTCCTTCGTGCGATCGCCCGGCACGGCCTCGTGCTCGCGACGGCGCACCTCGCGCGCGACGACGCGTTCGCCGTCGTCGACGCCGCGTTCGAGGAGGGGGTCGAGCACGTCGTCGTCACGCACCCCGAGTTCACCTCGCAACGCTTCACGATCGAGGACCAGGTCGCGCTCGCCGACCGGGGCTGCCTGATCGAGCGCTGCCTCTCGACGCCGTTCTCCGGGAAGACGAGCTTCGAGCACGTCTTCGAGGGCGTTCGCGCCGTCGGCCTCGAGCGGAACTTCTTCTCGAGCGACCTCGGAAACCCGAGCTACCCGCCCGTCGAGGACGGCCTCGCGCTGTGGGCCGATCGGCTGGTCGGCGCGGGGTTCGGCGACGACGAGACGCGCGAGATGATCGTCGGGGGCTCGCGGCGGGTCGCCGGCGAACGATGACCGCGCACGGCCCGGACGTCGCGCACATCGCGCACGCGGAGCTCCTGACGCCCGCCCCCGACGAGAGCCTGCGCTTCTTCGTCGACGTGCTCGGAATGGAGGAGGAGGCGCGCGACGGGCAGTCCGTGTACCTGCGCGGCTGGGGCGACTACCTCCGTTACGGCCTGAAGCTGACCGAGTCGGCGCGGGCCGGCGTCGGTCACGTCGCCCTGCGCGCCTGGAGCCCGGAAGCGCTCGAGCGCCGCGTCGCCGCCGTCGAGGCGACGGGTCTCGGCAGCGGCTGGATCGACGGCGACGTCGGGCACGGTCCCGCGTACCGGTTCACGGACCCGGACGGCCACGTCTTCGAGCTCTTCTACGAGGCGGAGCGTTACGTCGCCCCTCCCCACCTCGCGCCGTCGTGGCGCAACCAGCCGCAGCGCTACGTCGGGCGCGGCGCCGCGGTGAAGCGACTCGACCACGTCAACCTGCTCGCGGCCGACGTGCGCGCCGTGCGTGAGTTCTGCCAGGACGTGCTCGGCTACCGGCTCTACGAGCGCATCGAGCTCGACGACGGGCGGGAGACGGGCGCGTGGATGAGCGTCTCGATCGCCGCCCACGAGCTGATCTACGTCGCGGACTTCTACGGCGCGCGCGGACGCCTGCACCATCTGGCCTTCTGGGTCGACACCCGCGAGGAGTGCCTGCGCGCGGCGGACCTCTTCGTCGACGCGGGCGTCCCGATCGAGGCCGCCCCGTCGAAGCACGGCGTGGCCCAGGGATTCTTCCTGTACGGCATCGAGCCCGGCGGTAACCGAATCGAGGTCACGACCGGCGGCTACTTCGTCTACGACCCCGACCACGAGCCCGTCACCTGGAGCGCGGCGGAGCGCGCGCGCGGTCAATACTGGGGCGTGCAGACCGTCGAGAGCTTCCACACCTACGGCACCCCCGACGTCGCCCACGAGAAGGAGGCGGTACACCCATGAGCGAGCGGAGCCTCGAGGCCGCCCTGCAGGCGGCCGGTAGCGCGGTCGAGCTGGCGCGGAACTCGCAGATCGGCCCCTACGTCTACCCAGCCGTGCCGTCCGAGTTCACGAACTGGCGCGAGGAGCAGGTCGCCTGGCGCGAGACCTGCGCGCTGTTCGACCAGTCCCACCACATGACAGACCTCTACCTCGAGGGGCCGGATGTGATCCGGCTTCTCTCCGACCTCGGCGTCAACACCTTCGCGAACGCGGCCGTCGACAAGGCGAAGCAGTTCGTCGCCTGCAACGAGGACGGATACGTGATCGGCGACGCGATCCTCTTCTTCCTCGACGAGAACCGCGTCTCGCTCGTCGGGCGCCCCTCGGCCCACAACTGGGTGCAGTACCACGCCGAGACGGGCGATTACGACGTGACCGTCGACCGCGACGAGCGGACCGCAGTCAACCCGACCGGCGGGCGCAAGCTCTACCGCTACCAGGTGCAGGGCCCGACCGCGCTCCAGGTGCTCGAGAAGGCGACCGGCGGGCCGCTGCCGGAGATCAAGTTCTTCAACATGGGCCGGCTCGCGATCGCCGGCCACGAGGTGCGTGCCCTGCACCACGGCATGTCCGGCGCCCCCGGGCTCGAGCTGTTCGGGCCGTGGGCGGAGCGCGACGCCGTCAAGGCGGCGATCGTCGCGGCGGGAGGCGACTTCGGCCTGCGCCAAGTCGGGTCGCGCGCCTATGCGACGAACACCCTCGAGTCGGGCTGGATCCCCTGCCCGGTCCCCGCCGTCTTCACCGGCGACGCGATGAAGGCGTACCGCGAGTGGCTCCCCGCCGACTGGTACGAGGGGACGGGCTCGCTCGGCGGCAGCCTCGTCTCCGACGACATCGAGGACTACTACCTGACGCCGCACGAGCTCGGCTACGGCGGCTTCGTGAACTTCGACCACGACTTCGTCGGCCGCGAGGCACTCGAGCAGATGGACACGCCGTCGCGGCGGAAGGTGACGCTCGCCTGGAACGGCGAGGACGTGGCGCGGGCGATGGGGACGCTCTTCGAGAAGGGCGACCCCGTGAAGTACATCGACCTCCCGCTCTCCAACTACGCGACGTGGCCGTCGGACCGCGTCATGGCCGGCGACCATGCCGTCGGCGTGTCCACGTTCTCCGGGTACAGCTACAACGAGCGGTCGCTGCTCTCGCTGGCGATCGTCGACGACGACGTCGAGCTCGGCAACGAGGTCACGATCGTCTGGGGCGAGGAACGCGGCGGCTCGAACCGGCCGGTCGTCGAGCGTCACGTGCAGACGGAGATCCGCGCCATCGTCAGCCCGTGCCCGTACAGCGAGGTCGCCCGTACGTCGTACGCCGAGGGCTGGCGGACGCAGGCCGCGGTCTAGTACGGGCCGCGGACGGTGACGACACGCGTGCAGCCGTCCCCGGGGGACGTTCTCTGGACGCCGCCGCCCGACGCGCGGCGGCGTTCCGAGGTCGGTCGCTACCTCGACTGGCTGCAGGCCGAGCGCGGCCTCGCCTTCGACGGCTACCACGACCTCCACCGCTGGTCCGTCGACGACCTCGAGGGCTTCTGGGGGTCGCTCTGGGACTTCTTCGAGATCCGGGCACACGCGCCGTACGAGCGCGTGCTGGCCTCCGACGCGATGCCCGGTGCCGTGTGGTTCCCGGGCGCGCAGCTCAACTACGCCGCGCACGCCGTCGGGCGCGACGAGGACGTGAACGAGATCGCGGTCCTCGCGCGCTCGCAGACGCGCGACCCGTTCGACCTGACGTTCGGCGAGCTCCGCGACCAGGTCGCCCGCGCCCGGGCGGGCCTCCGGCG
>Ga0173483_10000655_pt1 | contig 10056 bp, 7 predicted proteins | sample NitcycUS178409R2_FD_122621 | JGI IMG/M metagenome (GOLD analysis project Ga0173483, IMG submission 122621) | Soil microbial communities from Arlington Agricultural Research Station in Wisconsin, USA - Nitrogen cycling UWRJ-S178-409R-2 (version... | ecosystem: Environmental > Terrestrial > Soil >...
GATGTTCTCCAGGAGCTTCGTCAGCTCCGCCGCCTCGGGCGACGAGACGCGGTGGATCGTGTCCACCGCGGAACCGTAGAGCGCGGCCGCGGCGTCCGTGGACGCCTCGTCGATCCCGCCGACGACCTTCGGCACCGTCTTGGTCGTCCAGTCGACGCGGCCGGGGTCGACGCGCTCGGGCGAGAAGGCGAGGTGGAAGTCCTTACCCGCAACCAGGCCCGACTCGCGCTCGAGAACGGGGCGTAGCTCGTCGCGCGTCGTCCCGGGGTACGTCGTCGACTCGAGGACGACGAGCTGGCCCGGCCGGAGCCGCTTGCCGATCTCGGCGCCCGCCTGGAGCACGATCGAGAGGTCGGGCTCGCGCTGCTTCGAAAGCGGCGTCGGCAACGCGACGAGGATCGCGTCGACCTCCCGCAGGACGTCGTAGTCCGTGGTCGCTCCGAGCCCGCGGTCGCGCACGAGCGAGGCGAGCTTCTCCGGCGGGACGTCCTCGATGTAGCTGTCGCCGTTCCGCAGGCGCTCCACGCGCCTCGCGTCGACGTCGACGAGGACGACCCGGCGCCCCGCGTCCGCGAACACCTGGGCGAGAGGGACGCCAACGTAGCCCGCACCGACGATCGCGATCTCGTACGGCGCGGTCGCGGGGACGGTGTCCGGGGCGCTCGTCTCGGGGGTCGTCACAGCCGCGACATGCTACTGGCGCCGCATGACTTGTAACACTGTGTCACAAGCGCCGAAGCGACCGAGCGATGCGCTCTGCGGCGTGGCCGTCTCCGTAGAGCGGAGGTGCCTCCGCCGGGAACGAGGCCGCCCGGACCGCGGCGACGAGCGAATCCGGGTCGTCGTCGACGAGCACGTTCGCGCCGAGCTCGACCGTGTCCACCCACTCCGTCGAGGGACGTGTCGTCACGCACGGAACGCGGTACCAGTACGCCTCCTTCTGGAGGCCGCCCGAGTCCGTCGCGATGACGCGCGCCTGCGAGGCGGCCGAGGCGAACGCGAGGTAGCCGAGCGGCTCGCGCAGCTCGAGGTTGGGCCCGATCTCAATCCCCTCCTCGCGCAACACGGAGGCGGTGCGGGGGTGTGCCGGGAAGACGACCGCGTCGTCGACGCGCGAGAGCCCTTCGACGATCCGCCGCAGGCGCTCGGGCCGGACGTTCGCCTCGCGGTGCACCGTGGCCACGACGTACGTCCCCGGCGGATGCGGCGGCGGGACGCGCTCTCGGGCGATGGGCGCAAAGCGGAGCGTCGCGTCGGCCATCACGTCCCCGACCACGAGCGCCCGCCCGGCGACGCCTTCCAGGGCGAGCGTCTCGGCCGAACGCTCGTCGGGGCAGAAGAGGAGCGTCGCGAGCCGGTCGACCTCGATCCGCGCGCGCTCCTCCGGCATCGACAGGTCGCCGCTCCGCAGGCCCGCTTCGACGTGCGCGACGGGGACTCCGGCCTCTGCTGCCGCGCGCGCTCCGGCGAGCGTGGAGTTGGTGTCGCCCAGCACCAGCACGAGGTCGGGCCGCGCTGCGGCGACGACCTCGCGGATCGGCGAGGTCAGCGCCTCGACGTCCGCCGTGCGGAGATCGAGGCGGTAGGTGGGCTCAGGCAGGCCGAGCTCCTCGAAGAAGACCTGCGACAGCTCGTCGTCCCAGTGCTGCCCCGTGTGGACGACGACCTCGTCGATCCCTGCCGCGCGAAGCGCCTCGGAGAGCGGCGCCGACTTGACGAACTGCGGCCGGTTGCCGACGACGGTGAGGATCTTCACGCGGCCGAGCGTAGTTGCCGAGCCGCCGACTCCCACTCATCCTTGTCGCGTGACCCACCCCGATCTCCCCGCGGAGCAGGCGTACGTCGATCACGCCTACGAGTGCCTCGACCACATGCGAGAGGTGGTCGAGCGAGCCGCCGACGCCACCGACAGCGAGGTCGCGGCGCTCGCGCTCGAAGCGTGGGCCGTCCGGCGCCTCAAGACGTTCGAGGACGCCGAACGCGGGCTCTGCTTCGGGCGGCTCGATCTCGACACGACGCCGGCCCCCCTCTACGTCGGGCGTCGCTGGGTGCACGACGACGACAACGAGCTGCTCGTCGTCAACTGGCAGGCGCCGGCGGCGCGGCCGTTCTACGTCGCCACCCCGGCCGACCCACACAACGTCACGCTGCGTCGGCGCTTTCGCACCGAGGGGCGGCGGCTGCTCGACCTGAGCGACGAGACGCTCGACGGCTCCGGCTCGATCGCCGGGGGCGACTTCCTGCTCGACGAGCTCGAGCGCAGCCGCGAGCCGCACATGCGCGACATCGTCGCGACGATCCAGGCCGACCAGTACCGTCTGATCACCCGCGACCCCGAGCCGCCGCTCGTCGTCCAGGGCGGGCCCGGCACGGGGAAGACCGCGGTGGGGCTCCACCGCGCCTCGTACCTCCTCTACTCGCACCGGGAGAAGCTGCGCCGCGTGCTCGTCGTCGGGCCCAACCCGACCTTCATGGAGTACGTCTCGCACGTCCTGCCGACGCTCGGCGAGGAGAACGTCGAGCAGCGGGCGGTGGCGGACCTCGTCGAGGGCATCGCAGTCACCACGGCGGATCCACCGCCGACCGAACGACTGAAGGGCGACGTGCGGCTTGCCGCGGTGATCGCCCGCGCAGCGGCGGAGCGCTCCGGCGCGCACCCGGAGGAGCTGGTCGCCCGGATGGAAGGCGAGTACATCCGCGTTCGAGAGCGCGAGGTCGCGGAGCTGCTCGAGGAGGCCCGCGACGAGCTCGGGCTGACGACCCGCTCGCGGGAGCGGTTCCGCATGGACGTCCTCCGCCGGTTCTACGAGGACTACGGCGCGCGGCTCGGCGGGCTCGCCTGGCGCGATTTCGGCGAGGTCGAGCGCGCGCTCAACGCGAAGGGCTTCCTGGGACGCTGGCTCGACCGCGTCTGGCCCACAGTTGCGCCCGAGGTGCTCGTGCGCGGCCTCCTGACGTCGCGGCCGACACTCGAGGCGGCTGCTGCCGGCCTCCTCGACGACGACGAGCTGCGATCGCTCCATCGCTCCCGGGCCGGCTTCGGCTGGAGCGAGCACGACGTGCCGCTCCTCGACGAGGCGCGGGCGCTGGTCGCCGAGCCGCCGCGGAGGTTCGGGCACGTGATCGTCGACGAGGCGCAGGACCTGACGCCGATGCAGCTCCGGATGGTCGCCCGGAGGGCCGCGGCAGGCTCCGTGACGATCCTCGGGGACATCGCCCAGGCGACTGGGCCCGTCGCCTACGCCCGCTGGGAGCAGGTCCTCGCTCATCTCCCCGGAGAGGCGGAGATCGAGGAGCTGCGCCACGCGTACCGCGTGCCCGCCGAGATCATGGAGCTCGCGCTGCCGCTCCTCGAGCGGATCGCACCGGAGGTCGAGGCGCCGCTCGCGTTCCGCACCGGCGCAGCCGAGCCCCGCATCGAGCGCGTCGCGGAGGACGAGCTCGTCACGACGGCATTGCGGAGGGCGATGAGCCTTGCGCAGGAGGAAGGGCTGCTCGCCGTCATCCTCCCCGAGCCGCTCATCCCCGACGTTGCGGCCCACTCGGCGTACGACGACGGCATCCCGCTCCTTCCGCCGCGCCGCGCGAAGGGGCTCGAGTTCGACCACGTGGTCGTCGTCGAGCCAGCGCTGATCGCCGAGGGCGAGACAGGCCTGCGGGAGCTCTACGTCGCGCTGACGAGGCCGACGCGATCGCTCGTGGTCGTGCACGCTCGGCCGCTTCCGGACGCGCTCGGCGCGGCTGCGTCCTGAGGCCCTACGTCGGGGTCTCCGACCGCACGACGACGCGACGCGGAGTGCCCGACGCCAGGCCCTCGAGCGCGACCGCGGCGCCGATCCCGCAGATCATGATGACGATCGCCATGGGCACCGCCGTGCCCTCTCCGCCGAGCCCCACGAGCGGCGCCATGAGAGCGCCGAACGCGTACTGACCGACGCCGAGAAGCGACGCCGCCGTCCCCGCCATGTCCGGGTGGTCGACGAGCGCGAGGGCGAGGGCGTTCGCCTGGATGAAGCTCCAGCTCAGCATCAGGAGCATGAAGGGGACCATCACCGCCGCGAGACCGAGCTGCGGAAGCGACACGATCGCGAGCAGGCCGACGCCGGCCACCACCATCGTCCCCACGCCGACCCGTAGGAGCGCGTGCGGCGATCGCGTCGTGAGCAGGTGGGCGTTGATCTGGGCCCCGGCGACCAGGAAGAGAGCGTTGACGGCGAAGAGGACCCCGTAGAGCTGCGGCGACGCGCCGTAGACGTCCTGGAGGACGAACGACGACCCGGCGATGTACCCCAGCATCGCCCCGCCACCGAGCCCGACGACGAGCACGAACCCGACGAGACGGCGGTCCTGGAGGAGAAGACCGAATGCGCGCGTCGTGGCTGCTAACCCGGCGGGGCGACGGCGTTCGCGGGGGAGCGTCTCGGGAAGGAATCGCGCGCTCACCGCGGTCAATGCAAGCCCGAAGAGCGAGAGCGCCACGAAGACGCCCCGCCAGGACGTGAACCGCAGGAGCTGGCCTCCCAGGATCGGAGCGACGATCGGCGCGAGGCCGACCACGAGCATCAGCCGCGAGAGGTAGCGCGCTCCGGCCGCGCCCACATGGAGGTCCCGCACGACGGCCCGTCCGATCGCGACGCCGACCGCCGCCGCCGCGCCCTGCACGAGACGCAGCGCGGCGAGCGCCCACAGACTCGGGGCGAGGCTGCAGGCGAACGTGGCGACGGTGAAGACCGCCATCCCGGCGACGAGCGGTCGCCTCCGGCCACGGACGTCGCTCGTCGTCCCGCCGAGCAGTTGGCCCAGGGAAAGCCCGATCACGTACGTCGTCAGCGTCAGCTGGGCCGCCGAGGGGCTCGCGCCGAAGTCGTCCGCCAGTGCGGGGAGCCCCGGGAGGTAGACGTCCATCGCCGCCGGGCCGATCGCCGTCACGGCGCCCAGTACGACGAACAGGCGCGCGCCCGACTGGGTGACGCGACTCAGCGTCGCCCGATCACGTCGTCGGGACGGCACGGCCGCCGTCGCCCGGGGCTCCGCGACGGCGCGCATCCTCGCTGACGATCACTCGAGCAGTCTACGAGCGACCGGCGAGCCTCCGGCGGCGCTTCGGTCAGGGCTCGAGCGGCTCGAGCGACCGTTCCTCGGCGCATTCCACCGCCCAGGCTTCGCAGGCGTCGCGGATGGTGCCCGCCTCGTCCTGGCCGGCCTCGGCCTCGACGACGACCTGGTGGACGATCGTCTCCGTCTCGTCGCTCATGTCGTGCGTCCGGACGGCGTGGACGCGCACATGGTCGGCGATCGCGAGCAGCCGCCGCGCGAGGCGATCGTTCTCGGCGAGCGTCGCCTCGCGCCCCGTCAGGGGGCCGAAGTTGACGACGATCTCGATCGCGCCGACGGCGTCGGAGCGGACGAACGCAATGGTGGAGTTCATGTCGACATTGGTACCCACCGGCGCACCCGCGAAATCGCCCCGAACGAGGGAACCGCCATGCACGACCCACTCGCCGGCCACGCGACTAGCGTCCCGGCATGCGGCTCGGCACGATCGGAGCGTGGTGCGCGGCGTTCACGGTCGCGCCCGCCGCCGACGCCCGGCCGGCGGCGCGCGAGATCGAGGCGTTCGGCTACGACACGCTCTGGTACCCCGAAGGGCTCGGGACGAGGGAGTCGTTCACGAACGCTGCCGTGCTGCTGGCGGCGACCGACCGCATCCGCGTGGCCTCCGGCATCGCCAACATCTGGGGGCGCGACGGGGTCTCGGCCGCCAACGCCGCACGCGTCCTGGCGGACGCGTTCGACGACCGGTACCTGCTCGGCCTCGGCGTGAGCCATCCGCGGCAGGTCGACCCGCGCGGGCACACCTACCGACGGCCGGTCGCCACGATGCGCGCCTTTCTCGACGCCATGGACGACGACCCGTTCGTCAGCCCGGACGGCGCGAAGGTGACGCGGCCGCCCGTCCCGCGCATCCTGGCCGCGCTCCGTCCGCCGATGCTGCGACTGGCGCGGGAAAGGGCTCTCGGGGCGCACACGTTCCTCGTCCCCGTCGAGCACACGCGTCGTGCACGCGACATCCTCGGGCCGGCGGCGCTGCTCGTCGTCGAACAGAAGGTGGTGCTCGCGCGCGATCCGGTGGAGGCCCGCCGGCGAGCCCGTGGGGCGCTCGCCTGGTACCTCGACACGCCGAACTACCTCGACAACCTCCGCTGGCTCGGATTCGCGGACGCCGACCTCGCGCGCGGCGGCTCGGATGCGCTCGTGGACGCGCTCATCGTCGCAGGCGACGAGGGGACGATCGCGGCGCGCTGCGACGCGCACCTCGACGCGGGCGCCAGCCAGGTCGCGGTCCAACCGCTCGAGGAGGGCGATCCGTTCGGCCGTGAGACGCTGCGTCGTCTCGCCTCCGTCCTTCTCGACCCCCGCGAGTAGCGCACGCCGCGAGGCGCGGCGTCGATGGGCCGTGAAGGGTTCGAACCGTCGACCGTTGGAACAGCGTGGGGGAACCCATGGTTCCCCACGAGCCCCCTCCTCAATTCGCGCATGGGCCGTGAAGGATTCGAACCTTCGACCTTGGGATTAAGAGTCCCCTGCTCTACCAGCTGAGCTAACGGCCCGAGGAGGCGGAAGGATAGCGCCGCGGATCGACGCCGGTGGCCCGTGAGCCATGCCATGACGGGCGGAGGTCAGGCTGCCTCGTTCGTGCGCGACGGCGAAGGAGGGGGCTCGTGGGGGAACCGGGGTTCCCCCACGTTCGCTGATGTAGTCTCGTCGGCGGTGATCCGTCGGGCCGCCATGGTCAAGATGGTCGTGATCGCTGCGCTTGCGGCGCTCGTCGCGACCCTCGTTGCGGTCTTGATCCGCTGGCTGCCGGAGTCCGCCTCGGAGGAGATGGACCGGATCACGTTCGTCTACTGGTTCGCGACGATCATCTGCATCGGGATCTTCGCGCTCGTCGCCGCCGTGATCATCGAGGCGGTGTGGGCGTTTCGCGTGCAGCCCGACGACGACACCGACGGGCCGCCGATCCACGGGAACACCAGGCTCGAGATCGCCTGGACGATCGTCCCTGCGATCCTCGTGATCGCGATCGGCGTCGTGAGCGCCGTCGTGCTCTCGAAGAACGCCGACGCGGGGAGCAACCCGCTGCACGTCAAGGTCTTCGCGCAGCAGTTCGCGTGGAGGTTCGAGTACCCCGGGAAGGTGATGAGCGACGAGCTCGTGATGCCGCTCCACCGCAACGTGAAGTTCGAGATGCAGTCCGCCGACGTGATCCACTCGCTCTGGATCCCGCAGATGGGACAGAAGCAGGACGTCGTCCCGGGCATCACGACCGAGATCGTGATCACGCCGACGCGGACGGGCACGTTCACGTTGATCTGCACCGAGCTCTGCGGGCTCGGCCACGCGACGATGCGGGCCCCGGTGCGCGTCCTCGATCAGCCGGCGTTCCAGGCCTGGCTCGCGAAGCAGCGCTCCGCCGGTGGAGCGGGCGGCGCGACGAGCGGCGCGGCCGGAGGCCAGACGGGCGGCGCCACCTCCGATACGAGCGCGCTCGGCAAGACGACGTTCGCCTCGGCGGGGTGCGGCGGCTGCCACACGTTCACGCCGGCCGGCACCGACGCGCAGGTCGGTCCCGACCTCGACAACCTCGCCGCCGACGCGAAGGCCGCGGGCGAGCCGGTCGCCGACTACGTCCGCCAGTCGATCGTCGACCCGAATGCCGTGATCGCGAAGGGCTACCAGCCGAACGTGATGCCGCCGACGTTCGGGGACACGCTGAAGCCCGACGAGCTCGACGCGCTGGTCGCGTACCTGAGCGGAAAGGGAGCCTCGTGACGTCCACGACCGAAGAGCACGCCGTCCACCACGAGGTCCCGCACGGGCCGCCCCCGCGCCGCCGAGGCATCTTCATGCGGCCGGGTTACGTGCGGGCGCTCTGGTGCACAGCGGCGTTCTTCGTGATCGGCATGTACATCGTCGTCACGCTCCGCTGGCTCGCGGGCTGGGATCCCGTCTACGACTGGGAGTACATCGTCCTCGTCGCCGGGATGGTGACGGCACCGATCGGCTTCCTCCTCGGGATGGGCGTCTTCGACTACTGGCTCTACTGGCTCTCCGGCCGGCCCACGCTCGTCGACGACCACGCGAGCCACGGCGCCTACAAGTGGACGGACTACTTCAAGGTCAACACCGACCACAAGGTGATCGGGATCCAGTACCTCGTCACGACGTTCTTCTTCTTCGTCGTCGGCGGGTTCCTCGCGATGCTCTTCCGCGCGGAGCTCGCGCAGCCGGGGATGCAGTTCTTCGACACGCAGACGTTCAACGGGCTCGTGTCCGCGCACGCGACGCTGATGATCTTCGTGTTCATCATCCCCGCGTTCGCCGGGCTCGCGAACTTCGCGGTCCCGCTGATGCTGGGAGCGCCCGACATGGCGTTCCCACGCCTGAACGCGCTGAGCTTCTGGATGCTGCCCGTCGCCGGCGTGCTGTTCCTCGCGAGCTTCCTCGCGCCCGGCGGCGCGTTCGCCACCGGGTGGACGAGCTATGCGCCGCTCGCCTCCGAGCAGCCGTTCGGGCAGGTCTTCTTCAACATGGGCGTGCAGTGGGCCGGCGCGTCCTCGATCGCGACGGCGCTGAACTTCCTGGTCACGATCATCACGATGCGCGCGCCGGGGATGACCTTCTGGCGCATGCCGCTCCTCGTCTGGGCGAACTTCACGACGTCGCTCCTCGTCGTGATCGCGACGCCGTTCATCGCGGGGTCCCAGTTCTTCATCATGTTCGACCGGGTGATGCACACGAGCTTCTTCACGCCGGACAACGGCGGGTACGTGCTCGGCTACCAGCACATCTTCTGGTTCTACTCGCACCCGGCCGTCTACATCATGGTCTTGCCCGGCTTCGGGATCATCTCCGAGGTGATCTCGGTGTTCAGCCGTAAGCCGATCTTCGGCTACCGGCTGATGGCCGTCTCGCTGATCGGCATCCTCGTGCTCGCGTTTTCGGTCTGGGCGCACCACATGTTCGTCGCCGGGATGGCCGACTGGCTGCGGATCCCGATGATGATCTCGACCCTGCTCATCGCCGTGCCGACCGGGATCAAGGTGTTCTCGTGGCTGGCGACGCTGTGGGAGGGAAAGATCCACCTGAACACGCCGATGCTCTTCGCGCTCGGGTTCATCTCGACGTTCGTGATCGGCGGCCTCTCGGGCGTCTACCTCGCCGCCGTGCCGATCGACATCCACGCCTCGGACACGTACTTCATCGTGGCGCACATCCACTACGTGCTGTTCGGCGGCTCCGTGTTCACGATCTTCGCGGGGATCTACTACTGGTTCCCGAAGATGACGGGCCGGATGTTCGACGAGCGCCTCGGGAAGCTCCACTTCTGGCTCACGTTCGTCGCGTTCAACGTGACCTTCTTCCCGATGCACTGGGTCGGGCTCGACGGGATGCCGCGCCGTGTCGCCGACTACGCGGCGACCTACGGAGCGCTGAACATGGTGGTCTCGATCGCGTCGTTCGCGCTCGGCGCCTCGGTGATCGTGTTCGCGTACAACATCGTCACGAGCTGGGCCCGCGGGCCGATTGCAGGGTCCAACCCGTGGCGGGCGATGACGATCGAGTGGCAGGTCTCGTCGCCGCCCCCGGTGTTCAACTTCGACGAGATCCCGCAGGTCGTGGGTGGCCCGTACGAGTACGGCGTCCCCGGCGCGAGGCATGCAGTGCTGAAGGGCGCCGTCCTCGAGGAGGCTCCCGCATGAGCGACCCACAGAAGCACGTCCTCGTCGTCGCGAACGAGACGCTCGCCGGCGAGGAGCTGCTCGACGCCGTCCGGCACCGGGCCGCGGAAGGCCCGATCCGCGCGATCGTGATCGCGCCGGTGAACGAGCCGAGAGCCGGCTACGTCGTCTACCGGAACTCCCGGCGCGCGACCGCCGGCAGACGGATCGACCGGATGATCGCGGAGCTCCGGGCGGCCGGGATCCCGGCGCACGGCGACGTCTTCGAGGGCGGCCCCGTCGCCGCCGTCGAAGACGTCCTCGCGCTCGAGGA
>Ga0173483_10000656_pt1 | contig 10049 bp, 7 predicted proteins | sample NitcycUS178409R2_FD_122621 | JGI IMG/M metagenome (GOLD analysis project Ga0173483, IMG submission 122621) | Soil microbial communities from Arlington Agricultural Research Station in Wisconsin, USA - Nitrogen cycling UWRJ-S178-409R-2 (version... | ecosystem: Environmental > Terrestrial > Soil >...
ACCGACAACAAGTCTGTCTCAAGTCCTGCTACATCATTGAATGTTAGATATTTCTCGCAGCGTTCCAGATATACTTTAGCAACATCTGAAGGACTTATCTTAAAGTAGGTTTGATTAAGCGTTGACCTATGGCCTAGCAGGTATTCGCTTAAATCTGCTTCTTTGGCCTGCAAACTTATAATTGTCTTGTATAATTTGCGAAAGCTGTGTAGTGTTATATTACTGCGGTCATATTTGTTCTTACTTTTACTTTTAATGCCATTGTTCTTGTTGTTATTGTTGTTATTATTATTGTTATTGATACCATTCCCAACAACACTATTAAATTCCCTCGCTACATACAACCCCAGACTTTTCAAATGGTTTGTAAAAGATGTCTGCATCTTGTGTTCGATGTACTTGGGATCACCTTTCTTGTTGTATACTTGAAAGACAAACTCGTTTGGGTCAATATCAACAACTGACTTTGATATTGATGATGATGTTGGGGTTGTTCCTGTTGTTATTGTTGAAGTTGTCGCTACTCCTTTATCATTACTCCTATTACGACAAGTTTGTCTGTATAGTAGCCATTGTTTGAGCTCCTCTGCTGTCTCCCTAGTTACATATACTGTACGGCCAACTTTTGTCTTTGTCGTCTCTGCCCTCAAATGAATTGATACTGGATTTGCATTTAGATCTACATCCTTCCAGCGAATAGAACTTAGTTCTCCAACTCTCGCGCCGCTGCTTGCTAGTGTGTAAAGAAATACCCTCAAACGCCTGTTCATAGGAGACCCAAGAATTTTAGCTGCTGTCGGCTTATCTAGTACAAAATCACTCTCTGTTTCTCTGTATGACTTGGGTATCGAAGCGCACTCGGTAACTAGGCGTGGGTCAAGTGATATCCTCTCTGACCTGAAAAAACTTCTAACGGCCTTCAATACATCTTTTGCAGTGTTAGGTGACTTGCCTAACTGCTGGATTATAAAAGAAATAAAGTCTTCAATAAAATTGTAGACATCAAGCTTACCTTTCCTCAGCTTTTCTAATACCGTGTTAATGGAAAACTGATATCTGTACTGCAAGTATTTCTCAAGATAAGTTAGTGCCGTGTGGTAGACAGCAGCAGTCCTCTGACTGCCTCGGGAACGCTTCTCCAAAAAGCGGTTAACTGAAGGGTAGCTTTCAATAACATGGTAAATTTGGTACCGCTCTTCCTCTGGAAATATATCTGAAGTATAATTCTTGTTTTTCTTTATTAGCTTAACTGCATCATTCGTGCCAGCAGCCACCAATTTTGGCTCAGATGTCTTATTAGATGTCGCCGCAGACGATGCCATCATCGTATTTGTTGTTTTGTTATTACCAATAGTAGTCATCTATCCCTGTTCTTATGCCATTTCAGCACTGATCTATTTAGGTCTACCTGTTATTGTTGCCCTTCAATGGCAATCAATGTTAGTGTTGATTTGATTTTATCACTTCTTCTTATACTCCAACTGATCGTTTCTTTTAACTTATCAATTGTATCTGTGCTAACCTTCGCAATTAAATCATAAGAACCATAGGCCTGATATACTTCTACTAACTCCGGCAATTTGCTTAGTTCTTTGATAATCTCTTCCTCGGAGTCATATTCACAGTTTATCAACACATAAGCTGATGGCATGTTTCTATACTATATTATATTCGGAAAGGCTAATTAAACGCTAATGGCAAATTATGACAGATCAAAAAAACGATAATGAGAATGTATGCAATTGTAAAAACTGCTATTTTTCGAGTATTATCCTTCATTGGAATACCTCTAAACATGATTTGCCTTTGTGGGCTATTTGTGTCTGGCTTGAATCTTGTCAGTCTAACGAATCTTTGAGTAATATCACTGATGCTTCGTTCCAACTACAATTATATTCTATGGGAACAGCCATAGCTTCGTCTAACAACGAATCGATACTTACTATCTGCGTTATCATATGTGTACCCATTTTATAATTCCAGTTTCTTTCGCATATAATAATTCTTCATCTTACTCAGTCCAAATATTAGTATCACAACGGATGAAATAGATATGAATGCTTCAAATATAGATACAGTTATTCTGTTATATCCCAAATTCTTTATTAAAACAACATCCATCCGAGGCACAAAAATTACTAGAAATGCTGAGACTACCAGTATCATTAACCACATTACTGTAACAAATCCGATAAGACTAATAGACCTCATGTTGGAATAACTCCTGTCATATAATAGTATTGACAAATGATTGATGAGATGAAGGCCATCAGGAGTGAGATCGATCTTGTTGTATTTCTTAGTCTCATAAATCATCCTCTGATATTTGTTAAATCTTCTACAATTTATATTCATTCTTGCTCTCTAAGATCTAAAATAACAGAAGTAAACACAAAATCTTCAAGTTGCAGATGCAGAACCATTTAGTAATTCGACCAATCACATCAAATAATGCAAAATAGAGCAGTAAAAGAAACAATGCTAGCTTTAGAGATCAGAATTCATCCTGACCTTGATGATATTAATAGGACGTAAAGATAATAGGTATCTTTATTGAAATACCACACATAATTTAATTAGATATAGAAGAAAGAAGATGTGACATTTGATCATTCACTGTTTGAAGCCTTCAAAGGTTATAAGCTTATAAAATACAATGTTTTTGATACTTTTGAGAAGTTTTCCAGCTGAGCAAAGGGTAAATGAAATTTATTTTGAAAACAGCTACAAAAATTTTTTGTCAAGTCAGCACCTCAAAAGAAAAAGAGTAGTATTTTGACAATAAGTCCTACTTATCTGCAGCACGCCATACCTATACTAGCAACCATAAAATAGATAATCTAGGAATATCCTGAGCACTAATATCGTGCTCTACGGAAATGAAGTATTTGCATGATAATGGTTTTAGAGTAATAACTTTGTTTGACATCGTATATAATGAAAATAATAATTCTTTATTAAAACAATAGGAGTAGTACATATCTAGATATAGTAAATCATATGAAATAAAACCAAAAATTAATTGCTGTTATTTTAAAAAGGCTTTGTATTAAGAACATTAAGAGTTGTGGTGAATACAAACTATGCACAAGTTTTGAACAAGCGGTTATCTGGGGCGCAACAATTTTTCCATTCATTTCTGTATAAAATTGTCATTTTGCAAAGATGCAAGTGTAAGTTTGTTTTTCTAACTTGTTGATAAAGAATTGGTAAAAATTAAAGGAAAAGTTTTTACAATTAACATACATCAGTGTAGTTATTGCGCTCGTCGTTGTCAACGCAATAAAGAGTATCGCAATTATCGTTTTTACGATGGAAAGTATAATATCTGTTCTCACTAAATTAATAAAAAGGTCAAAATGGTATGACAATAGAGGATGACGACGATGGTTTTCAAAGGTTCTTCATAAAAGTATTGGAGAAAGATCAATCTATTAGATTTGTAGCTATAGCGAACCACCTTGGCAGCCTGATTGCAACATCGTATAGACAGGGCTTAATTCCTTTAATGACAAATGAAGAAACTTCACAATATTCTATACAGGCCGTTCTCCGGGCTACTACACGTGAGGATTTTGAATCAAAGATAGGCAGACTAGAATATTCACTAGGGAAATATGAAAAATTAATTCGTGCAACGATTCCAATATTATTATGTCGTGGTAATGAAGGTAAAGATAAAAGATTTTACCTATTATTGTCATTTGATGTGAATTCAGATGCTAAATATATTATCGAAAATAAGATATTACCTTTGATAAAGAGCATGGAACATTTTATTTGATCATAACTATTTTTGGATTAGTTTCTATACGCCATTCATTACTTTTGAACTTTGGATAAAATAGCCTGTGTTATCTAAGGATGCGGACAAGGGTAACAAGGAAATATACTCACTAAAAGAAATTTGAAATGACAGCTCTAATAATCCCTAAAAACTTATTGCCTAACAATCATAGTTTATATCATGTTGAAATGACTTTCATTATGATAAAGTGATCTTGCATTTTATTATACAATAAGCTACTTGATTTCACAATGAAATTCGTCAAGAACATTTACATCTTCCTCTCTAGAGTGTGTTATGACTCAAAACTTGCATATCCTTTCATATTTTATAATAATAACAAAACAATTATACAAGAAGGATAGTGTCGAGATATAATGATAATTCATATGTTGCATCCTATCAGCATCATAACTAACAATAATTCGTTCTTCTGAGATATTATCACAATTCTAATTTCCCTTTTCATTCTAAAATTAAAAGTAAGTCAATTTCGTGGCAGGGCCTTCGGAGGGATTTGAACCCTCCTCAAGCGGTTTCTTTCAACAACTATTTTAAGAATAGTCAGTCGTCCACAGCCGCCTATACTAACCAGGCTATACTACGAAGGCCAACCAATAATTCTGCCAAAATAACAACATATAATTGTACACTTGTGAATATGAAATGTGCATTTTTTACATTTACGTCAGATTTTTATACATTAATCTATTATTAATAACTTATTTGGCCAGCAATTAGTTGAACAATAAATATTATGAAAGGTTGTTAGCTTTGATCTGGTCTTTATCGTGTTACTGGTATAGAGTATGATTGAGTTGAAACGCGAACCAATTTCTCATTATCATCAAATTTGTGGGTTTTATCACACCGTTGAAAAAATTTCAATATGTGTGCAAATGCCCTCAGGCATGTTAGTGTCACTAATGTTATTCATTATCATCTTTTGCTTATTTGTTCGGCCTATATCAAAGTGTAGATGTCTTTCCAAATACATTTTAGCATATATCCAATGACGTGTCACAAATCCTAGTAGTCAGACTTATTAACCTAAATTTGCGGATAAGGGTTCCGTTAGCAATGATCCATACAATCTGTAGCGTTCAAACCTAGTCTATACAATATAATTTTCATTAGTTATATTATAAAATTCTGCATGAGGTCTAAAATATCTATACTGCTATTATTCATTCTAAATTCACATTCTCAGTTATTTCACAGAGGGTATAATTCCTATTTTGACAACCTGGATATCTTTATCCTCCAGTGTATTAGCTAGAGCATTTAGCCCAACTGAGTCACCAGCTAAATGGCCTAGAACAACAAGATTACCTTTCGGTTTTTCTTCATATATCTTGGTTAAATCATTGTAGTCAATATGTAGATATATCACAGTATGGACACCGTATTCAAAATATGCTTTAGCAATTGGAAATCCGCCGTTAGTTCCTGCTGCGATAACGAGTGACCAATGACCAACTTCATTATTTGAGCTTCCATATCGAACTTCTACTTTTGTATCAGCATTTCTGAACTCAGGAATTTCTTCAATTGACTTTACAATATCTGAAACGTATCTAATCTTTCTAGAATTTATCTTATCGAGAATCACTCTTCTCATATATTCATCACATGGTTGGTGAATATTTACGAGTGGCATTTTCAGTGTCTTTGCTGCGCTCACTATGTCATTATAGATACTTGCATGAGATCTTAATTCAGCCTTGTGTTTTAATTTCTTCACCGCATTTTTGGCAATACTTATAGGAATTTTATGTTCTATCATATAGTCAATATGTCTATCAAAAACTTTATGAAAATTAAGCGCCGTGATCCCTAGTGGATGGTGTCCAACTACTGCATCGCACTGAATATTTTTTGCCAGCATTAATTCTGTAATCGTAACGTCTACTGTGAGTAAAACTTTCTTAATATTTTTACCTTTTACATGAATGGCACTGTCCGGTGGTAATTTTTTCCAGTTTACCAGATCCAGTCCGCACTTCATTATCTCTTCAGTATCAATCATGATAACAGTTTAACCACTCTACAGAACATACCCTTACAAAAAGGCTTCCTTATTAGCAATTGCTCATGATGTTTAGCGCAGAGCTTAGATCCCATCGTTATATTGTAAGATTTAAATTCAATTCTCAGTGTAAGAGTCGTAAATGAGTTGCTCTGATGAATATGTTTCACACGCTACAGAAAACAATCTTATCCAGATAACACCACGAATGAAAACAAAATTACAAAAGGCAAAGTACGGAGTGTATAATCATTCTTCTGTTGAGCTTTGTCATTGGACAAAAAAATCTTTTGCCAATCAAGGTAACTGCTATAAGCACAAGTTCTACGGAATTTCCACCCACAGATGTATGGAAATGACTCCAACTGCCATGAACTGCGAAAACCGATGCATTTATTGTTGGAGGCCGACTGAATTTTACGATACATTAGAAATGCCTAGAGAATTAGTTGATGAACCTGATATGATTATTGAAAATTTAATGGCAGAGAGGAAGAAATTAATTAATGGCTTCTATGGTGATCCTAAGAACGACAAAAAAAAGATAGATGAGTCCCTGCTTCCTGAACACTATGCGATTTCATTATCTGGTGAACCAACTATGTATCCTAAATTACCGCAATTAATCAAATATTTGAAAACTTTGAAAAACACAAAATCAATATTCCTTGTAACAAATGGTCAAGAACCTCAAATGCTTCAAAGGTTGGCTGATGAAGATGCATTGCCTACTCAACTGTACCTTTCAACAAATGCTTCTAATCGGAAGATGTTTTATCGTATTAATCGACCACGCCATAAAGATGCTTGGGAACGGTGGTGGAAAAGTCTATGTTTTCTTGCAACTGCAAATACAAGAACAGTTCTAAGAATGACAATGATAAGGGAATATAATGAAAATATTGACTTTGTCAATGAATTCGCTGAAATGATGTTGCTTGGTAATCCACACTTTATCGAAGTAAAGTCCTATATGCACATAGGAATGTCAACATCACGTCTTAAGAAAAATAACATGCTCGAAATGCATGAGATTCGGAGATTTTCTGAGAAATTATCCGATAAAATACCGAAGTTTTCTATAATGGATGAAAGTGAAATTTCAAGGATAGTAGTATTGCAAAATCAAAAACGCTATATAGATCGATGGATCGATAAGCATTTCGGGCTCTAACTTAAGGTAATCTGTGGATGTAGTCGCTGAAGAAGAGGATGAGGAGACATATATTGCAGTTACTAGGGAAACTTGCATTCTGCCCTGAAGACTAACGTTTCAATGGAGTAGTTTACCCTGTCTGTATTGTCGTAGCTTGTAGTATATCACAAATTCAATTTTAAATACATAGTTAAAGGATAATTTCATGAGAATGCAGTAACGGAGGACTTTACGCTATCTGAGATGGTTGATATCAGAATAGCATGAACTAAGAGAGTATATCGTACAACATTTATTAGAATTAGCTTTGTATCATTGCCTCATTTGAAATCAAAAAGAATGACCTACAGTCGTGCAGGGATAGATATAAAAAAGATCCACGCAGTTCAGAAATCAATTGGTGATATAATTTCTCTTACTCATACCTTTCCTGCTATTGGAAACGTTATTTCAGGTTTTGGACATTATGCTGGGTTAATTGATATCGGTTCTAAAATCCTTGCTCTGCATTGTGATGGAGTGGGAACAAAGGTAATTATAGCCCAACTGATGAGCCGTTTTGATAATATAGGAATTGACTGTGTTGCAATGAATGTCAATGACATTATTTGTATTGGTGCACATCCAATCGCATTTATAGATTACATTGCATTGAGATCTACAAATCAACACGTTGTACAAGAGATAGTAAAAGGTCTGGTTAAAGGAGCAAGACAATCTGACATGGCCATAATTGGAGGAGAAACTGCGGTTTTACCCGATCTCATCGCTGGAGAGGATAGAAATGCCTTTGATCTTGTTGGCATGGTACTTGGGATTGTTGATAAGTCCGATCTCATATTGGGCGATAAAATCAAAATTGGCGATGTAATTTTAGGAGTAGAAAGCAGTGGCCTGCATTCAAATGGTTATACATTAGCTCGCAAAGTTCTTCTTTCAAAGTACTCGATTGATGATACTACACCTCATTTAATCCGTACTGTGGGAGAAGAAATGCTCACCCCTACCATGATATACGCCAAACCTGTTATTGAAATATTGAAACAAAAACATATTTCGGTTCATGGTTTCGCTCATATCACTGGCGGATCATTTACAAAGCTGGCGCGTCTCAATAAGAATGTAAGGTATAACCTTGACAACCTACCAAAGGCATATGGAATATTCAAACAGATACAAATAGACGGGCACATTAGAACAAAAGAGATGTATAAAACATTCAATATGGGAATTGGTCTTTGTGTAATACTCCCAAAACATTCTGTTGATGCAGTCATCAGTATATTTAAGAAACACAATATGAGATGCTATCAGATAGGAATAGTTGATGAAAGAAATAAGAATATGAGTGTCATAGCTAATATAGATGGAAAAAATGAAGCATTATAGAATGCCAGTCCAATATATAAGATATTAGTTACCTCATTTATACTGATTTATTTAGATGATTCATTGCTAGTGATCTTAATCAATGCATACACTTCTAATTTACTTTAAAAAGATACTGTCATCTTTGAAATTCAATAATATGCGATCTCCATACAAAAATTAATATTCGTTATGAAATTACTTTTACAAATTGCCGATAAATCTGAAACCTAGTTCTGTCTCTGCAGAAGCAGATCCTAATTATAACCAAGCCTGTGAATCAATTGCTAAACAAATCCAGAAAAAAGAGAACATATCAGCCAAGTCTGTTTTTAAAATTATAAAAGAGACATCATCGAAGTATCATCTTTCTACATTACCTAGAAATGAAAATATAATCGAATATCTCTCTGATGATAGCGATTACCGGAAAGTTTTGATGGTTAAGCCTACAAAGACAGCTTCAGGTGTAGTAGTAATCGCAGTAATGCCGAAACCATTCGTATGCCCTCATGGTAGATGCATATATTGTCCTGGCGGGATTGAATTTAATACTCCATTAAGTTACATAGGTTCCGAACCTTCTACAAAATCTGCCCAAAAATTTGAATATGATCCATACAAACAAGTCCAGTCGAAATTATATCAATTACATGCAAGAGGACATGATATCAGCAAGGTCGAACTTGTAATAGTCGGTGGTACTTTTCCCTTCATGCCAGAAGAATATCAAAAAGATTTTGCAAAATTATGCTTTGAGGCCTTGAATGGAATAAGATGTGCAAGTCTCCAACAAGCGATCATAACTAATGAAACTGCAAAAAACAGATGTGTTGGTTTTACAGTAGAAACGAAACCAGATTATTGTAAGCAACAACATATTGATCTAATGCTTGAATTAGGAGTTACACGCGTAGAAATAGGCATTCAATCCTTACGCGATGAAGTTTATCGAACTATCCATCGCGGTCATACTTTGGCGGATGTTATAAAATCATTTCAAGTTGCACGGGATGCAGGCTATAAAATTGTTGCTCACATGATGCCTGGCCTGCCAAATTCATCACCAGAAAAGGATATACAGGATTTTCAGACATTATTTAACGATCCATGTTTTAAGCCTGATATGTTAAAGATATATCCCACACTTGTTGTGAAGCATACAGGATTATACAAATTATACCAAGAGGGCAGGTACCACCCATATTCAGATAATGATTTAATGACTGTGTTGCTTGCAATAAAAAAGATGATACCGCCATGGATAAGAATAATGCGAGTTCAACGAGAGATAGAACCCAAAGATATCGTCGCTGGCCCCAAGAACGGAAACCTAAGGCAGATGGCATTACAGAAATTGGATGAGATGGGTTTCAGATGCAGGTGCATACGATGCAGAGAGATCGGATTGCAAAGAAGATGTCTTTCTGAAGACGAAATTGTAATGAGCAGGATTGATTATCTAGCTTCAAATGGGCAAGAAGTATTCTTATCGATTGAAAGCGCAGATACGTTAAGCATCCTAGGGTTTTTGCGGCTACGTAAAATTACGAATCCGTATAGAAAGGAGCTGAAAGATTACAGCAATGATGCTGCTGCAATTGTAAGGGAGTTGCACATATATGGCCAAATGTTAAATATCGGAAAGCGAGGAAACGACAAATCCTGTCAACATAAAGGATATGGGGCACAGCTGATGAGGGAAGCGG
>Ga0173483_10000657_pt1 | contig 10033 bp, 11 predicted proteins | sample NitcycUS178409R2_FD_122621 | JGI IMG/M metagenome (GOLD analysis project Ga0173483, IMG submission 122621) | Soil microbial communities from Arlington Agricultural Research Station in Wisconsin, USA - Nitrogen cycling UWRJ-S178-409R-2 (version... | ecosystem: Environmental > Terrestrial > Soil...
GCTTGCAGTTGCAAAATTGACCAAAGTTGCTGCTAATGCAACAACAATACCATATAACATTATCCTCTGTTTTGCAGACATTAATTTAACTAACATGATATATTTTATAAGTGCTTCTTTTTATCATATTATAGACGTTAACATTGTGTTGTTAAATTATTAAAAGATTAAAGGCAATTTTTGAAGTAACATATAATAGATCCAGATTTAGTTAGTTTTGGTTGCTGACTTTCACTGATTAAGTATCACTGTTATATGACATCAAATATTCATCTTTACCACAAAGATATCTCTACTTTTAATATTTTTCCAAATTATTGCGAATCTATGTGCTAGATGGTCTTTATTTAACTAAAACATTCCCCTTGAGTAATGCTACTATAATCCAATTAGCAAGGATGTAGACACAATACTCAGACCATATACTCTTTATACAACACGAGCATCTAATATGCAATTTACTAATTTAGCATAGCATAAAATATGCCCATAACAGGATCACTTTATGATTTAAATGGCAATTAATCCACATTATGAGATTCAAAGACATATATTAGAGAATGGCATAAAAATACACTTATTTCATCGATGACTCTCCAGCAAGCTGAGAATTACCTGCTAAAAGTATTTGGTACTTCGCTATCTTCTCATCAATTGGCAGAGCAAGGAAATCGTGCTTTTCTCAATAATAAACTGAGCAGAAATGAAAAGATCGTAAAGTTATTTACAGGTTTTAGATTTCAACTATTAAAACTCAATTCAATATCCTTACCATTTGTCTTCGAGAAATCAGATGTACGTTATCTATTTGATTCTGAATTTGCTCACACACAAACAGCAATTTCAAAGCTTTTCAAAGAATCTTCCCCGATGAGCAATAGATGCTTATTTGAATTGCTGATCGATAATAAAATTTGGAATATTAAGAAATGTAAATGGAACAGCAGAAAATCAATGACTGTAAAGGTAGAATAAATCAATTGAATACTAGAACTCTTGTTATAGATAATCTTTCGCCATTCACACCAAATATATTGGATTGTCTAAATAAACTTCAAGCAACGTATTTCTGTAGAAAATATTTCGAAGTGGATCATAGTAATAACAGTAATAATAACCAGTATGATAAAGCAATAATATCTGGACGTCAAAGAAATAGTAAAGAGATCAATGTCATAAATTCAAAGATCATAAAATATTGTTTTGAAAATGATATTCCCATATTGGGAATCTGTTATGGTGCAGAAATAATGGCGTTAACACTTGGAGGATCAATTTGTAGGATGGATGCTCATATTCATGGTATGATACCTGTTAATATATCAAAGCCAAATCATTTAATATCTTATAGAAAGTCAGTTAATGTTTATGAAAGCCATAGATATTGTGTGTCAAGGCTTCCTGAAGACTTTGATTCTCTCGGAAGCTCCATGTACTGTAGACATGAAATTTTTTCCCATAAGAGAAAAAAGATTTTTGGTACGCAATTTCATCCTGAAAAAAGTGGTAAAGATGGCTTTACATTGCTATCAAAGTTTATGATGCTTTAATTAGCAGGGTATATGATAAGAATGATTTTTATTCGATGAAGTCTATCTAAAAATTCTTGCATTCACAACCAGAACATTCTATTACTTTACCATTAGTTAGTGAGAGGGATGAAAACGTTTACCTCCCTTTAGTAATTGATGTAGTTACAAAGTATTGGGGTGAAGAAATTCCACTAGGAGAAGTAGAGACGGCTAATAAATATCTTGGATTGAAAGGTTCTGTAATGATGGAAGGAATAGAGCTTGCCGAAAGACACGGATTTGTATCCTTTATTTACAAGGGTTCAATTAAGGACCTAAAAAAAAGAATTGATCAGGGAATTCCTCCGATAGTTATTCTTCCTGGCATTCGCGAAATTGTGCAGCACGCAACTATTGTATCAGGTTATAATTCCCAAGAACGTAGAATTCTTACTTACATTCCAGAGCCTGATAGAATAGGGGCGATTCCTGAATCAAAATTTGAGCAAGACTGGGAACAGGACGATATGATCACATTAATACTTATTCCAAAAGATATGAAAGATCTCTTTAAGAATGAGAGTCTGAAATTCAAAGATTCGAATAGGATCTGTTTTGAAGCAGAAAAATTGCATCAGCAAGGTAAAACTCATGACGCCATAGAAAAGCTGCGTAGAGCAGTAGAATTGGACAACGAGAATCCTCAGGCTTGGTGCTTGTTAGCAGGTGCATACAATGAGCTTAATTTGGAAGAGTCAGTAGTTTATTATGAAAAAACAATTAAGCTTAATCCAAAATATTATCTCGCTTATCGTGGTCTTGGAAACTATTATTTAAAAAAGAAGGATTATTCTCTCGCTGAATCATACTATGCAAAAGCAATTGATATCAATCCTTATAGGTTTGGACCCATATACAAGAATCGTGCACTTGCAAGATTACAACTCAGCAATAACTCTGGCGCCAAAGAAGATCTGATAAAGTATCTCGAACAAACAGCAAATGCAGCAGACAGAAAGAGTATTGAAGAAGCAATAGGTCAACTATAAAAAACTTTCCTAATATGGATCGGCCACGATCTAAATAATCCTTGAGAGGTGGAAAGGAGCCATAACTTAACACAGCCTATGGATCGGCCTCAAACATATTAGCAAAATTTTTCTGCAGAGATATAGACAATAAATTTAAAGCGTATATCTGTAAATGCTCTATAGGAAGATGAGTAGTTACGAAGATATAATGAAACTCGCCTTAGAAAGGGGTTTTTATTTTCCAAGTTGTGAAATTTATGCTGATGCTCCAGCAGGCTTTTGGGAATATGGTGCAAACGGAGTTAGTATGAAGAATAAGTTCATTGATCTGTGGAGAAGAGAGCTTGTGAGACATGATGGGATGGTTGAAATCGATGGCTCTCAGATTATGAGCAAAAGTGTTTTTATTGCTTCTGGGCACATTGGCAACTTTACAGATCCCATCATTAAATGTATCAAATGCAATTCAATCTTTAGAGCTGATAGGTACATACTAGAAGAAACCGGCGAAAATGTTCCTGAAAGGATGGCTGATGAAGAAATAAATGCAATTATCAAGAAACATGGCTTAAGATGCACAAATTGTAATGGGGAATTCGGAAGTGTGAGTCGATTTAACATGATGTTCAAAGTTGGCATTGGTCCAGGTGCAGAGGAGGCATATTTGAGACCGGAAACCTGTCAGACAATATTTGTTGATTTTCCCCGGGTTTTCAAAACTATGCGGGGTAAATTGCCATTAGGGGTTGCACAGGTTGGCAAGAGCTTCAGAAATGAAATAGCACCAAGACAGAGTATACTTAGACTGAGAGAATTCTATCAGGCAGAGATCGAAGTATTTTGCAATCCTAATAAACTAGATGATTTGCCAAAGTTTGAAGAAGTTAAAGATACTTTTCTGAGACTTTATGATCAAGGATCAATTACTGAATTAACAGCAGACGAGGCCCTCAGAAAGAGTTTATTACCAAACAAAATGGTTGCATATTACCTTGCATTATTAAATAGATTTTATCTGAAAACAGGGATAGATGTTAGACGAACTCGCTTAAGACGGTTGTCCAACGAGGAGAAAGCATTTTATGCATCCTTTGCATTTGATTATGAAGTTGAGACAAGTGTAGGCTGGTTAGAACTTGTCGCTTGCAATTATCGATCAGATTATGACCTTAACAGACATGCTATGATAAGTAAGCATAACCTTGAAGTGATCAATTCTTCTGATCAGACAAAGATCTTACCACATATCTTTGAGCTTTCAATGGGTATTGATAGAAGCATTTATGCAATTCTAGAACACTCTTATTTTGAGGACAGAGAACGCGATGACAGGATCATATTAAAATTAAAACCTTATCTTGCTCCTATGCTATTCGGAGTACTTCCTCTGATGACAAAACATGGTTTAAGTGAGAAGGCACAGAAAATTTATTCCAAGTTTAAGAGAGAATTTGATACCTTTTATGATGAATCGGGCTCAATAGGCAGAAGGTACAGAAGGTTGGAAGAAATTGGAGTACCTTTTGCAGTAACAGTTGATAAAATAACTATGGACGATGACACTGTTACAGTTAGATACCGAGATACAATGCAACAGGAAAGGGTTAGCGTATCCGAATTACGGCAATTTTTCCAAAATGCTCTTTATAAATCATATCAAAACATTTGAGAGTACTTATTAGCATATTAAGGAGGTACGAAAAGAATCAGATCTTATTTAACCATTCTCTGAAGAATCATTCCACCGGCCAAAAACAATTATGTACGGTAATATAACAACCGAGTATATTTACCCACCCGCAACAGTTTAATCTGAAAAACTATAACACTAGTATATATTTGAGTGAAAACCGAAAACAGAGAAAGATTCAAGAGAAGTCTGAAGTCAGCGAAGATGAGATTTTGCTATCTGAAAAATGGCTAGTGGCCTTTACAAATGCTAATTCAAAGAAAAATCCACGATCATCTACCTTTATAAGACAATTTTATGCACCTGGTTTTTATGAAGCATATGACATAGTTGCAACATATGCAGAGAAACTAAAACTCAATATTCTTTGGTTTAAGGAAAAAAGGATTTGTGGATATACTTACATTAATAACAATTACCCACAATTAGAATCATTTTGTACTTATTGTAATAATAAATTCAATCATATTGATCCTATTCCATGTACAAAAGTAGATTGTCTTGCAGAGTTTTGTTCAAAGGGATGTATGGTGGATCATTACAAAATAAGACATAAATTCTGAGTTTGGATGGCTTATTAATTCAATTGCTGCTATATTACTTTCTTCTATTAACTCTTGCTTATTCTAATTTTGTTTCCTATTCCTCTTGCCTCAGACATCATAGTAGCGAATAAACTGCTGTGTCTTTGATTTATCTTTACCTTCATCCTCCGTTATCTCATCGTGTTTTAGCATAAAGTAAGTCTCTAGGAGTTCACTATGAAACCATGTTTTAAGGTAGCCTGAATCACTTTTTAATGCTTCAATTGATTCTCTGAGACTAGCTGGTAAAGACTTTATCCCTAAACTATTTCTCCTTGAGTCAGACATTTTATAGATATTTTCATTGATAGGAGATCCAGGATCAATTTTCTGCTTTATTCCATCAAGCCCTGCGGCTAATATCGCTGAAAACGCTAAGTATGGATTAGATGATGGATCAGGTGCCCTAAATTCTATACGTTTTGATTTGAACTTATTTCGTTCATTGACAGGTACTCGTATAACTGCCGACCGGTTTGCTCTTCCCCATGCAATATAAACAGGTGCCTCAAATCCAGGAACCATGCGCTGATAAGAGTTTATTGTTGGCGCTACAATTGCAGCCAATGATGATGCATGGCTTAGCACTCCGCCGATAAAGTATCTTCCTTTCTGGCTGATTTCCGCATAATGATCTTCGTCATCGTAGAATATGTTTTCACTACCTGAAGAAGACTTGCTCCACAAACTGATGTTAACATGCATACCTGAACCATTATCACCACTATTTATCGTATTACTTTCGTCAAAAATAGGTTTTGGCATAAAGTTTGCTACTTTGTTATATTGTTTTGCTACATTTCTAACAACATCTTTATAGATTTGGACATTGTCCGCAGCCTTCGTCAAAGTGTTATGCACAAAATTAATCTCAATTTGACCGCTGCTTGCTACCTCGTGGTTTAGGTTTGTGACTTTAATATAATAGTTCTTCAAAATCTCAGCAACTTCAAATCTAAATTCTAATAGAGAATCCTGGAATGGAGGTGCATCATATCCATCTTTTCTACGTATAGGATATTTACCTATTCCACATTGTTCTGTCGATATAACTTCAGTTTCATGATTTTTGTCACTATTGTTATGGAAAACTATATCATCAAAGATGAAGCACTCGACTTCCGGACCAACTTGGCATAGGAGATTACTTTGTGTGAGATATTCTTCCATATGTTGTGATACAAATCTAGGATCTTTCATTAACCTCCCTAGTCGAAAACCTCTATGTACATCTGCGATGACTGTAGCCATCTTGAAGTTAGAAAACATATGAGCAACCATTCTTGTTGTTGAGCTATCTGGAATGAGTAACATATCCGAGTCATCAATACTCGCAAAGCCCCTTACAGATGAACCGTCCACTCCAATGCCATATCTAAAAAAATCATACATTTCCTCATTATCACCTAAAAAATACTTTGCAAGAAATCTACCAAGCACATCAGTATATCTTACTTGAATAAAGTCAATGTCATCCACTTTTACATTACCTATATCTTGATCTATTTCTAACGAAGAACTTTTTTTAAATGACACAATATATTATATATAAATGGCAGGATATAAAATTTAAGGTTTCATTTTATTAACATATGAAAATTCTTCCTTTCGACGACTTTTTATTTGTCAAGCAATTCTAATTAACATGAACATGGACGAAACAAATGTTAAAATCATTAGAAGATTGCTTTCAGACGCTAGGCTCTCTTACAGAAAAATAGCTGAAGAAATAGGCATCTCTCCTCCCACAGTTCTGAGCAGAGTAGAAAAATTAGAAAATGACAATATCATCAAATTTTATTCCGCAGTACTTGATCATGAGAAATTAGGTTATGATTTAACTGCAATCATCGAAGTTACAGCTGTTAAAGGGAAGATATCGGAAGTAGAAAGACACATAGCAAGATTGCCAAATGTGTGCGCTGTATATGACATTACTGGGTTAACAGATATGGTAATAATCGCAAAATTCAAGAATCGCAAAGATCTTAGCAACTTTGTAAAAAAGGATTTATCGATGTCATATGTTGAAAGAACTAATACCCATATAGTATTATTAACTGTCAAAGAAGATTTTCGATTTATAGATGGTTAATATACCCAAGGATAATAATAACAGCTGTTCTACAAATTCCTTTACATTACTACATATGCTACTTTTTCTTTCCCAAATAAAACTACAGGAGCCTATTGATAGACAGTATCTTTGCAAGAATAAAAAGTTATAAGTAATTTCTATCAAATACCTTAAGTACCTGTATACAGTTTCAGTATCAATTCTGCATTTGAACTAGATAAAAAATTGTAATTCTGTATTAAATATATTATATCACCAACATTATGTTATACGGCAATCTTTTGTACGTCGGAGATGATTTTGTTGTAAGAGCCGATTCAAAATTACTAATGAATTTACAAATATAAGTATCAACTAAAACTTGTTATACTTAACCAATAGTATTTGTGTACTATTACTTCTATTTTTTATCATATTCAACTCAATATGGACATGTTGGATCCACAGTTAACTATATGTGTATCATAAACACGATCCATTCTAAAGTGAATATTCATATGCAAACCATGATTTAATCTATCTTTTTTTCGAAATTCAAAGTAATCATTCGTATCCGTTCAGGATCACCTCTGAATTGGTCTACACATCTTGTTGAATAGTCTGATGGAGCACCCTCTTCCTTAGTCAATAAGACAAATCCTATAGATTGAAAGGTTGTTGAAAGATATTCAACCCAATCATAATATACCTTGTCAGGTATCGGTTGCAATAACTCATCGGTTAGTTCAGTAATAAGCTGAAATAAACCATGATTTTTTAATTTTGAATAGACAACTTTGTAGAATGATTCCCATTTCCACTGTTGGAGATTATCGATAAAATCCGGATCTGGCAATACCGCAATAACTAAATCAAAGAAGTCATCTGGGAAAGTAGGAAGAATGTCCTCAAAGGAGCCGTTCAATAATATGGTATTGACAAAATTAATCCTTCTTTTGGCATTTTCATATTGTTGTTTGTCTAGTTCTATCCCAATATAAGTAGAATGAATATTGTCATCACATTTTGCTAATTTTTCTAGAAGTTGTCCATCACCCATGCCTATCTCAACAATAACTTTTGAAGGTGTTGATGAACTGAATGATTTTGTCATAGTGTCAAACTAAATCTAATTTTAGATAAAAGTGAAAAATCCCATAATCAGGGATTAAGCAACTCGGCTTCAAGTAATTGTTGAATAAGCTGAACTACTTCTTGTTCAACTTGCTGTCTTGGCATTCCAAGTTTAGTAGAAAACTGATCCGTCAGCTGATTAATTGTCTTTGTCCCATCGCATGTATGCCAGAAATCTACTATTGCTTGATTTATCATAAATCCCTGTTGTTTCCCATTTATAAGAATTAATGAACCGTCATCTTGCTCGCTGACCTGACCCTTTTTCAGAGGTTGATACCTTTCATAATCTACTTGAAATCGAAGTTTCGGTTTTCCGAATCCCATCTTTTCCCTTGTCTTTGGTTCCATCTTCTCAATATTCCATGGTGGATCCCAGACAATTTCTACATTAATATTGCCAATTCCATTAATCTTACCAACATATCTTTTTACATCACTGACAAGAGTATCATGAAGCGGACAACCACGTGTTGTCATGGTCATTTTAATATCGACGTTATTTTCAGGATTGACCTGAACGCCATATATAAGTCCAAGATCTACCACATTTACTGGAATTTCTGGATCCATGCATTTTCTTAGTGCAGAATAAACTTGCTCTGTAGTAACATTTTGTGCAGACATCTGACGTTCAAAATAGTTGGGCATTCACCCGATAAATACTTTATTACTACCTGAAAGACACCTTGAATTGTTGCATTAAAATTGGGATTTACAATTACATAAGAATCTTTTCTATCTATGGTTTGCCGTATGTGTCATAAGGAAGCTAATTATACACATAACAGAACACATATTTTTGGATGATATATGCATTATTCACTTATCTAGACTCCATTAGATTCATCGATTGACTAGAGGATGAAGGAAAAATTAAGTGGAAGGAAACTATTGTTGAAGGATTAGAAAGTGCGCCTAATGCATTTATTGGCTTATTTAAAGGAGAAAACTTTGACAAGATGCTGGTAAAAATCGGAACTGAAGCAGCAATAGCAATTTAATTATAGCGTAGTATGCTTGAGCTGTTTCATCTTCAAATAATTTCATCAAACGACAGAAGACCAGAAGAAATAAGGACTTCATTGCCTATATGAGTAATTTCGTAAAAAGTCTTGGTGACAACATTGCTTTCATTATATATACGGCATACATAACCCCTGGTAAATGATTGTATATCCCAACTATGGGACGTTGTAGTCAATGGAAATGTTTGTAATATCTTATTGATTTTATTTGGGTATTGCGACATCACTGCATGACCAGCATCCTTGATCTGCACAAGCCAAACCACTGGAATTTTTTCTGCAATAAAAGAATTCGTTAGCTGAACGTAAGCATTATAGTCAGTTCAAGTTATGAGCAAATAGATACAACCTAATAGTATCTTCAACTTCTCATTTTTCACAGTATTTTTGTAATCGATTCAAGAAGTAAGACCAGCCTTCATCATGCTTGAACAACTTACCTGGTTCAAATCCAGTATGCAGCAATTTTACTTGTGTTTTATTATCTGCGATTTCTTCCAGCTCCCATGTTACAACTGTTCTTGGAAAGTCAGGTGTATTAGGCTCGTGCCATGTATAAGACATTTTCTTGTTTGGGATAAATTCGATAATTGTTCCTTCCGGGAAAAAATCAAATTCTCTGTGTTCCCGCTCTTTATCTTTGTAAAAGCTGAACGTCACTTTTCCGCCTACCTTGGATTCTAAAATTGCTTGATCTGGAAACCAATTTGTTAACTCGTCTTGATCTGTAATAGCCTTAAAAACAACTTCTGGTGAAGCATCGATTACTATATTTTTCTCTATAACGACATTCTCTGCTTGTTTTTTATCTTTTGATGACATCACCCTCTTACACATACGACTTTTATTTAAACATTTAAATAGTTATTTAACTATATTATCATATTATTATGGCTTCACCCTGGAAAGCACTGTCTGATGACAACAGAAGAGGAATTCTGCTATTATTAAAAAATAGTGATATGACTCCCACTGAAATAGCTGAACACTTTAATTTTA
>Ga0173483_10000660_pt1 | contig 10013 bp, 8 predicted proteins | sample NitcycUS178409R2_FD_122621 | JGI IMG/M metagenome (GOLD analysis project Ga0173483, IMG submission 122621) | Soil microbial communities from Arlington Agricultural Research Station in Wisconsin, USA - Nitrogen cycling UWRJ-S178-409R-2 (version... | ecosystem: Environmental > Terrestrial > Soil >...
CCGGATCTGTAGACGCGAGCGACGCCGTCGACCTCGTGCCGTCGACGAACGAGACACGGACCGCCTTTGCACCGTCGACGACGTGTAGGGCGGTGAGGATCGCGCCGGAGCGGTTGACGATCACGCCGGCGCCGAGACTCGCACCTTTGCCGTTCGAGGAGCGCGGATTCGCCTCGATCTCGACGATGGACGGCAGGATCTGCCGATACACCGTCGCCGACGCGGGGGGCTTGGACTCGAGCTTCTCGATCGCCTTCCCGGTGACGTCCGAGGCGATCGTCCCGACCTCGGCCCTGTCGAGCGGCGGTGGCGACGTATCGCGGGCCGCGACGTAGATCCCCCCGCTGACGACGAGCGCGGCACCCGCGATGAGCGCCAGTCGAAGCCGCGGGCCGATGCGGCTGCCAGCGGGCGCCTCGTCGGTTGCAACGGCCTCCGCCCCGGGGGTCGGCTCGTTCCGGCCCACCTCGCCGATCCTACTTGATCGCGCAAAGGGGTCTTGGCGTCGGGCTGACGGCTACAGGGGCTGTCCGAAGGCGATGTCGTGGCCGTCCGGATCCTGGACGCCGAACTCGCGGAACCCGTGCGGCGCGTTGTAGATCGTGTAGTCGATCCCTGCGCCGCGGCCTTGAACTTCCTCGTAGACGCTGTCGACGTCGTCAACGCGAATATAGGCATTCCAGATGTTGTGCACGATCTGCCAGTTGGGGACGATGCGGGCGGGCTCGTCGCAGAGCGCCAGCAGGATGGTCGCCCGGTCGCGGACTGCGACGGCGAAGTCGGGCGGATCGCCGTAGACCTCGCACTCGAAGCCGAGCTGGTCGCGGTAGTAGGCGACCGAGCGCTCGAGGTTAGAGACGAGCAGGACTGGCGAGATCCCGGTGAGCGTCGCCACGCCGCGATGCTAAGGCGTCGCGAGCCTCGGCGACAAGCCGTGCTCGGTCTTGGAGGCAGGGCTCAGACTCTTCGCGCCGTGCGGTCCCGGCAGGATGAGACACTGACCCGGTGACCACCTCGCTCCTGGAGTCGATGCAGGTCGAAGAGGTGCTCGAGCACGTCAACGTGCCGAGCTACCACATCGACACCTCAGGGGTGATCCGCTGGCTGAACCGGGCCGCGAAGAACATCGTCGGCGACGTCCGGGGGCGCCAGTTCACTTCCGTCGTGGCGCCCGAGGAGACGTTGCGCGCGAAAGAGCTGTTCGCGCGGAAGATCGTGGGCGGGACCGAGGTCACCGACGCCGCCGTGGTCGTGCTCGGACAGGACGGCAACCGCGTGGCCGCCGAGGTCAGCTCGGTGCCCGTCTACCGGGGCGACCACATCGTCGGCGTCTTCGGCCAGGTCTCGAGCCTCGTCGAAGAGCCGCACGAGCACCCCGACCTCCAGCTCACCCCTCGGCAGGCGGAGGTGCTCGGGCTGCTGGAGCGTGGGCGCACCACGAAGGAGATCGCCGACGAGCTGCACGTGAGCCCCGAGACGGTTCGCAACCACGTCAAGCGGCTGCTGCGCGCCGTCGGCGCCCACTCCCGCCTCGAGGCCGTCGCGATCGCCCACAGCACCGCCTGATCCCGATGCGTGCGACCGTCCTTTTCGTCGCGCTCGGCGCGCTCGTCGCACTCGCGATCGCGCCCGCGGCGGCCGCGACGACCTCCCAGGAAGCGGCGCTCGCGGAGCGCTACGCGCCGGTCGTGCGGCTGGTCGCCGACACCAGCAGCTGCGAACCGGACAAGCCGTACCAACCGATCGACGTGAACGTGCTCTTCGGCGAGCCGACCGTTGCGCTGACCGGCCCCTGGAGCAGCGACGTCGTGAAGATCGCCCCCGAGGCGAAGGATCTCGGCCCGCGGCTGTTCGGCTACCACCTCGACTTCCCCGGCAACGCGCTCCAGCCCGGCTGCGACTATCGCGACTGGGAGAGCCGGATTACCGAGGGGAAGACGCCGACGGTCTACGCGCACGTCGCGACCGACCCGGAGCACCCGGGCAAGCTCGCGCTGCAGTACTGGCTCTTCTACGTCTTCAATGACTGGAACAACCTCCATGAGGGCGACTGGGAGATGATCCAGCTCGTCTTCGACGCCTCAACCGCCGAGGAGGCGCTCGGGACCAAGCCGGTCGAGGTCGGCTACAGCCAGCACGAGGGCGCCGAGCGGGCCGAGTGGGGCGACGACAAGCTGGAGCTGGTGGGCAGCAGCCATCCGGTCGTGCACCCGGCGGACGGGTCCCACGCGAACTTCTACGGCGAGGCCCTCTACCTCGGCAGCTCGGCGTCGGAGGGAGTCGGCTGCGACGACACGCGCGGGCCGACCTTCGACGTCCGCCCGGCGGTGCAGACGATCCCGAGCGCGCAGTCCGAGGCGATGCGTGAGTTCCCCTGGATCGGCTTCCCCGGCCGTTGGGGCGAGCAGCGCCCGGCGTTCTTCAACGGCCCGACCGGCCCGAACGTGAAAGACCAGTGGATGCACCCGATCGAGTGGTCGCAGGACTGGCGCGATCGGAGCTACACCGTCCCGGGGAGCACGATCTTCGGGCATTCCGCGACCGAGTTCTTCTGCGGCGCGGTCGCACACGGGTCGACCGCGTTGGTGCGACTGGTCGACCATCCGCTCGGCTTCGGGGTCGCCGTGGCCGGGCTCGCCCTGATCGTCCTGATCCTCGTCGCGCGGGCGACGTGGCGACCGACGGCGCCGCTCCGCCTCGCGCATCGCCGCGCGTGGGGACAGATCCTCGCTGCCTCAGCCCGGATGTACGTGCGGCGGATCACGCTCTTCCTCGGGATCGGCGTGCTGTTCGTGCCGGTCTCGCTCCTGATCGCGCTCCTCCAGGTGCTCGTCCTCCACGCGACGAGCATCTTCGGCCTCCAGACGGGGGGCGTGAGCAGCGGGCCCGCCGCCTTCGTCGCGCTCGTGATCGGCACCTCGCTGACGCTGCTCGGGCTCGGCCTCGTGCAGGCCGCGACCGCCCGTGCGCTCGTCGAGCTCGACCGCGGTGCGAACGTGAGCGCGCTCGGCGCCTACCGACTTGCGCTCGACAGCGTGGTGCCACTCTTCGGCGCGTTGTTGGCCGCGGTGCTGGCCGTGTCGCTGCTCGCGTCGACGTTCTACCTGCTTCCGATCGCGATCTGGCTCGCGGGCCGCTGGGCGCTCGTCGTTCCCGTCGTCGAGCTGGAAGAGGCCTCGGCGCTCGATGCCCTCCGCCGCAGTCGCGAGCTGGTGCGGGGGCGCTGGCTGAAGGTCGCTTCGCTGATCGTCGCGGGAGGAGCGGTCGTGCTCGCGCTCGGCCCATTGCTGGGCGCGCTGCTCATTCTCGTGACCAACGCGCCGTTCTGGCTCGTGAACGTCGTCGCCGGAGTCGTCTACGCGGTGACGATGCCCATCGTCGCGCTCGCGACCGCCTACGCCTACTTCGACGCCCGTGTCCGGGTGGAGCTCGAGGGCGAGCACCATCCGGTGGAGCTGCCTGCCGAGATCGGACTCTCTGCCTGACCATGGTCGAGCCCGACCGCCCCGACCGTCGCCGAGAGGCTCCGCTCGAGATCGACCCGGAACCAGCCGGCCTCGGACGGCTTGCGATCTGGCTCGAGCGAACCCGGGTTGCGCGCGGCAAGCTCGAAGACGCGCGTAGCCGGCACGCCTCGCTCGATTTCGGCTTCAACGTCGCGGAGCACGACGCCGCGATCGGCGGCGGGCTGCTGGCCGGCGCGCTGGCGTACCGCTTCTTCGTCCTCCTGCTGCCGACCGCCCTCCTGTTCGTCTCCGGCATCGGGCTCTACGCGGACGCGGCGGACAAGAGCACCCGTGAGGCGGCCAAGGAGGCCGGCCTGCAAGGGCTGATCGCGGCGCAGGTCGCGTCGACCGCGCACGGCAACTCACGCTGGGCGGTCTTCCTCGTGGCGATCCCGGTCGTCCTCTACGCGGCCGCGAAGCTCTACCGCGCAATCGCGATCACGCACGCGCTCGCCTGGCACGGGTCCGGGCGCGGGGTGCGCACGACGCCCAGAGGGGTCGGCCTGCTGCTCGTCGCGCTCTTCCTGACGGTGGTCGCGGTGGAGCTCGGCGCCTTCGCCCGGCGGCACAGCGACTTCGGCGACCTGATCGCGCTGATCATCTACGTCGTGCTCGTCGGCGGCGGCTGGTTCCTGCTGACGCGCGAGCTGCCGCACCGCGACGTCGGCTGGACGGCGCTGCTTCCCGGCGCGGCCGTCGTCGGCGCCGGGTTCCTCTTCGTCAACGTCTTCAACGTCTACGTCACGACGCGGCTGGTCGAAGACCGGGCCAACACCTACGGTGCGCTGGGGATCGCGGCCGCGCTGCTCTTCTCCCTCGTGCTGGTCGGCCGGGTGATCGTCGTCTCCGCGGAGCTCAACGCCGAAGTCGACAACCGCCGCCGCGGCTCGAGCTGACGCGCGCGCCTACGCTGCAGCGTCCGAGGCGTTGACGAGGTCGCCGAAGCCGCCGACGAGGACGTTCCGGACGTCGTCGGCCGGCATCGGGCGGGCGAAGAGATAGCCCTGGGCGAGGTCACAGCCGAGCCCGCGCAGCGAGGCGAGCTGGCTGTCGGACTCGATTCCTTCGGCGATCGCGAGGACTCCGAGCGCGTGCGCGAGCGTGACGAGGTTCGCGGTGATCGCCGCGTCCTTGGTCTCCTCGTCGATGCCCTGCACGAACGACCGGTCGACCTTGATCATGTCCACCGGGAAGCTGCGCAGCTGCCCGAGCGACGAGAAACCGGTGCCGAAGTCGTCGATGGCGATGCGCACGCCGTCGTCGTGCAGCAGCTGCAGCTCCGCGCGCGCCCGAGCGCCGCCGGGTCCCTCCTCGACGAGGCTCGTCTCCGTCACCTCGAGACCGAGACATTCAGCGGGGAGGCCCGTCGCCTCGAGCGCCGCCCTGACCGTCCGGCTGATCCCGCCGCCGACGAGCTGGCGGCCCGAGAGGTTCACCCACGTGACGAACCCTTCGGGAAGGAGCCCTTCCCGCCGCCACTGCGCCGACTGGGCACAGGCCTCACGGAGCACGAACTCGCCGAGACCGAGGATCAGCCCGGTTGCCTCGGCGACGCGGATGAACCGGTCCGGCGGCACGAGGCCGCGACGCGGCGAGTTCCAGCGGACGAGCGCCTCGACGCCGACGATCTGGCCGTTCTCGAGGTCGACCTCCGGCTGGTAGTGGAGCGTGAACTCGCCTCGCTGGAGCCCGAGCCGGAGCTCGTGCTCGAGCCCGAGCAGCTCGCCGAGCTCGCGCGCCATGTCGTAGTGGAAGAGCTCGAAGCGCCCGCGCCCGGCTTCCTTGGCCGCATACATCGCGACATCCGCGTGGCGGACGAGGTCCTCGCTGCGCGCCGGCCCGCCGGGGTGAAGGGCAACGCCGATGCTCGCCCCGACGCTCAGCTCACGGCCGGCGATCCACACCGGCTCGGCGAGCGCGCTGAGGAGGCGCCGCGCGACCGAGCTTGCCTGCGCCTCGTGCGCCCCGTCGATCAGGACGGCGAACTCGTCGCCGCCGAGCCTCGCCAGGGTGTCGCTGGGACGGAGCTCCGCGTCGAACCGCTCGGCGACGACCTTGAGCAGCTGGTCGCCCGCGTCGTGGCCGAGGCTGTCGTTCACCTGCTTGAAGCCGTCGAGGTCGATGAGGAGGACGGCGAGCACGCCGAGCGACCGCTCGGAGCGCGCCAGTGCCTGGTCCAGACGATCCCGGAACAGCGCCCGGTTCGGCATCTCGGTCAAGCCGTCGTGGAACGCCTGCCGGGTCAGCTGCTCCTCGAGCCGCACGCGCTCGCTGATGTCTCTCGCGTTGAAGACAACGCCCCGGATCTGTCGGTTCGCACGAAGGTCGGTGACGTGGGCTTCGAGGTGGCGCCACTCGCCGAAGCGGTTGAGCAGCCTGAAGACGATCTCCGCCGGCTCCCCGTGGGCGTACGCCGCGTGGACGAGCGCGAGATCGTCGGGGTGGACGAAGCCGGCGAACTGCTCTCCCAGCAACTCGCAATCCTGTCGGCCGAGCATTTGCGCCACCGAGTCGCTCGCGTAGCGGCAGCCGCCGGCGCCGAAGACGAGCACGAGGTCGGTCGACGCGCTGACGAGGCTGCGGAAGTGCGCGGTCTGGCGCCGGGTGGCGGCGATCAGCGCCCACCCGAGCAAGAGCGACGCAATGAATCCGGCAGCGCCGACGAACGTCTGCAGCGTGATCAGCCCGTCGATGGACCGGTCGTGTGCACTCGCGATCGAGCGCGCGGCGTTCAACGAGACATTCGAGCTCAGCGCCGTGAGGACTCGCAGGCGTGTAACCGGGTCACGGGTCCTCAAACGCTCACCGGCCGTCAGCCGCACCTCGCTCAGCGGCCGGCCGGCGACGAAGGCCGCGCCGCTCGCGCGCAGGTCCCGGATCAGCCTGCGCTCCTGCCGGAGCTGTGCCCGGATGGTCTTTCCGCTCGCGGCGGACAGGTGCATCTCGTCGTCGTCGCCATTCACCGCCGAGGCCTTCCCGCCGTCGAGCAGCGTCCGCGCGCCCTGGTCGAGCAGCGAGCCGACGTACGCGGGGTCGGCCTGCTCGCCGGCGCGGGCGAGCAGGACTTCCCTCAGGTACCGCTCCGAGAGCGTCCGCTGGCGCGCGGCGACCTCGAGCACCGACGCCTTGTACTGCGAGCGGGAGGTCGCCCAGATCGACAACGCGACGCTGACCGCCGAGAAGAGCGCAAAGGTGACCAGAATCGCGGCGACGGCGCGGCGGCCGCGCGAAGCGAAGGGCCGGAAGGCAGGGCCGGAGCGCACCGTCAGCTCGCCACCAGGCGGGCGCGCATGCCGCCGAGGTAGTGGCCGGCCATGTTGCAGAACAGCTCGTACCGACCGGGGCGTAGCTTGAACTGGGCGACGAAAACGTGGCCGCGCGCCTCACCTTCGACCTCGTCCACGGTGACCGGCTCGAGCGCCTTCTCGTCGACGGTGATCCCGTCGGCCCGCAGCGGCAGCGGCGCGCTGGTTCGGGCGACCAGCAGCTCGTGGGTGTCAGGTCCCTTGTTCTCGACCACGAGCTGCACGTCGCCGGCAGCGACGTGGGTCCGGGAGACCTTGATGCGGAAGTCCTTCAGCGTCACGTGCACGACGGTGCCTTTCGGCGACGTCGAGCGCGACGAGCAGGCCGATAGCGCGCAGACCGCAACGACGCAGGCCAAGAAGCACGGGAGGACCCGTGCCGCTCGTCGCAGCAATGGCGTCCGCAGGCGCACTTCGTGCCTTTTCGGCCAAGCATGCGCTCCCGCTGACGCTCGAACAGGGGATCCGCACCCGTGCGCGACAATCCCTCACGATGCGGATCGTTCCCTGGATGCAGCCGCTGTTTCGCGACCGCGCGGCGGCAGGACGGGAGCTCGCGGAAGCGCTCACCGGCCGCGGCGGGGTCGTCGTCGGCGTCGCCCGCGGCGGCGTCGCGGTAGCGGCGGAAGTGGCGCGGGAGCTCGAGCTGCCGCTGACCGCGGTCGACGTCGAGCGCGTCAACGCCCACGGCCGACGCCTCGGCGCCACCACCGCGCACGGGCCGCCGTACCTGCTGGTTCCCGAGCCCGCCGTGGAGGACTTCCTCGCGCGTGCGAGGCGTGACGCCGAGCGGCTGGAGTCGCGGCTCGAACACGAGACGCTGCCGGTCGAGGGCCTCGAGGCGCTGCTCGTCGATGACGGCGCGGTCACGGGGCTGACCCTCGCGGCCGCCTGCCTGTGGGCGCGGGCGGAGGGCGCCTCGCACGTCGTCGCCGCAGTGCCGGTCGCGCACGTGGACAGCCTCGACCGCCTCGCCAACGCTGCCGACGAGGTCGTCTGCCCGCACCCGCTGGAGGAGATCGCGGTCGTCGGCCAGGCGTACGACAGCTTCGACCCACTCGACGAGTGGTACGTCGCGGGCCTGCTCGCCGGCGGTTGACGCTCAGCAGAAGAGGCGGACCGTGAACGGCTCGGGCCGAGCGGGAACAAGGAGCGCGCGGACCGCGCCTACAATGGCGGGGCCTGCCCTCTTAGCTCAGTTGGTAGAGCACCTCCATGGTAAGGAGGGGGTCGACGGTTCGAGTCCGTCAGAGGGCTTCAGAAAGGGCCAGCAAATGGCTTTTGTTGCATCTACGCCGCGCCTCGAGGGCCACTCGCGCGTCGACCGAGCAGCGCCCACCCTGACAACGCCACGCCGAGTGCGACGGCGGTGCCGAAGCCGAGCACGGTGTTGGCTGCGGAAACGCCCTGCGAAAGCGCTACCCCGGCTCCGACCACGGGAATCGAGAGCCCGAAGAGTGCCGTGATGATCAGCGTGGAGGTCATCGCGACTCGTTCCTCTGGGGCAGCAGCCTCGAGCACGATCCCGGTCGTGCCCTTGAAGACGAGGCCTGCGCCGGCCCCGATCAGTGCGCCGCCGACCAGAAACAGCACGAGGCTCGGCGTCGAGAGGCGGACGGCCGTCACGATCAACGCAACACCGGCCAGCATCGACGTCACCCCGAGTGCGAGCACGCGGGGCGCCTGCAGCTTTCCCGTCGCGAGCTGGGACAGCACCCCTGAGGAAAAGACGAGGAACAGCGTCGCTCCGGCGAGGGCGTGTGAGGGCCGGTCAAAGGTCGTTGCCAGGAAGATCCCGGACAGGCCGGCAAAGAGCCCTGTCGCGGAGAAGGCCGCGATCGTCGCGGCCGCTGCGGTGCCCGGGATGCCGGCAACGGCCAGCGTTGCCTTCGCGTGGGGGTTCGGCGTCCCGGTTTCCGGAGCGCCCGCCAGGCCGACGAGTGCGAGCGCGCCGAGCCCGATGAAGAGCACGTAGGGCAGGGTGAGCGGCAGGCTGGTCCACTCGGCCAGAACGCCTGCGATGAGCGGGCCGACTCCCAGGGCCCCGATGTTCACCGACGTTCCGATCGTCCGAGCGCGCACGACGGACGCGTCCGGGTCGTCTTGGAGCCGTAGCTCGACGAGATAGGTGGTGGCCGTTCCGGCTGCGAGCCCGACGGACACCCCTGTGATCACGCGCCCGACGAGCAACCCCGGTAGGGCCTTCCAGGCTCCGATCACGGTCGCCGCGGCCATCATGGTCGCCACCCCGCCGAGCATCGCTCCGCGACGGCCGATCCGCGCGACGACGACGCGCTCACAGAGCAAGGCGACGATCGCGCCGCACGCGAAGACCGCGTAGACCACCGTCACCGTCAGCGTCGAAAGGTTGTCGCGCGTTCGGTACAGGCCGTAGAGCGGGCTCGGCAAGGTCGCGAACGCCATGACGATCAGAAACGCGAACGCGACGGCCCAGAACGCGGCAGCGTGCCGGCGTCCGACCGCCGCCGGAAGGGCGTAGAGGAGCGGCGTATCGCGGCTCGCTGTCACGTTGTGCTGGCCGAACATCTGCCGTCGATGGTCGCTCGCGGCGAGCACGGAGCACATCCCGGCCACCCGCAAACGATGTTGGAGGGTAGCTTCACCTAAGGCTTTCGGGCATTGCGATGCGCTGCTGTTTGCCGCTAGGTGGGTGATCGCGCTCGCGATCTGGCGGCCTGGGCGGATCGAGGAGCGCCGGTCGGCTCACCTGAAGCACTCGGGAGCCGTGGAAACCCGTGTCGTTCCCGTAGATCCGGCATAGCCCGTACTTGGCGCCGTGCACGACCGGCGATGCGGTCGACCATGGCGTCGGCGGCCGCGAGACCCGCCGCGATCTGGTTGTCGCCGGGCTGGCCCAACACGACCCCGGTGATCGTCGTTCGCTTGCCGTCGATTCCGCGGATGGCCCGGAAGGCGAAGCAGCCACCCGCCGCGGCGGTCGAGCCGGTCTTGACGCCGACGAACCCGTCGTGCCCGAGCAATGTGTTCGTGTTGTGAACGGTGCCGGCGACCGGCAGCGTCGCGCTCGGCGTGGCGACGATGCTCGCGAACATCGGCAGGCGCATGGCCCGGTCGACGATGCGCACCTGGTCGGCGGCAGTCGACACCGTTGCGTCGTCGTAGCCGCTCGGGTCGGTGTAGCGGGTGTGGGTCATGCCCAGCGACCGTGCGGTGGCATTCA
>Ga0173483_10000661_pt1 | contig 10010 bp, 9 predicted proteins | sample NitcycUS178409R2_FD_122621 | JGI IMG/M metagenome (GOLD analysis project Ga0173483, IMG submission 122621) | Soil microbial communities from Arlington Agricultural Research Station in Wisconsin, USA - Nitrogen cycling UWRJ-S178-409R-2 (version... | ecosystem: Environmental > Terrestrial > Soil >...
CGCGAGGTCGACCAGGTCATCGATGGCGAACGGATCCGCCCCCATCGACGACAGCAGCAGGTTCTTGTCCGGCAGCAGGCGCTCGAGCCGCTCGCGCAGCACGGCGCGATCGAGCAGGTCCTCCATGCGCAGCCCCAACCGCCAGGCCTTGTCACCGTAGGTGGGCCCGATGCCGCGTCCAGTGGTGCCGACGGCGGCGCCGGCCAATCGCGCCTCGTTCGCACGGTCCAGGGCGACGTGGTAGGGCATGATCACGTGCGCGCTGCGGCTGACGCGGACACGGCTGACATCGATCCCGCGCGTGGTGAGCATGTCGAGCTCGTCGATGAGCGTCAGCGGGTTCACGACGACGCCGTTCCCGATCACCGACGTCATGTGCGGGTAGAGCACGCCGGACGGCGTCAACCGCAGCTTGAAGACCTCATCGCCGCGAACGACGGTGTGGCCGGCGTTGTCACCGCCCTGGTACCGGACGACCATCGAGGTCTGCTCGGCGAGGAAGTCGGTGGTCTTGCCCTTGCCCTCGTCGCCCCACTGCAAGCCGACGATCACGGTCGCAGACATCAGGCTGCCCCCGCGATCCGCGTGGTCGGCGCCGACCAGTTCGCGCGCCCAAACAAAAAGCCCCTGGACCTGCCAGGGACCCGGATAGACCTCTCCCGCGTGGCCCCATCGATACGGCGATGGAGCGCGGTCCGGCGGTCGCTGGACCGTCTCACGGGACGGCCGAAGCGCCCTTGTCGCGCGATCGTCGACCTCCTGGATCGCGGGCATCGCCCGCTAGCGGCGAGGACTGGCGGAGTATAGCAGCGACCTCCCCGGGCGATGGGCCGGCGACCGGCCGCACCACTCGGCGGTACCACCGTTGCTGCCGAGGGGTACCACCGGTCGTCTATGGACGCAGGAGTCCGACCGCCAGACTTGCGTGCGTGGCCCGTCTTTCCGGGATCCTGGCGCTCGGGGCTGCCGTCGGGATCGGGATCTTGCTCATGTTCGCCCCCGAACGGCTGTCGCCGTGGCTGCCCACGTCCGTCCAGTCCCTGATCACGGCCGTCGTCGCTGCTGTCGTCGGCGTCGCGCTGACGTCGATCCTCGTGCGCGCCCACCTGCGGTATCGCCTCGAGTACCTCGTGAAGGCTGCCGAGCGGATCGCATCCGGGGACTACACGGGGTACGTCGAGCCGCGCGGCACCGGACTGGAGGAGCGGCTCGCCCGCGCCGTGAATGACATCGCGACCGCGCTGGTCGATACGCACGACCGGGCGACCTATGACCGACTCACCGGCGTCGCGAATCGCCAGTCGCTTCTGGCGGCGCTCTTCAACGAGGTCGAGCGTGCGACACGCTATGGCCGGCCGCTGTCGGTCGCCTTCGTCGACATCGACCACTTCAAGGCCGTCAACGACACGTACGGCCACGCCGTCGGTGACGTCGTGCTGCGTGGGGTCGCCCAAACCATCTCCGAGAACCTGCGGGCATCGGACATGATCGGCCGCTACGGCGGCGAGGAATTCATGCTCATCCTGACCGAGACCGACGTCGAGGAGGGATCCGTACTGACCGAGAAGCTGCGCGCCCTCGTCGGGCGGCAGCGGTTCGCGGTCGAGGGCGCACCGGAGATCGCCGTCACGATCTCGATCGGCATCGCCGGTGGCGCAGGCAACAAGCTTCGGATGGACAATCTGGTCCGCGACGCGGACGCCGCCATGTACTCGGCGAAGTCGCTCGGCCGCAACCAGACCTATGTCTTCGCCGAGCCTGACGACGACGCCCGCGTGCCGCGCGCGCCGATCTCCGCGGCCGGTCGGGCTCGGGCCGTCGAGATCGGACAACAGGCGCGTGAGGCGGCGACAGCGGCGCTTACCTCGGTCCTCGCACCCATGCCCCACTATCGCGGCCAGCCGTCGGCGCTGATCGCGTCGATCGTTGTGACGCTCGGCCGACAGCTCCAGCTGTCGGACACCGAGATCGACCGTTTGCGCGTCGCCGCGCTGCTGCACGACGTCGGCAAGGTCGCGGTGCCGGAGGAGATCCTCGAGAAGCCGTCCGCGCTGACGTCGGCAGAGTGGCGAACCGTCGTCCAGCACCCGCGGATCGGCCAGGTGATCCTGGAGCAGGCGGCCGCGCTCAAGGATGCCGTGCCGATCATCCTCCATCACCACGAGCGGTACGCAGGGCATGGCTACCCGTTCGGCCTGCGCGCCCACGAGATCCCGCTGGGTGCCCGGATCGTGGCGATCGCCGATGCCTACGACGCGATGATCAACGACCGGCCGTACAAGCGGGCGATCTCCCATGAACAGGCGATCGCCGAGCTGCGGCGTCACGCGGGGACGCAGTTCGATCCCGAGATCGTGGAGCTGTTCTGCGATCTCTACGCGAATCACGCTCCCGAGCCCGACCCGACGGTCCAGGCGAAGGCCGCGGCCGATGCGGCCCACCGGTCCGCCCCGCTGGTCCTGCCCGACCCGGGCACCTCACGGCCGCTCCGCAAGCGACGCGCCAGCGACGGCGGCGGTCGAGGCGAGGCTATCGCCGAGTCGCGGACGATGGCGCCCGACGGGTCGCTCGGCATCGCGCCGGGGCCACCCGCATCGACGTCCGTGATCCCGCCGTTCCCGGCGATGCCGCCCACGACCCCTGGCCCGTCGTCATCGACCCGCGGTCGTCGCTCGGATCCTGCCGCGGGCTGACGCCCGGCAGAGCCATCGCCCGGGTCGGGCGTGGCTTCGCGTCCCATGCGATGCCGATCGTCGATAAGCCGTAGACAAGCGCCCGATGTGGGACCGTGCAGCCCTCCTTGCTAGCGTCCGGCCGACACCCGCCGTCGACGCAGGGTCGGGACCGGAGCATCCGGCCGACCGGGAAGGAGATCCGACCGTGAACAAGGTCTTCCTCACGGGTCGCCTGACGCGCGACCCGGAGATGCGCAGCCTCGCGAGCGGCAAGAACGTCACCACCTTCACCGTGGCCAGCAACGAGTACCTCAGCGGCGGTCGCGAGAAGGCCGAATACAGCAACGTCGTGACGTGGGATCGTCTGGCCGAGATCGCCGGCACCTACCTGGGCAAGGGCCAGCAGGTCGCTGTCGAGGGCCGGCTCCAGACCCGATCCTGGGATGACGATCGCGGCCAACGACACTGGAAGACGGAAGTCGTCGCCTCGCACGTCGAGATGCTGTCGGGTCGCCGCAAGAAGGACTACGAGGCCCAGCAGGCCGCCGACTCGCTCGTCGCCCAGGCCGAGCGGTACGGCGATGCGCCGCCCACCGAGCCGATCCCCGAAAGCGCCGAGGGCGTGATCGACGCCGACGACGATCCCGAGGCCGATGACGAGTCCGAGGGCGCCGCCGCCTGACACACTCGAACCCATCCGACGCGGCGGCGACGCGTCTCCCCCTCCCGCGTCGTCGCCGCGCCCCTACTGCACCTCGAAGAACGAGACGGCGAGGATGAGATAGACGAGGGTCAGGAGCGCGCCCTCGAGCCAGTTCGACTCGCCGTCGAGCGCGATCAGCGCGCTGATCCCGACCGCGGCGGCGACGGCCGCGACCTCGAGGGGAGTGAAGACGAGGTCCATCGGCTGGCCGAGCACCGCGCCGATGATGACGAGGACGGGGGCCACGAACAGGGCGACCTGCTGGCTCGAGCCGAAGCTCACGGCCATCGCGAATTCCATCTTGTCCTTGGCGGCGAGCTGGACGGCGACGAGGTGCTCCGCGAGGTTGCCGATCGTCGGGACCAGGACGACGCCGACGAAGAATGCCGATAAGCCGAACGAATCGATGAACGATTCGATCGAGTCGACGAGGATCTCGGAGAGCACGGCGAGCAACACGGCGGCCGCGATCAAGACGACGATCGCGACGCGCACGGTCCAGGCCGGGCCACCGTGCTCGCCCACCTCCCCGTGACCGCCCAGCGTCTCGTCTGGGTTCGTGAACTGGTACACGAGCGCCAGGACGTAGCCAGCGATCAATGCGAAGGCGACGAGGACCGACTCCTCGGTCAGGGTGCCCTGTTCTGGATGTCCGGTCGTGAACGCGAACACTGCCGGCACGAAGAGGCCGATGACCGCGAGCACGAGCAACGAGGCATTCGACGAGGCGATCCGCTGGCTGAACGTCTGGGTCCCGTGCCGCAGCCCGCCGACGAGGATGCTCGCACCGAGCACGAGGAGCAGATTCCCGATGATCGACCCGGTCAGCGAGGCCTTCACGACCTCGATGAGGCCCGCCTGCAGCGCGAAGAACGCGATGATCAACTCCGCGATGTTGCCGAAGGTCGCGTTGAGGATCCCCCCCACGCGCGGGCCGGTGAGCGAGCCCAGTCGTTCCGTGGAGAGACCCACGACCCAGGCGAGCCCGAGGATGGCCACCGCCGACACCACGAAGATCACGTTCTTGTCGGCGTGCAGTCCGAAGTCGAGGACGATCGCCACGAGACTGGCCAGCACCGTCGAGATCACGGCGACCCGACCCACCGTCGACAGCTCGCCGAGGACCGGGAGACGTGGACGACGCGACGGAGGTGCGGGCGAGACGGCGGTCATCGGCGCATCCTAGGCGGACGGCCGTTGCAGGAGGGTGACCGCCGCGGCTTGATCCGGATAGGAGGCCTGCGTCCCCCGGCGGGTCACGCTGTCGGCAGCGGCGACGCATCCGAGTCGCACCGCATCCACGGCCGAGTGGCCCGACGCCAATCCGACGGCGAAGGCTCCGACGAAGGCGTCACCTGCCCCGGTCGTGTCGACGGCGTCGACCACCGGCGCCTCGACCCACGACACCCCGCCGCCGAGGGGAACGACCAGCGCACCGCGCCCACCGAGCGTCACCACGATCGACACGCCGAGCCGGTCGCCGAGCTCGCGGACGACTGCGCCCTCCTCCTCGCGGCTGCCACCCAGCGCCGCACCGGCGATCAGCGCGAACTCTGGGGCGTTGGGGACCAGCCAATCCGTGGCGGCGAGGAGCTCGGGCGAGACGGCGGACGCAGGTGCCGGGTTCAACACGGTCGTCGCCCCGATCCGACGCGCCGCGGCGAAGCCGGCTGCCGTCGTCGCCTGCGGGATCTCGAACTGACCGATCACCACGTCGGGTCGGAACGTCTCGACGGCTTCGGCGGCTACGTCCGGGAGGACCGCCTGGTTCGCGCCAGGGATCACGATGATCCGGTTCGTGCCGCTGGCGTCGACCCAGATCGGTGCCACGCCCGACGAGCCCGGCACGCGACGCATGAAGGTCGTGTCGATCCCTTCGGAGGTCAGCTGCGCGAGGTATGCGGTGCCATGCGCATCGTCGCCCAGCGTGTTGACCATCGCGACGGTGGCGCCGAACCGGGCCGCCATCACCGCCTGGTTCGCGCCCTTGCCGCCGAAGCCGGTCGCATAGCTGGTGCCGACCACCGTCTCGCCGTCGTCCGGCAACCGGTCCGCATATGCGATGAGGTCGATCATCGTGCTGCCGACGACCACGATTCGGGGCGCCATCAGGGCTCCCTCGACAGGGCGATGACCAGGCGGTCGTAGCCCCGGAACTGGAAGGTCGGCCGGCGGAGGGCCGGAGGCACGATGACGAGCTCCGCCTCGGTGCGTGCGAGCTCGGCGAGCGTGGTCTCGAGCTCCAGCCTCGCCAGCGGCGCACCGATGCAGAAGTGGATCCCGCCGCCGAGTGACAGATGGGACGTGTCGGCCCGCGTGATGTCGAACCGGTCCGGCTCCGGGTGGCGGCGCGGATCTCGGTTCGCTGCCGCCAACACGAGGGCGACCCGCGACCCCCGCGGGATCACCACTCCCTCGACCTCGACACCGTCATCGAGCACCCAGCGCTCGAACCACTGGAGCGGTGGATCGAACCGCAGGATCTCCTCGATCGCCGCCCGAGGTTCGATCTCACCGGTTCGGAGGAGTCGCCATTGGTCGGGGTGCGCGGCGAGCAGCGCGATGCCATTGGCGGTCGCGTTCACGACGGCCTCGTGCCCTGCCATCAACAGGACCATCGCGGTCGAGACGATCTGGTCGTCGGTCAGGCGCTCGCCGTCCACTGTGGCGTCGAGCAGCGCCGACAGGAGGTCCTCACTGGGCGCGCGACGGCGGTCGGCGACCACATCGAGCAGATACCGACGAAACGCGCCGGCAGCGTCGTTCGATGCCGCCTGTTGCTCGTCCGAGGGTCCGGGCTCGTACATACGGACGGTAGCCTCGGACCAGCCGAGCAGCAGCGGCTCGTCCGCCGCCGGCACGCCGATGAGTGCACAGATGATGCCGAGCGAGAAATGCTGCGCGTAGTCGCCGACGAGGTCGATCGAGCCGGCTTCCCTTCCCGGTTCGAGGAGCGCACGGGCGCGGTCCGCCATCCCGCCACGCAGCCCGTCCACCGTCCGCGGCGTGAAGGCCTCCAGGACCAATCGGCGCATCCGCGTGTGCACAGGCGGCTCGAGGTTCAGCAGCTCCCAGCGCTCGAATGCCTGGAAGTCCGTCCAGCGCGGGTCGCGCCAGACGGGGACATCGGCTGGCAGCCCGAGTTCCTCCGGCGTGTAGCGGTGGAGGAAGGTCGTGCCCAGGCGCCGATCCCGGAAGCCGGCGTGGACGTCCGCGAACCGGGTGAGGTACGTCAGGTGCTGGCCGTCGGGGCGCCACACCGGCGTCGACTCGCGGATATGGGCATAGGCCGGATAGGGGTCGGCGACGAAGGTCGGATCGGTCGGGTCGATCACCGGACCGGGTGGCAGCGAGCCGAGCGACGTCATGCCCGCCTCCTCCCTATGCCCGCAGGATCGACCGGATGCCTGCCAGGAGCACCCCAGCGAACAGCGTAGCCGCCAGGAGGAACAGCCCGACGACCAGTTGCACCGGCACGACCACACCCGCCGACTGCTCTGCGCTCCAGATGGTCAGCCCGGCCAGGACGCCCACGACCCCGACGACGACGCCTGCGATCGCCGCCACCCGTTCTCGTGTTCCCGAGCGGATGTGGCGATAGGACGTGCGTGCCCCGGTCGCGCCGAAGGCACGCGATTCGAGGCTGATCGTCAGCTGCTGGACACGCTGGAACGCGCCGGCGAACACGGGCACGAACGACGGAAGCAGCGCGCGGAACCCGGTCCCACGCATGCCGCGCGCGCGTTGTGCCGAGAGCACGATCTCGAACTCCCGCTGCAGGATCGGGATGAGCTGCAGCGTCATCGAGAGCATCAGGTTGGCGACATACGGGACGCGGAGTCGGGCCAGCGCTCCGAACAGATCACTGGGATGCGTCGTCAGGATCACGGCCAGCGCCACCGACTCCACGGCCACCAATCGCCCGACCAGCGACAGGCCGCGGATCGTTCCCTCCTGATAGAGCTCGAGTGGACCGAGCGTCGCGACCGGGACGCAGCCGCCGCCCGCACAGATCGGCGGGGCGATGGTCTGGATCACCAGGATCGACGACGTGATCGGGATGAAGATCGCCAGGACCCGGACGACGCGCCAGCCGATCCCGGCGCTCGCCGCGACGGCGAGTCCGACGAGCGCGATCCCGAAGAGGGGCACGGGATCGAACGTCGCGAAGGCGACCACGATGACCGCCAGGAGCCAGGTCAGCTTCACGAGCGGATCCAGGCGGTGCAGCCACGACGACCCACGTTCCGCGGCGAAGGCCGGACCGGTCGTGGCCCTCATGGGACGTGTCGGAGCTCGGCGACGAGCTCCTCGACGCTGAGCACCGCCGGACGGTGGCTCCGCCCCGGCAGCGCCGCAGCCAGTTGGGTGATCTGCGGCGGTGCGATGCGCGTGGCCTCGGTGAGCGTGGCGTCACCCAGCACGGCACGGGGCGAGCCATCAGCCACGATGCGCCCGGCGTCCATCACGACCACTCGGCCGGCGACCTCGGCGACGAGCGGCATGTCGTGCGAGACGAGCACGACGGTGGTCCCAGCCGCGCCGGCCGCCCGTATCAGGCTCGCGATCCGGACCGCCGTCCGGTGGTCCTGTCCGGTCGTCGGCTCGTCCAGCACGAGGATCGGCGTCCGCATGGTGAGCACCGCCCCGATGCTCACGAGCTTCCTGACCGGGAGCGGGAGCCGATGGGGATGGGCGGCGAGGTGCGGCTCGAGGCCGAGTCTGGCGACGATCTCGCCGACCCGCGCATCGATCTCGGGCGGCGGTACGCCGAGGTTGCGCGGTCCGAACGCCAGCTCCTGCGCCACGGTCCGCGCGAAGAGCTGATGCCCCGGGTTCTGGAAGACGTACCCGACATGTGCGGCGAGCGTTCGGACGGGATACCGGGCCGCATCCAACCCATCCACCACGACCCGACCCGAGGTGGCTCGCAGCAGCCCGTTGAGATGTTTGGCGAGCGTCGTCTTGCCGGACCCGTTCTGGCCCACGACGGCGACGACCGCACCACCGTCGACCGCCAAGGTGACACCGTCGAGCGCGACCGTCCCGTCCGGATAGGCGTACCGGACGTCCGCCAGGTCAAGCATCGGCGACACACCCGTCACCGGCGCGACCCGAGCCAGGCCACGGCGTCGCGGACGGTGACGGGCAATCGACCCGCCGCCGGTGCCAAGGCGTGCGCGAGCTCCGTGACCTGCGGCGATCGCAGCCCGAGGTCGCGCAGCTGGTCGACCGCACCGAACACCTCGGCCGGCGTGCCCTGATGGACGACGCGACCCGCGTCGAGCACGACGATCCGATCCGCGAAGCCGGCCAGGGCCTCGACGTCGTGTCCAGCGACGATCACGGTCATGCCTCGCTCCCGGACGAGCCCTCGGGCGATCGCGAAGACGTCGGCCGTGCCGGCCGGATCGAGGTTGGAGGTCGGCTCGTCCATCACCAGGATGCGAGGCTCCATCGCGAGGACGGCGGCGATCGCGACGCGCTGCTGCTGCCCACCGGACAGGGCCATCGGTGACCGCTCCTCGAACCCGGCCAGGCCCACCGCGTCCAGTGCTGCGTCGATCCGCGTCGGCATCTCCGCCGACGGGAGGGCCAGACCCTCGAGGCCGAGCGCGATCTCCTCCGCCACGCTGGCCTGGCTCAATTGGTACTCGGGGGTGTCGAAGACCATCCCGACGGTCCGTGCCGCGTCGCGTACGGGCGTCACGGTCGGGTCACGACCGTCGACGGCGATCCGGCCGGTGACATCCGCCGGCAGGAGGTTCGGGATGACCCCGTTGATGGTCATGGCGAGCGTCGTCTTGCCGGCCTCGTTCAAGCCCACGAGACCGATGGCCTCACCAGCGCGGATCTCGAGGTCGACGCCGCGAAGGGCAGGTTCCGAGGCACCGGCATACGTGACGGTGAGATCAGTGATCGAGATGATCGGCGCGTCGGCCAAGGGTGGTCTGGGGTCTTGGATCAGTCCCGGATGCGGAACGACGCGAGCCCGGCGATCACCACGAAGAGACCGAGCAGGATGCTCATCCCGGCGAGGATCGCTGCCGCCTGGTCTGCCGTGTCGGTCAACGCGTCGACCGCGAACGGCATCGAGATCGCCAGGACACCGATCGCGATGATGCCCGCACCGAGCCCCTCGCGCGGGCCGACCGTCCGGTCCATCACGCGGGCGGCGCCGGCGGGGTGATGAACAGGTAGAACGCGATGAGTGCCGCGCCGACGACGACGCCGACGACCGCGATGACCAGTCGGCCGGTCCCCGTCGGGCCGGGCAGGCGGAGCCCGCGACTCATCTCCGCCGGCAGCGCGTCGATGATCGCCAGCGCCAGGAACCCACTGATGATCTTGTCGGCCAGGGACACGATCACGCTCGAGGCGAAGGTGGCAGCGAGCAGGGCCTGACCCGCCTGCGCGAATGCCGCTGTGAGGGCGTCGGACGAGTGGCCCGTCGCCCCGCCGAACACGAACACGACGATCGGCGCGGCGATGGCCGATGTCACCAAGGCCACGATCACGTTCAGGATGAAGAAGCGGGTCGGGGTCGCGCCCATCCCGAACGAGCGCACACCGTAGCCCCAGACGAGCGCGCCGGCCACGTTGACCAGCGCGAACGGGATGCCCACGGGGCC
>Ga0173483_10000662_pt1 | contig 10001 bp, 7 predicted proteins | sample NitcycUS178409R2_FD_122621 | JGI IMG/M metagenome (GOLD analysis project Ga0173483, IMG submission 122621) | Soil microbial communities from Arlington Agricultural Research Station in Wisconsin, USA - Nitrogen cycling UWRJ-S178-409R-2 (version... | ecosystem: Environmental > Terrestrial > Soil >...
AGATGCTCACCGACCAGTTGATTCATTTGTGCCGCCAGCTCCAGGACCGACCCAGCCGACACGAAGTCCACGCCGACCTCTTGGAAGGCCCGCACCTCAGGTGTCGGTCGGGACCGTAGGCGGCCCGCCAGCCGCCGCAGGTTCCTCTCAGTCAGATCGCCGTTCTGCTCCGATCCTGAGAGCGCGATCTCCGCTGACACGGTGGCCTGGTCGAGCACGAACCAGGAGTAGTCGTACCCGCTGTTGATCACATGGCGCAGCGCACCAAGGGCATCGAAGCCCGGAAACAGCGGAGCTGGGAAGCGTTGCCCGCGGGCATCTAGCCACAACGACGATGGCCCGGCCAGTATCCGGATTCCGTGATGGCTCCAGATCGGGGAGTGGTTCGCGATTCCTTCGGGATAGTGCCACATCCGATCGAGGTTGATCACCCGACCACCGGTGGCCTCGATGATCTTGAGCATGGATCCGTCAACATAGTCCGGTACGCCGGCGATCATGCGTTGCGGCGCGGGGCCCCAGTCGCCGGGCCAGTTCTGTCGAATGAGGTCGAAGTTCCCGCCGATCCCGCCGCTAGCCACCACGACAGCCTGTGCTGAGAAAGCGAACTTGCCGACTCCAGTTCGCGGCGTCTGAACGCCACGGGGCACATCGGTCGGCTCCAGAATCTGCCCGGACACGTGCACGCCAGAATCGTTTGCTTCCAGAGAAGTGACCTGATGTCGTGACCGGATCCGCACCCGATGCGAGTGCATCACCGCCTCGGCGAATGGCTCAACCAACGCAGGACCAGTGCCCCATACGATGTGGAAGCGCGGAACCGAATTTCCGTGGCCGGGGACGGCGTAGCCACCCCGCTCAGCCCACTGCACAAGCGGAAACCAACGCACTCCAAGTTCAGAAAGCCAGCGGCGCTGCTCACCAGCTGCGAAGTGCACGTACGCCTCAGCCCAGCGGCGCGGCCAGTAGTCCTCCAACCGATCGAAGGCGGCGCTGCCGAGCCAGTCGGCTAGTGCCAGCTCTTCGGAGTCATGGACTCGCAGCCGACGCTGCTCGGGCGAGTTCACCAGAAAAAGGCCACCGAGCGACCAGTACGCCTGGCCGCCAATGGAACCGATGGGCTCGGTGTCCAGCAGGATCACCGACCGATCAGCCGACGCCAGCTCGTATGTGGCGACGAGACCAGATAGCCCTGCGCCGACCACAATGACGTCAGTGTCCATAGAGCGAATGCTGCCACCAGACTCGCCATTACCCTGGCCCCATGACCGAGGCAGCAGTTGTTTCCTCCTCCGATCTGATGCGGCTGCGGGGGCTGCTCACCGCGACGGGGCCCGGCATGGAGCTGATCTTGCCGGTGACCGGAGAAGTCATCGGCGAGCTACCGACGTCAACGGCAGCCGATGTTGAGGTCGGCGCCCAGATAGCTCACCGAGCCCAGCAGGAATGGGCCGCCCGGCCAATCGAGGAGCGGGCCGATTTGCTGCTCCGTTTTCATGATCACCTCCTGGATCAGCGCGACTACTTCGTTGATCTGCTGCAGGCAGCTGGAAAGGACCGGCTGAGTGCCGTCTTGGAGGTGTTCCACGTTGCGCTCACCGCCCGTTATTACGGGCGTACCGCACGTCGCTATCTGCGCTCGGAACGGGGCGAGGGCGTGCTGCCCCTGGTGACCCGAGTCGAGCGGCATTACGTACCTAAGGGTCTGGTCGGCGTCATAGGGCCGTGGAATTATCCGCTGACTATGGCAATCTCCGACGGGCTAGCCGCTCTGGTCGCCGGCAATGCGATCATGCTCAAGCCCGATCACCAGACTCCGCTGGTGCCTTTGGCGGCGGTAGAACTGCTGCGTGCGGCGGGCCTACCCGCCGACCTGTGGCAAGTTGTGCACGGACGCGGCACCGTCGTAGGACGGGAGCTGATCGACGTCAGCGATTATGTGTGCTTCACGGGTTCCACTGCCACGGGACGTACCGTGGCCGCCCAGTGCGCCGGTCGGCTGATCGGCTGCTCGCTGGAACTCGGTGGCAAGAATCCGATGGTGATCTTGGATGACGCCGATATTGAGGCTGCGGCAGACGGGGCAGTGCGCGCGTCATTCTCAAGCGCTGGCCAGCTGTGCGTATCAATCGAGCGCATCTACGTCGCGGAGCCAATATTTGAACAGTTCACCCAAGCCTTCGTTAGGCGTACGCAAGCCATCCAGATCGGCAATGCAGCTGACTTTGGCTGCGATATGGGCAGCTTGATCAATCATGATCAACTGGCTCGAGTTCGCGGCCATGTCGAGGATGCCAGATCCAAGGGTGCCACCGTGCTGACGGGCGGCCGGAGGCGCACCGACGTCGGTGAGCTGTGCTATGAGCCGACCATCCTAACCGGCGTGACGCCAGAAATGGACTGCTACGCCGAGGAGACGTTCGGGCCAGTTGTCAGCGTGTATCCGGTGGTCAACGAGGCAGAGGCGGTGGCGCGGGCCAACGAGTCGGACTATGGCCTCAACGGCAGCGTCTGGACCTCCAACCATGCTCGTGGGCGTCGGGTAGCCAGCAAGATCAAATGCGGAAGTGTGAACGTCAACGAGGGTTTTGCCGCCACGTTCGGCAGTATTGACGCGCCCATGGGTGGAATGAAGAACTCCGGACTCGGCCGCCGCCAAGGTCGCGACGGCATCAGGAGATTCGTCGACGTCCAGTCAGTGGCCACTCAGAATGGGTTCCCACTCGCCCCAAGTCACGGTCTCGATGGCAAGTCCTTCACCGCGGTCATGACCGGCGTACTGAAGGTGATGAAGAAGGTAGGCCGGGCCTAGCCGTTTGGTCATAGACTCGTCGCTTCCGGGCGTGGGGCGGGGGAGAGGACACAAGATGAGCCAGCGAGACCACGATCTGGTGTTGGTGGTCGACTTTGGTGCTCAGTACGCGCAATTAATCGCACGTCGGGTGCGTGAAGCGAACGTCTATTCCGAGATCGTGCCGCACACCGCCTCGGCGGCGGAGATCATGTCGCGACGGCCGAAAGCGATCATTCTCTCTGGGGGTCCCTCGTCGGTCTACGAGCCGGGAGCCCCACAACTTGATGCGTCACTCGTAGAGAGCGGCACACCAGCTCTGGGCATTTGTTATGGCTTCATGGCCATGGCTCAGGTCCTTGGTGGATCCGTCGCCCGAACAGGCATGCGTGAATACGGCCGGACGGCGGTGAGCGTGATCGATTCCAGCACGCTGCTCGCTGGAGTGCCTCCCACCGTGAGCGCCTGGATGTCGCACGGCGACGAGGTGATCGCAGCCCCGGACGGCTTCCGGGTGGTCGCAACATCGGCGCGGGCTGCCGTCGCCGCGTTCGAGGACTCCGACCGCCGACTGGCAGGGGTGCAGTGGCATCCGGAGGTGTTGCACACCGAACACGGCCAGCAGGTGCTGAAGAACTTCTTGTTCCACATCGCGGGTTGCACACCGGATTGGACGCCAGCCAACATCGTCGATGAGTCGGTGCTGGCACTTCAGCAACAGGTGGGCGGCAAGCACATCATCTGCGGTCTCTCTGGCGGGGTCGACTCTGCCGTCGCGGCAGCCCTAGTACAGCGAGCGGTTGGTAGCCAGCTCACTTGCGTCTTCGTCGACCATGGCCTGCTACGCAAAGGAGAGGCCGAGCAGGTGGAGCGGGATTACGTGGCGGCGACCGGCGTCGAACTCAAGGTTGTCGACGCCTCGGAGCAATTCCTTTCGGCGCTAGCCGGCGTCACCGATCCCGAGGAGAAGCGCAAGATCATTGGTCGGCAGTTCATTCGGACTTTCGAGGCTGCGGCCCGCGAGGTGGTTGGTGAGGCTGGCGATGTCGAGTTTCTGGTGCAGGGCACGCTCTATCCGGACGTGGTGGAGTCCGGTGGCGGGGAGGGTGCGGCCAACATCAAGAGCCATCACAATGTCGGCGGGCTGCCTGACGATCTGCAGTTCCAGCTGGTTGAGCCGCTACGCACGCTCTTCAAGGATGAGGTCCGCGCGGTGGGTGCCCAGCTTGGCTTGCCGCCAGCCATTGTCTGGCGGCATCCGTTTCCCGGACCCGGCCTGGCCATTCGAATTATTGGCGAAGTCACCCGGGAGCGGCTCGCGGTCTTGCGAGAGGCGGATGCGATCGCTCGAGCCGAACTGACAGCAGCCGGCCTCGATCGCGACATCTGGCAGTTCCCTGTGGTGTTGTTGGCAGATGTTCGCTCGGTCGGGGTGCAAGGCGACGGTCGGACGTACGGGCATCCCATCGTGCTCCGGCCCGTGACCAGCGAGGATGCCATGACCGCCGATTGGGGCAGACTCCCGTACGAGGTGCTGGAGAGGATCAGCACCCGGATCACCAACGAGGTAGATGAGGTGAATCGGGTGGTGCTGGACATCACCAGCAAGCCCCCCGCCACCATCGAGTGGGAGTAGCGCACTTCAGCTGCGTCCAATCACCAAAAGGGTGTGCGGCCCAGCCTGTGGCAGTAACGGCTGGCATGCATTCAGGAGCGTTCGGGTCTGGAACAGCCGCTCGTGAAAATCACCTCAGGGCCGTCGCAGGCGGACCTAGACTGAGGGTGAAAGCATCGCTGCCAGCGGTTCCCGCCGCAGCAGGCTCCATCGGGAAACACCGCAATTAAGAGGAATTTGACCGTGTCCGAGACCACCAGCCCAAGGCCCCCTTCAACCGGTCTGACCGGCACTGCGCGCGTCAAGCGTGGCATGGCCGAGATGCTCAAGGGTGGGGTGATCATGGACGTCGTCACACCTGAGCAGGCCAAGATCGCCGAGGACGCCGGCGCGGTCGCTGTGATGGCACTGGAACGGGTTCCCGCCGACATCCGAGCGCAGGGCGGCGTGGCCCGGATGAGCGATCCGGACATGATCGACGGAATCGTTGCGGCTGTCTCAATTCCGGTTATGGCTAAGGCCCGGATTGGGCATTTCGCCGAGGCTCAGGTCCTGCAGTCACTGGGCGTTGACTACATCGATGAATCGGAGGTGCTGACGCCTGCTGACTATGCCAACCACATTGATAAGTGGCGCTTCACGGTGCCGTTCGTCTGTGGCGCCACCAATCTTGGCGAGGCACTCCGCCGGATCGCTGAGGGCGCGGCAATGATCCGCAGCAAGGGTGAGGCAGGCACTGGTGACGTCTCCAACGCTGTCACCCACATGCGCCAGATCCGGGCCGAAATCGCGAGGCTCACGTCAATGGCACCTGACGAGCTGTATCTGGCAGCTAAGGAGCTGCAAGCACCATACGAACTTGTCGCTGAGGTTGCACAGCTCGGCAAGCTGCCAGTCGTGCTGTTCACCGCAGGCGGCATTGCCACCCCGGCCGACGCCGCGATGATGATGCAACTCGGCGCTGAAGGTGTCTTCGTCGGCTCCGGAATCTTCAAGTCCGGCAACCCGGCCGAGCGAGCGGCGGCCATCGTGAAAGCGACTACCTTCTACGACGATCGTGACGTGGTCGCGAAGGTCTCCCGAGGGCTTGGCGAGGCCATGGTCGGCATCAACGTAGACGACATTCCGCAGCCCCATCGCCTCGCCCAGCGCGGCTGGTGAGCCGCCCGCCTCTGATCGGCGTCCTCGCTCTGCAAGGTGATGTAAGGGAACATCTCCGCGCGCTGACAGCGTGCGGCGCCGACGTCCGACCGGTACGTCGCCCGGAGGACTTGGAGGGTCTCGACGGGATCGTGCTGCCCGGAGGGGAGTCCACCACCATCGACAAGCTGTCGCGAATCTTCGGGCTACGCGAGCCCTTGATCGCGGCACTGCAAGCCGGCCTCCCGGCGTACGGCTCCTGCGCCGGGATGATCTTGCTTGCCAAGAACGTACTGGACGGCACTAAAGATCAACAAACCTTTGGCACTCTCGACATCACCGTCCGCCGCAACGCTTTCGGTCGCCAGGTCGAGTCCTTCGAGACTGATGTTGATCTTGATGGCATCGATGGCGGACCGCTGCACGCAGTATTCATCCGGGCACCCTGGGTGGAAAGCATCGAGAATGGCGTCGAGATTCTAGGCGCCGTGGTGCCACCGGGTCTGAATGAGTCCAAGATTATTGCCGTCCGTCACCAGAACGTACTGGCCACCTCGTTCCATCCCGAGGTCACCGACGACCTACGGATTCACCGCTACTTCGTCGACCTGGTACGCGCTGCGCAGTGACGGTATTTCGAGAAGCTGCGCGCTGAGGCTCGTCGAACCGCTCTTCGGCAAGCTCAGAGCTCAACTCCGATCCGTTTGCTGGCCGCCCTCAGACTCATTGGCTGGTTCGGTGCCGCTGACTCCTTCAGCCTGGGAGCTCTCCGTTCCGGCAGCCCGCACCTCGGGGCCCTCTGGCTCGGCTGCCCACTCGGTTGCGTCCTCTTCATGAGCCGCTGGCGCCACCGGCGCCTCGGGCTCGGATGGAGCGACGGGCCCGGAGTCTGATGCATATTGGGGCTGTGCTGCTGTGGGCTCCGGTTGGCGCTGTTCCCAGGGCGCGCCCTCGCTACCCCAAACGGAGTCCTCAGCCGAGGCTTGCCCGGCTGCCTGAGACGGCTGGGCAGGCGCGGATGTCGCAGGAGGGGCGTACGCCGGTTGACCACTCTGTGGCGGCGCTCCCGAAAAACCGGTCGTCTGACCTTGGGGGCCGCCTACCGGAGGATAGCTGGGCGGGTTGGGCTGGGAGCCCTCTTCAGGCACGACGAACAGCGCGATGATGTAAAGGACGATCGGAACGCCAGTGAATAGCGAGATCACCACAGTGAGCACCCGCACTAGCGTGGGGTCCATATTGAGGTAGTTCGCGACTCCAGCACAGACACCACCCAGAACGCGGTTGGACTTACTCCGTTCCAGTCTCTTGGGCGCTTGCGGCGGGTAGGGGCTGCTCATGACACACCTTTCACTTGGGATAGCTAAGGACGGTTCCGAGAAAGGACGAGGCCGAGAACACCGACTGCGACCAGACCCATGGGAGCGACGATTCTGATCACCTGCCAGTTCAGAGGTCCGACGTAGGTTAGCCACAGCGATCCGAGGGCCACGCAGCTAAGCACCAGGCCGAAGATCAAGGCAACAACATCGTAGGTTTTTCTCATCGTTGCACCTCGATGTTGCCGGCGTCTACGGACAGATTGAGCGTCAACGTGTGCTGTCCCGGCCGCATTGGTTGCGGATCCTTGACTTCGCCGGCCAGGTCAGAGCCCGCCTTAACCTCCGCACCATACGCGCGAACTGCTCCAAGATCAGCGGTGTAGTTGATCAGGACAGTCGTATCTTCCGGCACTTTGACGACAAGCTGGCCGAGATCAACATGGGCTGCATAGGTCACGTCGCTCGTCACTGCGAGCCGACTGAGATCGACGGAAAGCGTGCCAACATCGGTTGAATCGCCGGCGGGCAGCTCAGCAAGGCTGTCGTACGCATGGGTGGAGGTCGCGGCTGAGGGCACGCGTATTGCTGGTCCTGCTGCGGTGATGATCACAACGGCGATCGCCAATAACACCCCCACCGGCAGCAGACCACGGGCCATGCCGAACCAGGTGGCGGCCACCAGCGTCAAGCCGATCACGAGCAACGCGGCCGCCAGGTAGCCGGCTAGCGGGATTGCGACCCCCGCTGCTTGGGCGATCCCCAGCCCAGAGAGGGTTAGACCCAGAACGATTAAACAGACCAGTCGAAGCCGTTTGGCTGACCGGGTGTCAGACATCTTTACCGGCACTGCCGGCGGCGGCTCGACGTAGAGGCCCGCCGGATCCGGTTCAGCCAGGAAGGCGGCGTGCGCAGCAATCGGTGAATCCGGCGACACTTGCGACAGATTCTCCGGTGGGGGACTTGGCCACTCCGCATGTGGCGGCGCGGACGCTTGGGTCGTGACGGCGACCTGCCGAGTGTGCTCCTCGATTCGGCGTTGCCATGCTTCGGCGGCTTGGGTGAAAGGAGTCGGCGGTCCGGGATGTTGCACAAATTCGGGGAGTACGGGCTCCGTCGACGTGGAATCGGAATCGGCTGTCGATGGTGGTGGCACTGCCGCAGCCGATCCCTTGTCCTGGCGGCTCTTGTAGAAACCGAAGTACCAAATGACTGCAATGACGATTGCTGGTCCGATGGTGAACGGACTGAGCAAGCCAAAGATCGCAAACATTCCGAGGCTGGCTACCACGATGAGCGTGATCCACAGCTCCCGTGGCCAGCGCCGCACCGATTCGCCCAATAAGTCATCGACCAGTGCTTTGTCACTGCCTTCGACCGGTATGAGCAACCAACCTGCAAGATAGAGAACCAACCCGATTCCGCCGCTCAAGGCAAGCAGGGCCCAGGCAACTCGGACGAGCACTGGATCAATACCCCAGTGCCGCGCTAGGCCGCCACATAGGCCGGCGACCTTGGCGTCCGTCGCGCTGCGGCGGATCGTCCAGACTGAGCTCATGCGGTCCATCCTGCCGAGCGGACTACCCTCGAACTATCAGGGACGCCCCCCAATGCTCCCGGCTGTTGGCGTGAAGTAGGGAACCATTCCCGCCGCCGCAACGTCTGAGTCCTTTCGGCTCGGGGAAAAGTGGGGGACGGCCCTCTGGTCGGACGCTACTACGCGTGTGAGAGTTGAGAGATCATGACAGCCACGGACTCGAGTCATCTCGAGCCTGACACTCGCCACGCTGAGACTTCGCGCATACAGCAGGCGAGCGCCGATGCCGAGGCTGCGGAATCGTCCGTCGCCAACACGAAATCGGCCGTGGCAACGCCAGCGTTGCCAGCATCGAGGGACGTCTCGGACTCGGATCAAGCAGGTGCTGAGCAGCGGCCCCGAGCCACGCGAGTAGCCGAGGGTGCGTGGTTGGGCGGAGTCTGTACCGGGTTAGCTCGGCATTTGGGCTGGCCGGTCATGGCGGTCAGAGTCGCCTTCGTGGCATTGGCGACTTTTCAGTTCATCGGTGTCATCGCGTACGGCGCACTGTGGCTACTACTACCGCCCGAGTCCACGCTCAAGGCTCCGGGTTTGGAGTCTGCGAGCCGGGCAGGCATGCGGGACCAGAGCAAACCCAAGCGACGGATCGACTGGGGCATGTTGCTGGCACTCATCGCTTTGGGAGTGGGCCTGCTGTGGATTATGCAGAACACCGGGCTGGGGATTAGTTCGCAGCTGTTCTGGCCCGTGGCCTTTGCTTGTGCCGGAGCTGCGCTGGTCTGGCGACAGGCCGACTCGGCACAGCAAAAGCGCTGGCGCGACGAGGCCGGCGGAAAGGCATGGCTTGCTCCCTTTGTCGCCCGCGGCGGCTGGCCGTCGCTGGTGCGCGTAATCGTCGGTTTAGGGTTGGTCGGCGCGGCATTTGGCATCGTGCTCGCCCAGCGAGGTCAGATTTCTCAGCTGCCCGACGTCATGGCGATGACAATGCTGGCGCTTGCCGGTGTGGCGATCGTGCTGGCGCCGTGGTTGCACCGGTCGCGTACCGCCCTCAATCAGGCAAGAGCTGAGCGGGTTCGAGCGGACGCACGAGCGGATATGGCCGCGCATCTTCATGACTCTGTGCTGCAGACGCTGGCCATGATTCAGCGGCAGGCCGACGACCCCAAGGCCGTACAGCAGCTGGCTCGTCGGCAGGAGCGAGAGCTGCGCAACTGGCTATACGGAGATGAGCTGCACGAAGCGACGCTCAAAGCTGCTCTCACTGCTGCCGCCGTGGAGGTCGAGGATGAGCGCGGCGTACCCGTTGAACTTGTGACGGTTGGCGATTGTGATACGTCCGAGTCGATCCAAGCGCTGGTACGCGCCGCGCGAGAAGCCATGGTCAACGCCGCCAAGCACTCCGGTGCCGACAAGATCGATGTCTACGCCGAGGTGGATGAGGATTCCATCGAAGTCTTCGTTCGCGATCGTGGCAAAGGTTTCGACGTGGACGCTGTGGCCCAGGACCGTTTGGGCGTCAAGGGCAGCATCATTGATCGCATGGCACGCCACGGCGGTTCCGCAACGATTCGTTCCGCGGCGGGCGATGGCACCGAGGTA